>Ga0256914_1002334_pt1 | contig 15983 bp, 11 predicted proteins | sample HulkmetaG_FD_191571 | JGI IMG/M metagenome (GOLD analysis project Ga0256914, IMG submission 191571) | Hydrothermal chimney microbial communities from Main Endeavour vent field at the Juan de Fuca Ridge, Pacific Ocean - Hulk | ecosystem: Environmental > Aquatic > Marine > Hydrothermal vents ... | reverse complement strand
TCTGTTCACGCCCGCCCAGTTCCTGCCCATCGTCGATGCCCACCGGCTGGAGGAGGAGTTCGATTTGGCCGTATTGCGCACCCTCGCCAGGGAACTGGAGCAGAATCTGATTCCCCCGGACACCGGGCTCTCCGTGAACCTTTCCGCCGGCGGTCTACTCTCCCCTCGCGTGCTTCATCATTTGGAAATGCTGGCCGATCGCGCCCAAGGCCGGTCGTTGTTGCTGGAGATCACGGAAACCACCCTCATCACCCGTCTGCAGGACGCCACTCGGCGCATCGACCAGGCGCGGAAGTTGGGCTTTCGGGTGGCCTTGGACGATTTCGGTAGCGGCTACTCCTCACTGCGTTATCTGGCCACCATGCCGGTGGACATCATCAAATTCGACATCTCCATGACCCACCGTATCCTGGAAGGTGGACGCCAGCGCGAAATGATCGCAGGCATCGTCCGAATCATCGCTCATGCAGGGTATGCCACCGTGGCCGAAGGCATTGAAGACCAGGCGGCTCTGAATGTGATCCGTGAAGTGGGATTCACCCACGCCCAGGGCTACCTGTTCGGACGCCCTGCGCGACCTGCTGCCGTGACATCCACCGCGTGCGCCGCTGGCTGAAATGTCGCATACCCGGGGCTGTGGTATGCTGCCGGCGTTTTGAAGCAATCCCCCGACGGATATGACCAAAGTCAGATTCACCACCAGTCTGGGCCCGTTCGTCGTCGAGCTGGACGAAGAGAAGGCACCGGTCACTTGCGACAACTTCCTTCAATACGTGGATGACGGCTTTTACGACGGTCTCATCTTTCACCGCGTGATTTCCGGATTCATGGTCCAGGGCGGCGGCTTCATGCCCGACATGATGCAGCCGGCCACACGAGATCCCATAGAAAACGAGGCGAAGAACGGCCTGAAAAACGAGCGGGGCACCATCGCCATGGCCCGCACCGCGGAGCCCCATTCGGCCACCGCCCAGTTTTTCATCAATGTCAAGGACAACCCCTTTCTCGACCATCCCGGTCATGACGGCTGGGGTTACGCCGTTTTCGGTCGCGTGGTGGAGGGTATGGACACGGTGGACCGGATCGAGAAGGTGCCTACCGGCGCCCGGGCCGGCCACCAGGACGTGCCCCTGGAGCCAGTGGTGATCGAGAAGGCGGAACGCATCGACTGAAGGTTTGGACCGCCTGCTCTTCGTCTCCGACCTCCATCTCGCGCCGGGGCGAGAGGTGCTGACGGCGCGCTTCGAAGCGCTGCTCGCCAGGGAAGCGGGCCGTTGTCGTCGGCTCTACATCTTGGGGGATCTGTTCGACGCCTGGATCGGCGATGACGATCCCAGCCCCTTCGCCCGTCGGATACGCGACGCGTTGCGTCGTTTCAGTGAGAAGAGCGGGCTCTATCTGCAGCACGGCAACCGCGACTTCCTGATCGGCGAAGGGTTCGCCGCCGCGGCCGGCGCCCACCTGTTGGATGAAACCCACCTTTTGCCGTGGTCCGGGTTGCGCTGTCTGCTCATGCATGGCGATCAACTGTGCACCGACGACGTCGATTATCAGCAGATGCGCCCGATCCTGCGCAGCCCGGAATTCCGCCGCCAGGCGCTGGCGCTTCCCATTCCCAAGCGGAGGGCGCTGGCCGACGAATACCGGCGCCGCAGCGGCGAGGCGCTCTCCCTCAAACCTGAGGAGATCACCGACGTCAATACCGACGCGGTGTCCCGGGCCATGGAAGCGCACCGCGCCGATCTGCTCATCCACGGCCATACCCACAGACCGGCACTCCATCGGTTTCGGTTGAGCGACGGACGCACGGTGAGGCGGGCGGTGCTGCCCGACTGGCGCGAAACGTCACCGCGTTTGGGGTGGGTGCTGGAGGAGACAGAGCTCTACTGGCTGGAACTGCCTGCGGCCTGAAGCGGCGCCGCCTCGGGCATGGGCTCGGGACGGGCTACGGCCCACCCCTGGGCGAAGTCCACGCCCATGGCGCGCAGCCGCTCCATGGCCTCGGCGTCCTCGACGAATTCCGCGATGGTGCGAATGCCGCTGATATGGGCGATGCGGTTGACCGCCTCCACGATGGCGCTGTCTACGGCCTCTTCCCGCATGCGGCGCACGAAGCTCCCATCGATCTTGATGAAATCCACAGTGAGAGATTTCAGGTAGGAGAAGGAGCTCATGCCGGTTCCGAAGTCGTCCAGTGCCACTCGGCAGCCGAAATCGCGCAATCTTTGGATGAGGTCCCGGGCGCAATCGAAATCGGCGATGGCGGCGGTCTCTGTGATCTCGAATCCCACCTGCTCCGGTTTGAGATCGGCAGCCACCACTTCGTTTCGAATGAAATCGACCAGCCCTTCATCACTGAGGGAGGTGGCCGACAGGTTGATGAAGAGGATGCGGTCGCCGCCCTTCGGCGTCAGGACCCGCAACCGGCGCAGCGCGTGGTGGATCACCCACCGGTCCACTTCCGGCATGAGGTTGTACCGCTCGGCGGCCGGAATGAAACGGTCCGGGGTGATGAGCTCACTCCCCTCTTTCATGCGCAACAGCACTTCGTGATGCATGCCGGCATCGTACAGGGAGCGGATGGGCTGCCAATAGAGCACCAGCCCGTCCCGTTCCAGCGCCTTCTGTAGCCTCTGGACCCATTGCATCTCCCCTCGACGCTGCTTGAGCTCCCGGTCGCCTTCGGCGTAACGGTGGTAGCGGTTGCGCCCCCTGTCTTTGGCGGCGTAGCAGGCCATGTCGGCCATGCTCAACAGGGAGTAGCTGTCACGGGTGCCGTCGATCTCCACCATGCCGATGCTGGCGCCCACCTTGAAGCTGCGATCACCCCACACGAAGAAATAGTCGCGCAGGCTGTCCAGAAGATTTTGGGCGATGGGCTCGGCTTGAGCGGCGGCGCAGTTCATCAGCAGGATACCGAACTCGTCACCGCCGAGGCGGGCCAGAGTGTCGCTTTCGCGGATGGCCTGCCGCAGCCGCTTTGCCAGACGGCGCAACATCTCGTCCCCCGCCAAATGGCCGCAGGAGTCGTTCACCAGCTTGAACTGGTCCAGGTCAAGATAGAAGAGCGTATGGCACCGTCCCTCTTCCGCAGCGTGACGCACCGCTTCGTCCAGCCGGCGTTCGAACTCGCTGCGGTTGATCAGGCCGGTGAGGCTGTCGTGGTAGGCCAGGTGGCGGATGCGTGCCTGGGCCTCCTGGTGGGCGCGGCGATTCTCCGCCTCGCGCAGCTCCCGCTCGATGGCGGGCAGCAGGCGGGTGAGGTTGTCCTTCATCACATAGTCGTGCGCGCCCGCCTTCATGGCATCCACCGCGATCTCCTCGCCGATGCTGCCCGAAACCAGGATGAAAGGAACGTTGGGATCGTATTCGCGCGCCAGGCGAAGCGCGTCGCCGGAGTCGAAGCTCGGCATGTTGTGGTCGGTGATGATGAGGTCCCACCCCCCTTCCTCCAACGCTGCGCGCATCTCCGGTTCGGAGTCCACCCGGCACATGACCGGATCGTAGCCGCCGCGCTCGAGCTCACGCACGATGAGCAGCGCGTCGTCTTCGGAGTCTTCCGCGATGAGGACGCGCAGCCTGGAACCTTCACTCATAGGGCACCTCGTTGAGCACCAACCAATAGAGCCCCAACTGGCGCGCCGCCTCCACGAACCGCTCGAAATCCACCGGCTTGCGCACATAGCTGTTGGCGCCCAGGTCGTAGCTGCGGACGATGTCCCGCTCTTCGTTGGAAGAGGTGAGCACCACCACGGGAATATGGCGGGTCTGTTCCCGGCTGCGGATGGCTTCGAGCACCTGCAATCCATCCACTTTCGGCAGCTTGAGGTCCAGCAAGATCACCTGTGGATACTCTTCCAGCGGTTGGCCGGCGTACTCCCCTTCTCGGAACAGGTAGTCGAGTGCTTCCTGGCCGTCGCGCGCCACCACGATCTCGTTGGCCAGATTGTGCTTCCGAAGGGCGCGGATGGTGAGCATCTCGTCGTCGGGGTTGTCCTCCACCAGCAACAGGGTCTTGCGGCTCATCCCTCGTCCTCCCTCGCCCCCTCGCCGGCCGCGCCGCCGGCGCCGGAGTCCAGTGTGAAATAGAAGGTGGCGCCCCTTCCCGATTCCGCTTCCGCCCACACGCGCCCCCCATGGCGGTGAACGATGCGCTGCACCGTGGCCAGACCGATGCCCGAACCGGGAAACTCGCTGGCCCGATGCAGCCGTTGAAAGGCGCCGAACAATTTGTTGGCATGGCGCATGTCGAATCCTACACCATTGTCCGCCACGTAGAACACCCGCGGATCGGACGCCAGGCGCTCGAAGCGGATTTCGGCTTTTTCTTCTTTGGATGTGAATTTCCACGCATTTCCCAGCAAGTTTTCAACCAGTGCCCGCAACAAACGAGGGTCGCCCTCGGCCGTCATCCGTGTGCCCAAGTGCAGCGCCACCTTCCGGTGCGGCTCGGCGGCGCGCAGTTCTTCCATGACCGAATGCGCCATCTGGCCCAGATCCACGGGCTCGCGTCGCAGTTCACCGCGGTTCACTCGGGAAAGCTGGAGCAGGTCGTCGATGAGCGTGCCCAGGCGTTGGGCACCGCGTCGGATGCGAGAGAGATAGTCCAAGGCCGTGCCGTCCAGGCGGTCACCGTAATCTTCCACCAGGGCTTGGCTGAAGCCGTCGATGGCCCGCAACGGCGCGCGCAGATCGTGTGACACGGAATAGGAGAAAGATTCCAGCTCACGGTTGGACGCTTCCAGCCGCTCCGCCAGCAGACGCAGCTCCTCTTCCCGCTTTTTCAGTTCACTGATGTCCACGCCGTATCCCACCATCCCCTCCGGGCGGCCCGATTCGTCATACAGCAACGACAAGGATAGGAATGCGGGAAACAGGGTGCCGTCCTTGCGCTTGAGTTGGACCTCCACTTCATGGGTCCCCTTCGCCTTGAGCGGGGCGATCACTTCCTTTTCGAGAAACTCTCCGGAGGCCTCGGGATAGACGAACCCGATATGCCGGCCCAGCGCCTCTTCCACACCATAGCCGAAGACGCGCACCGCACCGTGGTTCCAACTGGTGACCACGCCGTCGAGATCGGTGGTGATCACGGAGTCGTTGGTCTGTTCGATGATCTGGGCCTGCCGGCGGATGGTGCGGGTGCGTTCCTCCACCAGTTCTTCCAGTTGCTCCCGGTGGCGCTTGAGTTCCTGCTCCATGGTCACCCGCTGTGTGACGTCCTGGGTGGTGCCGATCATGCGCACCGCTTCGCCGTCGGCATTGCGGATCACTTCGGCCAGCTCATGGACCACGTGAATGCTACCGTCCCGCCAGACCACGCGATGTTCGATTTCGTAAGGCTCGAGCTCGCCCGCGATGGCCTTCCGAACCGCCTCGTCGACCCGTTCCAGGTCGTCCGGATGTACGGCACGAGCAAAGTTCTCGTAGCCGGGTTCGCACGCTCCCGGCTCGTAACCGAGGCAGCGGTATTCCTGATCGGACCAATAAGCGCTTCCCGTGGTCAGGTCCAATTCCCATGTGCCCACCTGGGCGATCTTTTCCGCTTCCTGAAGGCGCTGTTCACTTTGGCGGATCTCTTCCATCAGCCGGACGCCGGCCAGGGCGATGGCCACCCGTTCGGCGATGGATTGAAAGAGGCGCCGCTCCACCGGGCTCCAGCGCCGATGCCGTTCGCACTGGTGGACACCCAGAATCCAGGGCGGTCCAATCCGCGGCCGGATGGCGACCATCATCTGGCTGCGAACCTGATGCGCTTCGAGATAATCGGGCACCTGGGGCAGTTCATCGCTCTGCAACACCAGCGGCTCGCGCGCCTTCAACAAACGACCCATGGTGGTGCGACCGTATTCGTCGTCCGGAAAACTCAAATCCGCCTCCAAGGCGCCTGGAAAGTCGGGCCGGGTGTGTTCTATGGGCACTTCGTAACCACCACCCGCCCCTTCCCCGCTCGCCTTCAGCAGCCAAGCACGATCCGCTCCGAACAGATCCAGCACCTCGGCCGCCACCTGATCCAGCATTTCATGCTGTTCGAGATTGCCCGCCAGGATGCGGGAGATGCGATCCAACCCTTCCAGATACCAGGTATGCTCTCGGATGGCCCGTGCGGCACGCTTGCGGGTGAGCGCGCCGGCCACCGCTTCGGCCACGATACGCAGCAGGCGCACGTCCTCTTCCGGCCACTGCTTGCCCTCTTGCTCGGCATCGAAACCGACCACTCCGAGCAATTCCCCTTCGGAGAGCACGGGCACGTTCACGAGGGAGCGGATGCCGCTGTCGCGCATGAACCGAGCGAGACCGGCGAACGCGCCGTCGAGGGCGTCTGGATCGGAGACGTTGAGGATTTCCCCACGGCGGAAGCGCTCAAACGGGCCGGTGAACCCAGACAGGGGCAACCCCTGGAGGCGTTCTTTACGCGGCAGGATACCCGGCCCGCACCATTCGTGCGTGTTGGTGAAAGTGTCGCCGGTGGCGTCGATCTGGAACAAGGTACTGCGGTCGGCGCCCACCGCCCGGCCGATCTCCTCCAATGCCCTTTCCAAGGCGGCGTCGAGCTCGTCTTCCCGTGCCTGGGCCAGGTCGGTGGAGATGCGGGCCATGGCCGCCTCCAGTGACAGGCGGTAACGGACCCGGTTCTCCGCCTCCACCCGCTCGGTGATGTCCTCGGAGATGCCCAGGAGATAACGAGGCCGCCCATCGGCGCCGCGGATACACGCCTTTCGGGTGTGCAGGTAGCGTCGTCCGTTTCGGGTGTCGACGGGTTCGAGGGCGATGTCCAGGACACGACCGCTCTCGAGGACCTGGAGGTCTTCCCGTCGGAAGGCGTCGGCCTGCTCCGCCGGAAACAGATCGTGGTCGGTGCGCCCCAACACCTGATCAGCGGACAGGCCCAACAGCCGCGAGCCGGCCCGATTGAAACGGACGAACCTGAGGGTTTCCGCGTCCTTGAGGAAGAGCATGAGCGGCAGATTCTCGATGATGGTGTCCAGCTCCCGTTCGCTCTCCTGGAGGGCGCGATGGGCCAGTTGCTGTTCGGTGACGTCCTGCACCGTGCCGATGGAACGCGTTGGCGTGCCGTCCTCTGCATAGTCGGTTCGTCCCCGTTCGTGGACATATTTGACCCGGCCGTCGTCGAGCAGCAGGCGGTGCACGATCTCGTAAGGGGTGCGCTCGGCCACTGAGCGGCGATAAGCCTGATCCACCGCCTCGCGGTCGTCGGGATGGACACGCTCCAGGAAGGCCTCGTAGGAAGCGCCGAACCGTTCCGGATCGATGTCGAAAATGTGGTAGATCTCTTCCGACCACCACAACCGCCCGCTCACCAGGTCGAGCTCCCAGCTTCCCAGGCGGGCCACTTTCTGAGCTTCGGCCAGATTGGCCTCGCTGCGCCGCAATGCCTCTTCGGCGCGCACCCGATCGGTGACGTCGGTCACCACCGAGATGAACCCGGTGAGCCGCCCGTCGGCGTCTCGCAGATAGTCCCAAGTCACTTCGAGCAACAGCTCATGCCCATCGGTGTGGCGGGCGGTCATGCGCAGGGGTTCGGGCTCGGGTTGGTTTTCGACCACGTTCCGGAAAGTCTCTTGGATCCAGCGCCGCCCCGCATCATCGGGTGCGAAATCCCAAACCCGTTTTCCGGGAAGCGTCCCTGGCGGCAGGCCGAGGATCTGATGGTGAGCCGGATTGCTGTAGACGATACGCCCATCGAGATCGCTCTCTTGTACACCAAAAGGAATGGTCTCGAGCAGACGTGACAGCCACCGCTCCCGCAGTTGAAGTTCGTTTTCGGCCCGTTCCCGGCTGGCTGCCATCTCGTTGAATGCAGTGGCCAAGTGGCCCAGTTCGTCGTCATGGCCTACCGGCAATCGATGATCCAGTCGCCCCGCCCGAAATCGTTGTGCCGCTTCCACGAGCGCGCCCAATCCAGCGTCGAGGCGGCGCGCAGTGGGCAACAATAGCGCCATGGTGATCACCGCCAGGGCGGCGATCAAAATCAGCAACAACACGCCGCCTTGGTAGAAACGACGGTCCATGCGGCGGGTGGATTGGCGCTCCATGCGCGCCGTTTCGGCGAACAGATCCTGCAACACCAACCGTACCTGGGTGGCGAGCCGTTCCAGAAGACGGGTGCAAGCGGTCTGTCCAACCTTCCCGTGCACGGCACATTCACGTCGTTTTTCCAGAAAGCGCGCCATGCGCTGGCCCAGCCTCTGGTGAAGCCGGGCCAGGCGTTTCGAGTCCGGTACCGTTGCCAATCGGGGGCTGTCGATGCGCTCGCCCACGATACGGAAAGCCTGTTCCCACTGAGCCGGCTGAAGAGCCGCGGTGGTGTCGTGCAGCAGATCCAGAGTGACCACGTTCAAGTTGACCAGCTTTTCCCGCAGCCAACGCAGATCGTCGTAGACCGCCTTTTCCCTCTGCAGCACTTCGTAGCCCAGACCAGAGACGATCAAGGCCGTCATCACCAAGAGAAGGGCCGCCAAGCTCACCCGGCGCAACCGGTCCCGTATCATGGTGTTGCTTCCGTCAGCCCGATGATGCCCACGGCTTCGGGCAACACTTTCTGCAACGGTTTCGGTTCGAATAGAGAGACCAGATTCGGCACCCTACCGGGCTCCAAAAGCCCTGCCGGAAGTAGCTCGGCTTCGACCGCCCACCGAAGTTCCTCTTGTAAACTCACCAGCAACGCCTGATTGAGCGACAAACGGTATTCCACCGTATTCCAAATCTGTCGAATCCTATGAGGTGGGATCTCCAACCGTTGTTCGAGTAGCGCCTGAGCACGCGCCGGCTCACGCCGGGCCAGCAGGGCGGCTCTGTTCAAGGCGCGCAAAATGGACTCCATGACACCGGGACGTTCGCTGGTGAAGGAGGACCAGCCCACCAGGTTGTAAGTCTTGGTGTACAAGCCCGGCCGGCACAACCTGACCGCCTTTTCTCCCAAACGCTCCTCCGCCGTCTCCAGCACCGGGTCGCGCATGGAGATGGCATCCACCTCCCCTGATACCAGCGCGTCGGCAAGGGCCTCCACCGGAAGGAAACGCACCTCCACATCGGATTCGGAGATGCCGGCATCGAGCAAAAAACTGGAAAGGAAGAAGTGGACGGCTGAACCTTTCTGTGTGGCTACCGTCTTGCCCTTCAGATCCCGTGCCGTTTCGATACCGTGATCACGGCGTCCCAGGATGCAGACGTTGTTATCGCTCTGACCGACGGTGGCGAACAACCGCAGATCGGGATGTTCGGGCACGGCGATGACCATGGGCGTCTCCGCCACCACCGCCAATTCCACGTCACCGCGCAGAAGGCCCTGCAACGCCCGCTTGCCGCTGGGATAGGGCTTGATTTCCACCTTCACGCCTTCCCTTTCGTAGGCGCCCATGTCCAGGGCGATCCACACCAGGGCATCCTGCACCGACGCCTGGGCGCCCAACAGCACCACGGATTGCGGTTGCTGCGAACACGCGGTCAGAAATAGCCCGAACGACAGGAAGAAAAATATGAAAAGGCCCGCGGGGCGTCGGTGCTTCATGGGTGGTCGGTCCTGAACTGCATCCAACCCGACACACCCACGGTTGGCGCGTCGGGTCTGATTTGCCACCCTACGCCGAGGCGCCCATCAAAACAAGAGCCAATGTTCAGAAACGGGAACGGGTCCGCTCGATCCGTTCAGCCTCCGAGGGGCGGAGGGGCCGCGCGGCGGTACGTCTCGGGAATCTGAAACAGGGTCTCGGGGGCTTCGAACGCTTCGTCGTAATCCAGCAGCAACCGGCTCCGCTCTCCCATCCGGTCCAGCACCGGCAATCCGTGCGAAAGGGCGCGTTCCGGCGCATAGTGGTATTCGGCCAGTTCACATGGATCGATCCGCCGAGCCTCTTCTTCATCGGGCACGCCTTGCAACCGCGCCAAGGCCAGACGCAACTCCCGCAGCCCCTGCACGGCCCGCGGCATGAGGCCGGGCACCACGCGAAGCACGCGGCAGACCCGGCCTTGCGCGCGCAATTCGAGCCGATGGACCGGCCGCCCCCCCACCGGCGGCGCGTCGGGATCGGCGTCGAGGCGCTGTTCCAACAGGAAGCCTTCGGGAGGACGCGGCTGGCGCAAAGGGGGCTCCAGGACCAGCACCGACTCACCTTCCGGGTCCACGTTGTAGATGCGGTGGGAGACCCGGTTGTAAAGGGTGTAGCCGTTGGGGGAAGCAGCGCCTTCGTCGATGCGCACGAAGGCGTCCGACACCAGGATCCGGCTCACGTAGGGCGCCAGCCCCGGCTCTTTGACCCGATAGACCAGCAGGTCCACCCGGTCGCCGGCGCCGGCCGCCGCCGGCAGGCACAGGCACAGAATCAGGATCCTTATCCACTTCCACATAGGCGTTCCAACTGGTCGAGTTCTCGCTCGCTGAAGCCCGCCGCACGGCGGGCATCGTGGTGCAAGGGGCAACGCACCTTGCCGCCCAGGTGCGCCTCGATCAGCTCGAAGTAGGTCCGCTCCGGATCGAGTCCCCGTTCCCGGCACAGATGGCGGAACCACCGGCTGCCTGCACTCACGTGGCCGATCTCGTCCCGCATGATCACGTCCAGCACCGCCACCGTTTCGATATCACCCAACGCCTGGAACCGCGCTTTGATGCCGGGCGTCACGTCCAGCCCTCTGGCCTCCATCACCCGGGGCACGAGCGCCATGCGCAGCAGGGGATCGTGCGCCGTCGTCCGGGCCAGCTGCCACAGCCCTTCGTGGGCCGGAAAGTCGCCGTAGTCCCGGCCCAGAGCGCGTAACCTTTCGCGCACGAGTCGGAAATGGTGGACCTCCTCGCGCGCCACTTGCAACCAATCGGCGTGAAAACCGGTCGGCAAGTGCTGAAAGCGGCAGACGGCGTCCAGCGCCAGGTTGATGGCGTTGAACTCGATGTGGGCGATGGCATGGAGCATGGCCGCCCGCCCCTGGGGGCTGCCCAACCTGCGCCGCGGAACTCGAGCCGGCGGCACCAACTCGGGGCGCGGCGGCCGCCCGGCCTCCAGGGAGCCGGGCAGCGCCGGTCGGGGCGAGAGTGCGTCGGCCTCCAACCGCTCGGGCAGCGCCTCGACCCGCGCCAATTTGGCCTCGAGGTCATTCTCCAGTAAGGCCGCCGCCACCTGTTCGAACAAATTTTCCATGACGCCATGATAGGACGGCGACGACCGCCGCGAAACCCATCTCCGCTTCGGTTCCCCGTGCTAAGATCGCCACCATCCGGAAACCGAGGAGAGCCCCGTGCCGCTCATCGCCTTCCGTCCCCGCTTCAGCCGCAACACCCTCCTGCTCATGGCGCTGGTGGCCGGCCTGTTCGCCGCCCTGGTGTACTGGAAGTTCGACCTGCTGCGCGGCCTCTATCTGGAGAACCAGCTCACCACCCTCGGGTGGGTGGTCAACGGCGCCATCCTGGCGCTCTTCGCTCTGGGACTGGTGCGCATGGTGGTCATATTCCTCGACTACACGCGGGAGGAGGCGGCCGTCGAACGCTTCGTCCGCAACCAGGAGCTGGATCTGGAGGATCCTCTGGAAGGGGTGCCGGCCCGCAGCCTCATGGCCCGACGATTTCAGACCATGGAGCGGTTGTTCGAGAGCGCCACCCCCATCGATCAGTCGGCGCTGGCCAGCACGCTGCTGGCGAGCGAAAGCACCCGCACCAGCTTTCCCAAGTATGTGAACAACATCCTCATCCTCACCGGCGTCTTCGGCACCATCGTCTCGCTCTCCATCGCCCTGTTGGGCGCCTCGGACCTTTTGGAGAACACGGTCAACGCCGGTGGTATGGGATTGGTGATCCACGGCATGTCCACCGCCTTGTCCACCACCATCACCGCCATTCTCTGTTACCTGTTCTACGGCTACTTTTACCTCAAGCTCACCGACGCCCAGACCAATCTGCTCAGCGCCGTGGAGCAGGTGACGTCCACCTATCTGGCGCCCCGCTTCCGGGTCGAGACGGAGACCACCCTGTATGAGTTCACCGGCTTGGTGCGCACTTTGCAGAACCTGGTCCACCGCATGGAACAGTCGCACAAGCTCATCATGAAAGTGGAAACCCAGTTGCTCAAAGCGGTGGATCGGTATCAAGACCGCGCAGAGAAGGTGGACCAGGATCTCGCTCGGGTCATCGACCTGCTGCGGCGGGGCTTTCGGCTGAGAGACGACGAGCACTGATGGCACCGGGCGGCTTCGTCGATCTGCGTCTCAACCGCGACGAGAACCGCGGCAATGAAAATTTCTGGCCTTCCTTCACCGACATCATGACGGTGGTGGTCCTCATCTTCCTCATCGCCATGGTGGTGGTGCTGTTGCGCAACATGGAGCTGGTGCAGGAGCTGCGCGCCACCCTGGCGGCGGAACGGGAAGCCATGGCCCTCGCCCGCGCCGCCGGTGAGGAGAAACAGAGCCTGGCCGACCGCCTGGAGGAGGCGCAAGAACAGCTCGGCGCCGCCGATCGCCGCATCGCCGAGCTGGAAGAGCGGTTGCAGCGGCTCGAAGAAGAGAACGAGATCCGCGCCCGGGCGGTGGCCGACCGGGACCGGCAGTTGGACCAGCTCACCGCCGAGAAATCTGGGCTGGAGCGGCGTCTGGCCGAACTCCAAGACGAGCGCGACCGGGCGCGACGCGCCGCCTCGGAACGGGAGGACGAGTTGACACGGTTGCGGGAAATGCGTGATCGGCTCCAGGAGGCGCTGAGCCGCCGCGAACTGCAAGTGGCGGCCCTACGGAGCCGCTTGGAGGCTCAGGACGAGCAGCTGCGAAACGTGCGCGAAGCACGCCGTCAGGTGGAGGAAAAGTATCTGGCGCTGGCCGACCGGTACGACACGTTGAAGCTCCAGTACGACAAACTGGTGCGGCCGGCCCGGTCGCCCCAGGGGCGCCATCTGGTGGAGGTGCGCTATTTCAAGGGGGACGGCCAGCCCCGCATCGAGTGGCGCGAAGGGGGTCAAGGAGCATTTTCCACCGTCTCTCTGGCACAACTGGAACGCCGCCTGGAGGCGCTCAAGGAAGCCCATCCGGAAGGGCTCTACGTGAAGGTGATCTTGCCCAACGACAGCGGCTTGTCGTTCAGCGAAGCCTGGCGGTTCACCAATCGGCTGCACCGCCGTTACGACTACTATTACCAGGCGGAAGCCGGTCCGACCGGCGAGACGCCGGATCCGGCCAAAGCGTCGGAAGCGGTTCCGGCCGAGGGCGCGGCCGCGCCTTGACCAGCAGCGGGCGCAACCGCCACCAGGCCCCCAATCCGCACGGTGGTGCGCCCCGGCCTGCGTAGAGCGCCCGTTCCAGCCGTTCCCAGGCGGCCAGGCTCTGCGACGGCGGCCAGCCGCCCGCGGGCCGATGGGCCAACAACAGGCGTGCCGCGGCTCGTGGTCGGCGTGCCAGGCAGGCCGCCAGGAGGCGGGCATCGGCGGAGACGCCCCGGCGGCGACCGAAAAACGCCGCCAGCACGGCGAGCGCCACCACGAGCACCGCGCCGACGAGCCGATGCGGCGGGCCTGCCCCTGTTTTCGCCTCCCGCTCCGCCAGGCTCCGTGACGGCGGCCGATCCACGTTCCGGGACCTCTCCTCCGGCTCGATACGATAGGGGCGACCCGGCAGGCGCAGCTCGTGCCACCGGTCGGCTCGGGCGTCCCACCACCCCAGAACCAGGTCCGGTATCCGGCCCGTGGCGGCGCCACGCGCCACGTAGCGGACGGCCAGCTCCCGCTCTCCCCGGAGCACCCCTCCTTCCAGGCGCCAGGCGGTCCGCCCCGGCAACCGCTGAATCTCCAACCCGTCGGGCGTCCGGAACTCCGGTTCGGGAATCAAGGCGCCGGGAACCCCTTGGGCACGCACGCGCAGACGGCGCACCACCCCCTCACCCACCGTCAACGCCTGGGGATCTCCCATCCACACCTGCTCCGCCTCGAGTGTCCGGGCCACCAGCCACCGGCCGGCGGGCCGTTCCGTCGTGGGGGGCGGGCGCACTTCGAGCCGCTGGGGCGTGCCTTGCACGAAAAGGTCGCGTCCCGTGTACACCGGCGCCGGCAACAGGAGCGTTCCCGACTCGAGGGGGAAAAGCCGCCATTCGGCCGTCATCCGCTCCATGTCACGCCCGCCCCGGACCACCGGCTCAGGCTCGGATTCTCCCACCGACAGCAGCAAGGCGCCCGCCACTTCGGGTTGCAGGAAGTCCCCCTGTTGCAAATGGGAATCGCGGTAGAGCACCACCCGGTAGCGCACCTCCTGCCCCAACCAAGGGCGACGCGGCGTCAGTTCCACCTCCAGTTCGGGCGCGGCCGCTGCGGGCAGAACGGCGAGCCACGACAGAAGAAGCCAGGCCTCTTTCACCGCTCCGCCTCCATCTGCTGCTGGAAGAGGGCTTGGAGCAAAGCGGCCGGATCGTCCTCCACCAAGTCCAACCAGCTCTCCAACGGCATCCGCACGTCAGGCGCGGCGGACGTCTGCGCGGTCTTTCCGGTGGTGCCGGCCGGCGCTTCCACCTGCTCCTCCCCCTCGCCCCGCCCCGGCGACGCCCGTTGCGATTCCACCCCTTCTTCGCCGCCGGCCTGACGCGAAGGGGCGGGGGGGCGCCCGAGCGGCGGTCGGCGCGAAGCGGGAACCTCCGCCACGGCGGGGGTGGAAGCCGCCTCGGATCCCTGGTCCCGCCGTCCGCCCGCGCGCGGCGGCGCATTCGAATCACCCGTCCGGTCACCGCCGTGCTCCGGCGCCTGTCCGGTCATTCCGCTGTCGTCGGTTTCCGAATCGGAACGGCGATCGAGCACTTGAAGCAGTCCTCCACCGGCGCCCGCTTTCAGCGCCTCGGGTTCGGGCGCCTCCTGTTCATCTGGTGGCCTGGCGCCCTCGGGTGGCGCGAGGATCTCTTGAGCGGCCTTGGGTTCGCCTTCTCCGCCCATCTCCATCCGCATGGGTGGCAGCCCGGCGGGGGGACGCACCTCGGCCTCGGCGAGGGCCTGTTCCACCAGCGCCAGGTTGTGGCGGGCGTCCACCATCCCGGGTGCCAGTTCCAACGCCCGCCGGTAGGCCGCGGCCGCGTCCTCCAAGCGCCCCAATCGGACCAGAGCATTGCCCCTGTCGTAATGGGCGACGGCGGTGTCGAGCGGCTCCAGCAGGCGCACCACGGCCTCGTAGTCGCCCGCTCGATAGAGGGCCACCGCCCGCCACAGCGGGTCCTCGAAGAGCATCGCGGCCTGCTCCGGGTGGCCGTTTCGGAGGGCTGTCCAGGCTCGTTGATCGCGGTTGAAGAACCAGGCCCGCCAATCCGCGTCCGCCGGCGGCGGCAGCAGCAGGACGAGCCACACCACCGGCAACGCGCCGCGCCGAAAAGCGGGCAATAGCCCAGCAAGCAACAGGAGAAGAAGCCACGGCCCGCCATCGACCGGAACCGGTCGGCCGGAGTCCGCCGGCGCCTGGCGGGGCGGCGTGAGCGCCTGCGCCAATCGATGGGGATCGGTGGAAAAAACGCCGTTTCCCCTTTTCGCCAGCGATTCCAGGCGGGGGTCGGGCGCCAAAGCCAGAACATGGACCCGAACCCCCTTTTCGAACAGTGGCGCCAGCGCGACGGCCGTGCCCTCGGGCATCCGATCCGCCACCAACACCAACTCGGGCGGTCTTTCGTAACCGACGCGGTCGACCACCTGATGCAGCGCGGCCGCCGGATCCCAGCCCCGACGCGGCAAGAGCGCAGGCGACAACACTTCGACCAGACGCGCCAGCAGCCGCAGATCGGTGGTGGCGGGCATCACCCGCCAGGCCCGGTCGCCGGCGGCCCATAGCGAGGCCGGACGCTCCGGAAGCGCGTCCAGCAGCCCGTGCAGGCGGGCACGTAGTTGCTGAAGCCGCTGGGCCGCCATGCCCGGTTCCAAGGCCGCCACCAGCGCCAGCGGCGGCGCGTCGGGCTGGAAACGCAAAGGGGGCGTTCGTTCCCAGCTTGGACCGGCGAGGATCACCACCAGCAGCGCCGCGGAAAGGAG
>Ga0256914_1002333_pt1 | contig 16009 bp, 11 predicted proteins | sample HulkmetaG_FD_191571 | JGI IMG/M metagenome (GOLD analysis project Ga0256914, IMG submission 191571) | Hydrothermal chimney microbial communities from Main Endeavour vent field at the Juan de Fuca Ridge, Pacific Ocean - Hulk | ecosystem: Environmental > Aquatic > Marine > Hydrothermal vents ... | reverse complement strand
AGAACTTTTGTCCGGTGTTATCCTAAAAAAGTGAGTCTTCCCTGCGGGGGAGAAAAATTCCACATGAAGGGGGGGGTGAAAAACTATGGAACTGCTAAACAAACAACTTGCAAAAGAGTTTCTCAAGAAAACCCTTGCTGCTGAGTCTTACGAAAAAATGTTCTCACACCTGCTTAACCTACTTGCATTTCTTGAAAGAACAATATACCTCCAGAATACCACAAACAACAAGGGAAACGGCTTCAGACCCAGAAAACTCCATGCTGGTTCTCTTACCTTTGATTTACTTATTCCCAGAACAAGAACTGGAGCTTACAGAGCTTTTTTCTTACCAGAAAAGTGGAAAAGAAACTCTCCTGAAGATTTCATAAATCTCGCTTACGCTTTGATACTTTCATCAAGATCCATAGAGGCTATAGGAGCTTGGACTTTAACTCTATACACTGTAATTGGAACTTCTCTTGAGGGAGAAAGGGCTCTCATATAGTCATCCACGATGACTTTTCTGGTTTATCCAGAATAGTTAAAAGCTATTTTCCAAAAGTGGACGTTCAACTTTGTGTTGTTCACTTCCTGAGAAACCTCAAAAAACAGTTGCCTTCAGAATGTTTCAAGAGGGTCAGGAAAAAACGCTGTTTCCTACGAGTATGGCTTTTCTCTCTTTGAGCAGATGCTAAAGCTTATAGAAGAGGCAAATCCTTTTTATGCTAAGCAGTATTATATTTCGTTTTTGAAGTATCCGAAGAAGGTAAGGAGATCTTTGTATTCCAGTAATCTTGCTGAAAGTATAAACAAAAAGATAAAGGATTCAGAGCAGTTGGGTGGTGGTTACTTTCATTCTCTACGGAACCTTGAAGCTATGCTTGCCCTTGTGGTAAGGGAGCTTTACTGTGGTAGGTGGAAAAAGAAAGTTTCTATTGTTGCTAAGGTCAAACATTTTCTCTACGTGCTTTTTGAGGAGAGGTTCGCTGATGAGTAGAGACACAGTTTTCTTGACAGCCGCCATGTTAAAAACTTTCTCTCTGTTCCTCTTGTCTCTTATCTGGTTTGTAATGTGCCTGAGGTATTCCCCTATGCTTTGCATGCCCCCCTCCTGTTTGTTTTTCTCTGGATTATATATGATTATTAAAGTTGTGTCTAAATTTCAGTTTATAGATTCTTGACATGGGAATAATTTTATTATAGAAATTTTATAGAATAAAGGCAGGAAGCCGTTTTTGTTATAAATCAAATAAGATAAGAAGATTTTAACAAAAAAAGCCACGGAGGCTAAACGGAGAGGAACTCCGAGTCTTCGTGGCTTTTTTTGTGGAAAGGAGAGTATATGAGAACAAAGGTTTTTGTTGCTTTTCTGGTAAGTATCATATTGGCAATAATATTTATTTGTTATCCATGCATATGTATTGCTCAAAAAAATGCCTATAAGATAGGTGAAATAGTCGTTACAGCTACAAGAACACAGAAGCAAGTAGATAAAGCGCCTGGAAGTATCACAGTAATAAAAGGGAATGAGATAAGGAAACTAAAAATAGATGCTGTAGATGAGGCTATAAAATGGGTAGTAGGTCTTTATGCAAAAAGGACTAAAGGACTTTCTGACGCTATTCCTGCTGTTCAACTCAGAGGTCTTCCAGGGCAAGATAGAACACTTATTCTTATAGATGGAATTCCAGTCAATGGTGGCTATAGCGGATTAGTAGATCTTAATAATATAAGTACTGAGGATATAGAAAGAATAGAGATTATACGTGGCCCTATGTCTGCACTTTATGGTGGAAACAGTATGGGAGGAGTTATAAACATTATTACAAAGACTTCCAAGAAATTTCATGCAAGTGCAAGTTATGGATATGGAACAGACAATACATATAGATATAGTGTAACTGTGGGGAACAGATTTAAAAACAGATTAAGTCTTGATGTAGGGCATGAGTGGGAAGATACAAATGGTTATCCTACAAGCCTTGTCACCAGATCTATAAGTAATGGCACAGGCACTCTCAAAGGTGGTTGGCAAACATACAACACTTCAGGTATTCCTAAATGGGTAATTGGTGACAAAGGTGATAATACTGCAAAAAGATGGAATGTATATGCAAAGGCTGTATGCGACATTACAGATACAGGAAAACTTACATTTTCATTTCAAAAAGGCTTTCATAGGTATGATTATGATAGACCTCATACATATCTACGAGATCAAAAAGGAAAACTTTCATATAGTGGATATGTAAATATACCAGGAGGAAAAAGAGCAAGTGCTTATCCTGCATATTATGTATATTATTCAGGTGAAGGAGAAAAGGAGTATTACTATACCGCAGTCATGTATGAAGACATATTTGGCCCACTACATTTTAATGGAAAAGCGGGATATGAAAGGTGGAATCATTGGTATGACTATGCAAAACCTAAAAAACTCACTCAAGATTTTGACAATTCCCCTGGAAAGCTTTCTGATTCTAATACCTACTCTTGGTTTGCTGATTTACAGGCAAGCAGTCATATTTTTAATTCCCATATTGTTACTTTTGGTTTTTACTTTAGATATAATAATTACAATGGTGATGATTTTGACCTATCATATTATAGGGATGAAAATAGTAGGATCGCAAAAACATTAGAAATAGACGGAAAAGAAAAATTTATATCCTTTTATGGACAAGATGAATGGTCTTTATTAAAGGATTTAACATTATATACTGGTATAAGAATAGATTACTGGAGAGCATATGATGGATATTCAAGTGCTGTTGGCAGTTTTGATTCAAATGATGATTTCTGTATAAGCCCTAAATTTTCCGCGGTTTATAGTCTTTTCAAAGATACCATTTTAAAAGCATCTATTGGAAGAGCATTCCGTGCTCCCAATATATATGAACTCTATAAAACATGGACATGGACATTTGGCACATATCATTCAAATCCTAATCTTGATCCAGAAACCTTATGGAATTACGAAGTGGATATAATACAATACTTATTTTCAAAAAAGCTTAGATTATCAGCAACATACTTTCATACTGATATTAATGATCTTATCTACAGTTATAAAAAAGGAACTAATGATTACAAAGACAATGTAGCTGATGCAAAAATAAATGGTTTTGAGTTGGCAATATCTTTAAAACCTTTTGATTGGCTAAAGCTTTGGGGAAATTATACATACCATAATTCTGAGATTACCAGTTGCGATATAAACCCACAAATGGAGGGAAAGGCATTAGCAAACGTACCTATAAGTATGGCAAACGTTGGAGCTGATTTTCATTATAGATGTATTAGAGCAAGTATTGCGGCTCAATATATAGGCAATATATACAAGAGTGAATTAAATGATGATGTTCCGGATGTATATGGTGGATATACAAGAAGATACTGGATATGTGATGCAAAGGTTACTCTTTCCCCTGTAGACAACTTAGAGGTTTCTGCATCTATTAGAAATATGTTTGATAAGGAATATTATGAATATTATTTGGGAAATGGAAGAACATATTTTGTAGAGGTTAGGTATAAGTGGCATTAAGATTAATAAAAATATTATATTTAATTTTAGCAATAATACCTATTGTGTATCCTGTTTATTTGAATGCGGATACTATTTTTATAAAGGACAAGCTGGGAAGACAAGTAAAGGTAAAAACACCTCTAAAAAGAGCAGTGATTGTAATAACATATGAACTTATTCCAGCTCTTGGTGTCTGGAATCAGGTAGTGGGTATTAGCAGATGGGCAGAAAAAGAATGTGATCTTATAAAGGCAATCTTTAATAAATATCCTTATCTTAAGAAACCTACTGTTGGAACAGGTACAGATATGAACATAGAGGCTATTTTAAAACTTAATCCAGATCTTGTAATTACATGGGCTTATTCTCCTGAAACCATAAAATTTCTTGAGGAAAGATCTATAAAAACAATAGCTATATGGCCTGAAAACCTAAAGGAATTTTATGGTGTAGTTAGACTTCATGGTAAGTTGTTTGGAAAAGAAAAAAGAGCGGAACAGGTAATAAAAGAAATAATATCAATGCTGAAAATTATCAGGGATAGGGTAAAAAATATAAGTCACAAAAAAATAGTTTTGTACTTATCTGGAAGACAAACAAGAGTTGGGGGTGGAAAAGGGATTATGAACGATATGATTAAGATATGCGGAGCAATAAATCCAGCCTCTAATATCAAAAAGGACACTTATGATGTTTCTATGGAGAAAATAATTAAATGGAATCCAGATTGTATATTTATATGGGGATATGCTGGATACAGTGAGACTGATATATTAAAAAATCCTCAATGGAAATATATAAAAGCTGTAAAGAATAAAAAAGTCTATAAGGTCCCCAAGTGGTCTACTTGGTCACCCAGGATAGCCCCAATTGCTCTATGGATGGCTATTAGAATATATCCTGAAAAGTTCAAAAATATAAATTTCAAAAAAATCGTGAACTCTTACTATAAAACGGTATTTGGAATTTCCTATGAAGAGGTGCTGAGATATGCCAAATAAATGGGTAAACTATATTTTTTTTATTGCTCCTCTCATTATCTCCTTTGCAGCCCTCTTCATAGGAACATATAATCTTTCTCCATTTGACGTAATAAAGACTATATTCCATGGAAAAATAGGGACACCAGAAAACGCTATTATATTTGAAATAAGAATGCCCAGAATTATATTATCAGGACTTGTTGGAATAGCCTTATCTGTTTCAGGTGCAACATTACAGGGTATATTTAGAAATCCTCTTGTAGATCCATATATACTTGGAATTTCAGGAGGAGCTGCGTTTGGTTGCGCTTTATGTGTAGGATTTCTTTCTTGTATTCCTATTCAGATAATGGCTTTTATATTTGGCACAATTGCGGTTGCTCTTGCATATTTTATTGCAAAAACGCATGGCGAAATTTCAAGATTTTCTCTGATACTTGCAGGTATCATTGTATCCTCTTTTTTTCAGGCTCTTGTATCTATAATAAAATTTCTTGTAGATCCTCATAAACTCCAAAGTATAGTGTTTTGGCTTATGGGTAGCTTTAGCCTATCTGACTGGGAAAAAGTGCGTATTGCTACTATTGGAATACTTTTAGGAACAATTCCTATATTTTTTATGAGATGGAGACTTAATGTTATGAGTATGGGCGATGAAGAGGCAAAGTCATTAGGAGTTGATGTAAACAAGGACCGAATTTTGTTTATTATTTTTTCTACTATTTCTATAGCAGTTGCCACCTCTGTCTCAGGTATAATAGGATGGGTTGGCCTTATGGTCCCCCATCTTATAAGAATGATCTCTGGACCTGACCATAGATCTCTTATACCTTTGAGTATAGCTGGCGGTGCATCTTTTATGATAATTGCTGACACTCTATCACGATCTCTGACAAATTTTGATATACCTGTTGGCATAATAACAGCCATAAGTGGAACACCTTTTTTTGTATTCCTTCTGAAAAAAGGAAATGAAGTTTGGGAAAGGTAATGCTTATTATAAAAAAACTATATTTTAGTCATAATAAGGCCACCATCTTAAAAGGGATATCATTTAGGGCACTTAGAGGTGAAATTACCACAATATTAGGTCCAAATGGTTCTGGAAAAACAACCCTTTTTAAATGTATAGCTGGAATTTGGAAACCCATAAAAGGAAATATAGTATGGGATGGGAAAAAAATAAATGATTTATCTTTAAAAGAGAGAGCAAGGATATTTAGTATTGTTCCCCAAGATCATAGACCCTCTTTTTCTTATTCTGTGTTAGATGTAGTCATTACTGGAAGAGTTTCATACCTTAGCAGATTTTCTTCTCCTAAAGATAGCGATTATCAGATAGCTAAGAATTCTTTAAAAAAGCTGGGGATATATCATTTAAAAAATAGATCATACACTAAGATAAGTGGGGGTGAGAGACAACTTGTACTTATTGCAAGGGCATTAACACAAAATTCTCCTATTATGCTCTTAGATGAACCAATATCTCATTTAGATTTTAACAATCAGATAAAAATACTAAGACTTATAAAAAAACTTTCAAGAGAAAGGAATATATCTATAGTAATGAGTCTACATGATCCAAATTTGGCTATGAATTTTTCAGATAGGGTAATAATTATAAAAAATGGTGTAAAATTAAAGGAAGGTCACCCAGATAGAGTAATTACTGAAGAAACCATAAGAGAAATATATGGGGTAGATGTTATTATACTCTCTTTTTATGGAAAAAAGGCCATAATTCCAATGGAGGGAAAAAATGTTTTTGATAATAACCTGGCAAAGTTATTACAACATGCTTCTTAAGGCATCCAATAATATAAAAAATTTAGATTTGGATATAAGAGTCTATTCTGCAATGTCCTTAGAAAAGGATCAAAAAAAGCTAAAATTAGCCTTAAAAGATATAGATAAAGCAAAATTAATATTTCTTTATAGATCAAGTGAATCTATATGGGAGTTCATTGAAGATAAGATAAATAGTGGTATAAAAGCCAAAATTGTTTGTCTTTCACATGATCCTTCTTATTGGTTCCTTTCTAATGTAGACAAAGACATTGTATCTAATGCCTATAGATACATGATCATAAACGGAGAAAGTAATATAATCAATATGTTAAAGTATCTTATAAATACTTGTTTAAACATACCAATTAAATATGAAGATCCTGTTTTTATTCCATGGGAGGGTATTTATCATCCAGATTCAAAAAAGATATTCCTAAATATAGATCAATATCTTTCATGGTATGAAATTAAACCAAAAGCACCATTTATAGGGATCTTGTTTTCAAGACATTATCTTATAAATAAGAACCTTGAATTAGAAGATAATTTAATAAAAGAATTTGAAAAAAGGCAAATAAATGTTATTGCAGCCTTTTCATATTCTATAAAAGATGCTGCTCTTGGCACAAAAGGTAACGATGAAGTTGTAAGAGAATTCTTTATTGATGAAAGAGGAAAATCAAGAATTGATGCTTTTATAAAGCTAACTTCTTTTTTCTTAGGTCAGAAAAGGACAAATTCTCACAATGGAGATATGGCTTCTGCTGGAGTTTCATTACTAAAAAGGCTGTCTGTACCATGTTTTTGCCCTGTAAGTTCTTATTATAAAACAATACAGGAATGGGAACAGGAAAAAGAAGGATTAAATCAAGACATAGGATGGTCTATTGCAATGCCAGAATTTGAAGGTGTTATAGAACCCATCCTTATTGCCGCCCAGGTACAAGCAGATGATGATACTCGAAAAAGAATACCTATTAAAGACAGGATAGAAAAATTTGTAGATAGGATTGTAAGATGGATTAATTTAAAAAGAATACCTGTTGAAAAAAGAAAAGTGGCATTTATTTTACATAATAATCCTTGCGCTTCTGTAGAGGCAACAGTAGGCGGAGGAGCTAATCTTGATACCTTAGAATCTGTTGCAAGGATCCTGAAACGAATGAAAAATGAGGGATATAATGTAACTCCCCCTGCTGATGGTAAGGCATTGATAGATGAAATAATGAGCAAAAAAGCTTTGTCAGAATTTAGGTGGACAACTGTGGAAGAGATCGTACAAAAAGGGGGAGCTATTGCATTTATAGAAAAAGATAGATATATGAAATGGTTTCATGAACTACCAGACAATACGAAAAACAGGATAATAGAAGCATGGGGAAATCCTCCTGGTGAATGGAAAGATGGAATACCTCCTGCTATGATCTATAATGGAAATATTGTTGTCACAGGTATTTCTTATGGTCATGCTATTGTTTGTGTTCAGCCAAAAAGAGGATGTGCTGGATCAAGATGTGACGGTCAGGTATGCAAAATTCTTCATGATCCTAATGTTCCTCCACCACACCAATATATTGCAACATATAAATGGATTTCCAGAGAATTTGGTGCACATGTTATTATTCATGTGGGAACCCACGGAAATCTAGAATTTCTGCCTGGAAAAGGCACAGGGCTTTCTTCAGCTTGTTTTCCTGACATATGTATAGACACAATTCCACATCTATATATCTATAACTCTGACAATCCACCTGAAGGCACTATTGCTAAAAGACGTAGCTACGCAGTTCTTGTAGATCATATGCAAACAGTTATGCGCTCGGGTGGCCTATATGAGGATTTAGAGGAATTAGATAGGTTTGTATCTGAATATGAACAAGTAAAGATAAAAGATAAGGCAAAAGCACATGCTTTAAAACATCTTATTATAGAGACCATAAAAAAGACAGGTTTGGATCAGGGGATAAGAAATCCAGAAACCAAAAATTTTAATGAATTTATAAAAGAGATACATGAAAGGCTTTCTCAGATAAGAAATACCCAGATACAAGATGGAATGCATATATTTGGTGAAATACCAAAAGGAGAAAAAAAAGTCGATTTTATTTACTCTATCCTCAGATATAATACGGGAGACAATCCATCTATAAGAAAAGAGGTGGCAAAAGCTCTTGGATATAATTTGAATGAATTAATATCTAATCAGGATAAATGGGATAATAACAGAAATAAATCATATGGTGCTATAATAGAGGAAATAGATAGCATATGCAAACAGATTATAGCTCAAATATTATTGGAGGCAAAAAATGATCAATATTAATTGGTCAGACCCCATATGGAAACAAATAAAGGAAAGGATAATTAGTATAAATAAAAGGATTGACGAATCTGATGAAATAAGCGCTCTTCTTTGTGGGATATCAGCAAAATATATTGCTCCAGGTCCTTCAGGACTTATAACAAGAGGTAGGGAGGATATATTACCAACAGGCAGAAATTTTTATTCGCTTGATCCATATAGTATTCCAACAAAATTTGCATGGCAAACAGGAAAAAAGCTTTCTAATGCCCTTATCTCTAAACATATTAGAGAGGAAGGAAGATATCCAGAAAATGTGGCTATATATTGGATGTGTGCCGATCTTATGTGGTCAGACGGAGAGGGTATGGCTCAAATTATGCATCTAATAGGAGTAAAACCTATATGGCTTAAAAACGGCAGAATAAACGGATTTAAGGTAATTCCATTAGAAGAACTTGGTAGGCCCAGAATAGATGTAACTATAAGGGTTTCTGGTATTACAAGGGATAACTTTCCTAATTGTATAGAATTAATAGATGAGGCTATTCAAAAAATAGCCTCTTTAGATGAACCTATAAGTATGAATTTTGTGAAAAAACACACCGTTGAACAGATGAAGCATATGGATAACAGAGAAAATTCTTTTAGAAGAGCTACATTTAGGATTTTTTCTTCTATGCCAGGGGTATATCAGGCAGGAACCCAACTTGCTGTATATGCTTCTGCATGGAAAGAAGAAAAGGATCTTGCAGAAGTTTTTTTATATTGGAATGGATATGCATATGGAAAAGGAGTTTTTGGAGAAACAAGCCATAAGGAATTTGCAGGTATATTGAAAAGTGTTGATGTCACATATAATAAAGTAGTAAGTGATGAGCATGATTTATTTGGATGTTGTTGCTATTTTGGCACTCATGGCGGTATAACTGCAGCAGCAAGACATTTTTCTGGAAAAGATGTAAAAGCATATTATGGTGATACCAGAGAAGGTGAATATGTGGAAGTAAGGGGTTTAGCAGACGAAATAAGAAGAGTTGTTAGAACAAAATTGCTTAATCCCAGATGGATAGAGGGAATGAAGAGGCATGGATATAAAGGTGCATCAGATATTTCGAAACGAATAGGTCGTGTATATGGATGGGAGGCTACTACCCAAGAGGTAGATGATTGTATATTTGATGATATTGCAAGAACATTTATCATAAATAAAGAAAACAGACACTTTTTTAGAGATAATAATCCATGGGCTTTGGAAGAAATAGCAAGAAGGCTGATAGAAGCTATGGAAAGAGGGCTTTGGAATCCAGCACCTGATGTAAAAGAGAAACTTAAGACTATATATTTAGAAATAGAAGGCTGGCTCGAGGAAGGAATGGGAGATGTAAAAGGCAATTTTCAGGGTGGAAGTATAGATATATATACAAAGGATGAAATAGAATTTTGGAAAAAGAAAGTAGACGATTTATTGACATAATATATCCGCTTTTCCATTTTTATTTTTAGCCCTACCTTGTTAAAAATATATTGCATTAGGCATAATTTTTGCTTAAAAAATAATAGCAAACTATTAACACTTTTGCTTATTAAGATTTTTTAGTCATTAAAAAAAATGCTTCCAGATTTCTTAATATTTGGTAAGTCTTATAGGTAGCTTACAAAATGGGCATATATATTAACATAGTTTGCATTTGTTCATTTTTACATAAAAAGAACATAAAATGGTATTCTCTGAAAATAACAATATAAAGGTTAAAAAATTATTTATAATAGATAGTATATCAAGTGCTAACAAAAGGGGAAGACCCTTTTTGTTAAATGATGCAGCAAAAGAAGTCTTTTTATTAAGAAGCTGTATGGAATCAGATCCTCTCTCTTTCAGAGAAGATTGTCTAAGGTTAAGAGACGAATATGAACTAAATGTATGGCATATAAGGTTCGAAGATATGACGTTCAAAAAAGGTACATACTCAGTTGCAATATTATCAATACCTGCTTTATTTGATACTCTTCTTAAAAAGAAATATAACAAATGCGAAAGGATCAAATTGGAGCTTCAAAAAAGCAACCCGGATATGTGGCTTATTAAATATATTGCGTGGAATGAAAGCCCCTTTTATTTTGTGTGGCAGAATTCTCGCATTATACCTGAAATGGGATTATTCTTATTTCTTCAAGAAACTCCAGAAAGAGAACTCCTTATAACAGGAACATGCACTTTAATAATGGATAAAAATCAGAGTAATTAAATACTAAATATAACTTTTGATAAAATATTAATTAATAAATAGACCTGAAGCTACTTTTACCAACACCCCCTTATACATCTAATAACAATAAAGAATTTTTTAGAATAGAATCAAGAAGCAGCTTTTACTAAATTCCAGAACTCTCCCTCTCTATGTCTACCCAAAACCATCAAGGTTTGTGTGAACCTACAAAATGGCTCCCCGGGACGGACTCGAACCGCCAACCTAGTGGTTAACAGCCTCCCGCTCTGCCGATTGAGCTACCGGGGAGTATATTTTATTACATAGCAAATAATTTATTTGTGGTCAATAAAATTGGATTTTTCAAAATTACAGTATTTATGGAACTATCCATACCGAACAATTTTTTATTGTATAAAAACAATATCTTGACACACTTCCCAAAAAAAAGGATTCACTAATACCACTTTTTCCTAAAACTAATGTACCGTAATTTCCATCCTCTACTTCACTTATTATAGTCTTTGCTATATTAATAACACTTGGCAATTCTTTTATCTCTAATTGAAAGTTTTGTATTCCAGCATCTTTAAGTATCTTCTGTGCGTGTATAAAAAAATTCTCAACACATCTTTTATCACCTTTTACTACCATTTCTTCTACTTCTTTCTCTGCATCAAATTCAATAGGACAATAATCTCTGAGCTTTGGAGTTACATGCAAAAGAGTTATTTTTATATTTGGATTATTGCCAAAAATAAAACCTATATGATCAACTGCTCTAAGAGCGCTTTCTGAACCATCAATAGCTACAGCAATTTTTGTAGATTTTACTTCTCCAGTAACTGCCCATAAAGGGATAGTTCTTATATGTTCTACAAGTGAAGTGGAAACACTATGAGTAAATATTTCTTCTACTTTTGAAATACCTCTTTTACCCATTAAAATAGCATCACATACATTTCTCTTTGCAAAATTTAAAATATCTTTTGCTATGTCCATTGTTCTGAGTTGAGTTACTGTCTTTATTCTGAATTCATCAATTCCTTTAGATATCATAAGTTTTTTTGAATCATCTAAAATTTTTTGTGATTCTCGTTTATTTTTTTCTATCAATTTATTAAGAGCAACTCTTGCATTTTTATCAAAATGAGCATCTTTAATAAGATATTCTGATATAGCAGGCTGCACATTAAAAAGAATATAATGAATATCTATTATTAATTTATCCATTAATATTGCATATTCTACAGCTTTCCTTGAATTTACAGAACCATCTATCACTACCAGCACTTTCTTTTCCATATTTTCCCCCCTTTATTATTGTTGAAATAACATATATATAAATGTCTGTAAAGCTGCAAACACAAGCAAGTTAAATATTCTTGTGTTTTTAACATAATTAAATTAAAATTATTTTTATTCTCTAAATACTGGAGGTAATCCTATGAAGCGTTGTATTGGATTTGCAGGCAAAGGAGGCACAGGAAAAACCACAATGGCAGGATTTTTGGTTAAATATTTAGTTGAAAATGGCAAAACCCCGGTATTGGCAGTTGATGCGGATGCCAACTCAAACTTAAATGAAGTATTAGGTATGACAGTAGAATCTACTCTTAGTGAAGCCAGAGAAGAAATGAAAAGTGCAGCAGCTTCTATGGGAATGACAAAAGATATTTTTATAGAGATGAAAATAAATGAAGCGTTGGTAGAAGGAAAAGGGTTTGATCTAATTGCTATGGGAATGCCTGAAGGACCTGGCTGTTATTGTGCAGCAAATGCACTTCTTACTCAATTTTTAGAAAAATTGGTAAATAATTATCCTTATATAGTAATAGATAACGAAGCAGGTATGGAACACATAAGCAGATTAAGAGCCAAAGATATGGATATATTAATAGTTGTGTCAGATCCTACTGTAAGAGGTATACAAGCGGCATGCAGAATTGTAGATTTGGCTGACACCCTAAATTTAGGCATAAAAGAAAAGCATCTTATATTGAATATGGTTAAAGAAGAAGATAAAGAAAAACTTCTAAAAGAAGCAAAAAAAGTCAATATAAATCTTGCGGGCATAGTTCCAGAAGACTCATTAATTCACGAATTTGACTTACGCGGAAAACCGTTGATAGAAATAGATAGAAGTTCCACGGCCCTTAAAGAAACATATAATATATTTAACAAAATCATACAATAAAACATATTATAAGATTGATTTAAATCAACCTACATAATGTGGTTAAAAGATTATTCAAATACCATATATAGTATGCGATTTTTAAGGTAACTATTTTAAATCAATAAAAAATTTCTTGACAAATATATTGTGTTATTTATATGTTAGGCCTCGGATTCTTTTGGAGAATAAAAGTATAAAAGGAGGTAATAAAATTGGCCTTTGAAATCCCAAAACAAACCTATTCAGGTAAGATAAGAGAGGTAGTTATTGGCACGGGTCCCAAAGCTATCACAGTGGGAGGACAGGAAGTTTTTCCTTTTCATGTATTTGAAGGGAATATTCCTAACTTTCCCAAAATAGCGATGGAAATCTGGGACTATGACCCATCAGACCAATGGCCGCAAGCAGCTGTTGAACCATTTAAAGATGTAATTTCTTCTCCAGACAAATGGGCAAAAAAATGTGTAGAGGAATATGGAGCTGAAATTATAGTGATTCAACTTAAAAGTACGGATCCTAATGGTATGGATAGACCAGCCCAAGAAGCTGCTGAGGTAGTAAAAAAAGTAGTAGATGCGGTTGATGTGCCTGTAGTGGTATGGGGAACTGCTAATAATCAAAAAGACGAAGAAGTGCTAAAGGCTATTGCAGAAATATGTGAAGGGAAAAATATAGCTCTAGCTCCTGTAGAAGAAGGAAACCATAAAGGTGTAGGTGCAAGTGCTTTAGCTTATAATCATGTTATTGTTGCATCTACTCCTATAGATGTAAATTTAGCAAAACAACTAAATATATTACTAGAAAATTTGGGTGTAAATTTAGAGAAAATTCTTGTTGATCCTACCACAGGTGGACTTGGATATGGAATGGAATATAGTTATTCTGTTATGGAAAGGATAAGATTAGCTGCTCTTACTCAAGAGGATGACAAACTTCAATCTCCTCTTATAAACAATATCGGAAATGAGGTATGGAAGTGCAAAGAAGCAGGTCTTGGTATAGACGAAGCCCCCACTATGGGCGATCCAGAAAGAAGAGCAATATTAATGGAAATCACAGCAGCAGTATGTTACCTACTTGCTGGATCTGACATTGTTATATTGAGACACCCAGAAAGTGTGAGATTTATCCGTTCATTTATAGAGCTTATGATGAACGGTGGCAGCGCAATGCAAATAGAGGAAATTAAAAAAGCCTTGGAGGAAGAAAAGGTAGACTTAATAGCTCTTTCTCCTGAACCAAACTTAGAATTTGAAACAACTACTGAAAAGCCAAAACCTGTTAAGAAAAAAGAAGCTCCTCCAAAGGTAGAAAAGAAGGAAGCTGTACCTCCGGTTGCTAAAAAGGAAGAGATACAAAAAGCAGAAGAAAAAAAGCCAGAAGAAAAAGTTATTAAATTAGAGGAAGTTAGGGCAAAAGAAGCAGAGGAGGAAGCAAAACGCAAAGCAGAAGAGGAAGCAAGAAAGAAAGCAGAGGAAGAAGCAAAACGCAAAGCAGAAGAAGAAGCAAGAAAGAAAGCAGAGGAAGAAGCAAAACGCAAAGCAGAAGAGGAACGAAAAAGGGCAAAAGAAAAAGAATGGGAAGAACTTTTAGAACTCAGGAGAAAGAGGGAAGAAGAAAAAGCAAAACTTATGGCAGAAAGGGAGGAAATGGCTATGAAAGAGGTCAAGAAGACCCCTGCAAAAGTTCAATTAGATTTAGTGGATAAAATTATGCGTAATCTTGATCGTATCCACAAAAGAAAATAAAGAAAATAAAAGAGGAGGAACCTCAAAATGGCAGAAGAGAAAAAATCTATTCCTGCTAAGAAAAAAGGAGTAAAAAAGGCTAATGAATTAAGTGTAGATGAAGCATCAATACAAATGATTGAAAGGGCCAGGGAATTAGAGATAGATACCATATTTGACAGGGCAGAAACAATGAAGCCCTGTAATATAGGGATTCAAGGAACGTGTTGCAAGAATTGTGGACAAGGGCCCTGTAGATTACCATTAACGCCAAAAAGTATTGTTGATGGAAAAGATATCAGAAAAGGATTATGTGGAGCTACTGCTAACACTATTTGCGCAAGGAATTTTATTCGTATGATAGCTGGAGGAGCAGCATCTCATTCTGATCATGGTAGAGCAGTGGCAGAGACTTTTCTGGCAGCAGCAAGAAAAGAAACAAAAGACTATTATATAAAAGATGAACAAAAACTTATTGAAATTGCCCCGGATTTCGGTGTAGAAACCACTGTAGAAGGAGAAAACGGGGAAATATTAGATAGAGATATTGATGAAATAGCAGTAGAAGTTGCAGAAAAAGCTTTAGCTCAATGGGGACAACAAGAAGGAGAACTTATCACAGCAAAAAGAGCTCCCCAGGCCAGATATGAACTTTGGAAAAAATTGGGAGTTATTCCCAGAGGTATAGATAGAGAAATAGTTGAAATTATGCATAGAACTCATATAGGTGTTGATCAGGATTATGAGAATCTTATGTTGCAAGGCACAAGAGCAGCAATTGCTGATGGATGGGGTGGTTCTATGATAGCAACAGATTTGCAGGATATTTTATTTGGCACCCCATTTCCTATAAAAGGAAGTGTAAATTTAGGTGTATTAAAAGAAGATCATGTAAATATTATTGTGCACGGGCATGAACCTCTTTTAAGTGAAATGATAGTAGCAGCTGCTAATTCAGAAGAAATGCAGCAATTAGCAAAAGAAAAAGGAGCAAAAGGTATTCAGATTTCTGGAATATGCTGTACAGCAAATGAACTTCTTATGAGACACGGGATCCCAATAGCAGGGAACTTCTTACAACAAGAACTTGCAATTGTTACAGGTGCTGTAGATGCAATGATAGTAGATGTACAGTGTATTATGGAGAACATAGCTAACGTAGCAGAATGTTTTCATACAAAAATTATAACCACAAATCCAAAAGCAAGGATTAGATCCGGTGATTGTATGCATGTGGAGTTTGATGAACATTCTGCATATGAAGATGCCCTGAAAATTGTAAAAATAGCAGTTGAAAATTTTCCTAACA
>Ga0256914_1002332_pt1 | contig 16012 bp, 13 predicted proteins | sample HulkmetaG_FD_191571 | JGI IMG/M metagenome (GOLD analysis project Ga0256914, IMG submission 191571) | Hydrothermal chimney microbial communities from Main Endeavour vent field at the Juan de Fuca Ridge, Pacific Ocean - Hulk | ecosystem: Environmental > Aquatic > Marine > Hydrothermal vents ... | reverse complement strand
TTTCTCCGGAAAAAATCCAAAAGATCCAGAAATATCTTCGCAAATATAACCCCTATGCGAAGGCTCAGGGATTTGTAAAACGTACAGGCAAGGCACTGGTTTCCTATGTGGGAAACATGTTTAAAGGGCTTTATACTGCGGTTGCCAAAGTCCCCGTTCATAAGCTTCCCAACTTTTATGAGGCCGTGGGCATGATGTTCAAGATGACCGCGGATAATTTAGTAAAGGCCTATATGGGAGCAACTAGATATGCTGGTAATTATTATGCCGCTATAAATAAACTTCAAGAATGGGATAAAAAATACCCTAATCCTGAGATTTCTCCTCCCCAGATCAACGCTCAGTACGTGGCTACAGCTCTGGTGGCCCTGGGAGCTGAAAAGAAGATTGAGGAATCTTTTGAAGCCGGAGTACATGGAGCACTGGACCTTTTGAGCCTCATCAGTAGTGCCAAGGATATCTCTAAGGTCATGAAGATGTTTAAAGTGAACCGGGAAACCGCGCTTTTGCTCCAGAAGACGGCAGCCGGCTCTAAAGAGGCCCTGAGTCAAGTCCAACGTCTTGCGGAAACCTATAAAACAGTCTCCAAAGCGGAGTTGCGTTTAGCAGAGCTACGACAAGCTCGAGTGGTAAGAGCGAGAGAATTTTTACAGGATGTAATGCAACAAAAGAAGATGATGCAGGAACAGGCCCACATTATGGAGGACTTTCTTATTCGTCAGAGACAAAATATGCACCGAAGTGGGCCCTTCCAAGAAAAATTTCGCATCAAAACCAAAGATGGACAGGAGATTGCTGTAGGAGAGCGCATCTCTGAGGGAACTTTTAAAGAGGTATATGAGGCTCAAGACCCTTCCAAGGTGGTCCAGATCCTTAAAGTCTCTGGTAAAAAGCTTGAGTTTAACCTGGAATCTATGAAACTTAGTGCTAAGGCCTTAGAGGAAGCAGGTATCCCTTACCCCAAATTTCAAATTCAAAAGCTGTCTGATGGCCGCGTAGCTCTTATAACTGACCGTATAGCCCAATCCATGGTCATCAAAGATGTTTCCAAATGGACAGCAGAGCATAAAGCGGCTTTCGCCATGATGTTGAAACGCTTGAACCAAAAGGGCTATGTATTTCTAGATGCCAAACCACCCAATGTCTATTTCTTCAGGGATGCCCAGGGAGTTCTTCACTGCGGAGTGATTGATGTAGATGCCATAGGGAAATGGGGAAAGGTACGAGAGATTGGGGGGGTAAAGGTTACCGCAGAACAGGCCCAGGCCTTCATGACTTATGGGAAAAAAATCAAGGGCCTGGATATTATAAGTCCTAATAATATCCAGGCTCGGGCAGGGATAGCCTATGAAGCCACTCCTTCCTGGTTCCGGGAAAAGTACGGCAACCTTCCTATGAGCAATGCTCCCACCAAACTTTCGGGAGAATTTTTTGCGAAAACTCCCCAAGAATTAACTACTACCCTTAACCAGTCAGCCTCTGAATTCATAAAATCATTACGAGCATCAAGAGCCCTAGATACTAACACACTAAAATCTCTAGAAAAAACCCTAATCCGTGGAAATATTACCCAGGAGACAGTGAAAGAGCTGCAAAAGACTCTCCAGCTTTCTGCAGAAGAGGTGGCCCAACTTAAGAAAATTGCCGAACTTTCAAAACTGGAGAAGACCCTTAGCCGTACTGTGAATCAGGCCAAAAACGAAATTTCCACGGTAGAGAAGACCCTTGCTAAAGAGGCCTCTCTGGCAAAGAAGGAAGGTTCAACCCTGACTAACAAGATAACAGAGGCTGAAAAAACTCAAAAGCAACTAGCCAAAGAAACTAGTGTTAAAAAGGTCTTAAAGACAGAAAAAGGAGAAGATTTGGCTTTAGGAGAGGAGTTAGGAAGGGGAGTCAGGGGAATAGTCTATCTCAATGCCAAGGATCCTTCTAAGGTAGTGAAGATCAGTGAGAGTATAGTTTCCCTTAAAGCGGAGAAAGAGGCCTCTGAGATCTTAAAAAAGGCTGGAATAGAACACACTGAGATACTGGAAACAGGAAAACTCAAAGATGGCTCTTATTTCAGCGTGCAGCGTCGCCTTAAACCAGAGGAGATCCCTGCAGAAAAACTTATTAAGATGCAGGGAGGGAAACTTACTCCAGAACAACAACTGGCCCTTCTGGAATTGATAGACAAGTTAAATCGCCACGGAATTCTTTATGGAGACCTTAAGCCAGCCAATATCTATTTTCGCAAAGTGGACGGTGGCTGGGTGGCAGGGATTCTGGATAAGGGAGGCATCCGTGAACTTAAAGGTCAACTTGTATTCCAGAAGGCTAAATTGCGGGACGGGAGGGTTATGTATCTTTTGAAAAAGGGACCTGGAGAGACTCAAGGAGGGTTGGAGATCAAAGTTACTCCTGATTTTCTAGAAGTTTATGGAGACTTTTTGAAAAAGCTAGGCAAATATGAAATCGTTCGCAAGACCCTAAAGGCGGGGAAGCCAGTATTTTTAAAAGAGGATATAGCCAAGAAGTGGATAAGATATGTCCAGTCCCTCCAGGTGCATGGGATTACCCCTCCCAAAGGGGTGGGGATTAAAGAGGCCCAGCAAATGGCCATAAAAATGGCTATGGACAAGATAGTTTCCATAACCAATGAGGGTGCGTGGGGAAATTGGGTAACCAGATATGGATTGAACAGGGAATGGCTAAATCTCTATTTGCGAGAGGGCTCAAAGGCTATCAAAACGTTAAAGAAAGACGTGGCTGTTCGCAAGATAGAAGAGGCAGTATCTCAAATGACAATCCAGAGCAAAAAAATAAGTCAGGGCCTGGAAGAGACCCGCAAAGTAATCCATCAACAGCTTCAGAAGATTGAAAAGGCCCTACAGGAGAAAGAGGCAAGGCTAAAGACTCCACTGCCAAAGCACAAGAGCCTTGGATTTATCCAGAAGAGATTGGAGGAGATCTCTTACTACATGGCTCTGGCGGCTTAAATAATTGGAAAGGGGGCAGGAGAATGAGATGGGCTATTGTTTTATTACTGTGGTATTGGATGACAGGTATAGTGTGGGCGTTAGAAAATCCCATAAGTTACACGCAAAGAAAAAAAGGGGAATATCACAAGGCCCTTAGGGTGATGGAGATCTTTTACGAAAAGCACTGCGGCAAGCTTCCTCCTGAAGAGAAAGGGCCAGAAGGAAGGAAACCAGAACATGCTAAGTTATATGAAGTAATAGGAGTAGACTACCAGCTGATACAGGTGATTAGACGTTCAGGATATACCCCTTTTTCAAAATTGGACCTACAGTGGATCTCTGAAAAAATCTATGGAAGAGAATGTAGTGCTAATTCTGTGGAGGCCTGTGTTTCCCGTACTTCGTGTAATTATTATCGTGGTTTCTGGTCCGATGGAAGATGTTATACCTCTGTGACTAGTACTAGTAGTGGGAGTTCTGGAGGTGGAAGCAGCGTTACTTCCTGTAGTGCTTCCAACTTGAGTGCCTGTCAAACAGATGTGGATTGTGCTTCAGCTGGAGGATTCTGGGATTCCCTTTATGGGGGATGTTATTCTTATCCCCACGATGGGGGAGGATACTTGGTGTTCGGTTCTAAATCCAACGTCAAGCCAAATATCATGTACCTCTATGTTGACCGGTGCATGCTCTCTGGAAGGCACTTTCATTTAGTTCCCGAAGAATATTTAGGTTCAGTTTCTCCTCCATGTTTTGAAAGAATAGCGGTGTTAACCATTGATTGGACAATGGACACCCTCTCTGCTGCTTCCATAGGTTCTTGGAATGTTAGTGTAACCCCCATTTTTGCTGGAGGCTACCCTATAACTGGAAGCTACAATATATCCATCACCTACGGGGGATCTTCTCCAATTCCTGGGAAAATTACCATCTTAAGCAATCAACTTCAGATGGATATAAACCCTTACTAAACTCGGAGGATTACAATGTTTCGTTTCTATTTAAAAATAATCTTTTTATTAATGGGGATTACAGTTGTTCATGCAGCGGAATTCCGGGACCTACGACCTATACCCACGCCAGTTAAGGCTTTATCCCAAACGGAAGAGGAGATAAAGGATCTTCCACCGGTATCGGAGGAAGCTATAAAAACAGGTCTTAAATCCCTTCTGGCGAGCTGGAATACCTCCCGCATGGAGAAACTTCTAGCCTCGGAGTTTTATGATCGCGACCGTCTTCTTGATGCCATGCAAACCTTTCCTGATCGAGGGGCTAAATTGCGGATATTGGCCATAAAGGATGTTCAGATCCTGGGTCAAAGGGTGTTACCTGTGGATAAAGAACATGTAACCAGGGTAAGCACCGTCTCGGTAAATGCCCTTACGCAGATAGAGTTTGAGGATCCAGTAAAGGGGCTGGTGAAGCTGGAGGGAGAAAATGAGTATCTTTTAAGGATAAGAGAACATATCAGATTATATCCCTAAAGGAGGCAGAGTAAAATGAAGGGTGTCTTTTCCAAAGCACCTAGGGTTCTTGTGGGTCTGTTAATAGTTTTAGGGTACCTTATGGTGGTTGATGTTGGGGGAGAGGCAATTTCTGCAACCTATCCCGAATGGCGAATTAATTTACGGAACACTTTACGAAGTGATTATTATTCAATTTCTGGGGACACTGAAAATAGTATCTATACTTATGACGAGCGATGGATGACCTATGATGAGACAGATCTGCGTGTAGAGAAACATACTAATCCCTATGACCTTTTTCGTCTAAATTTTTACGGGGTATGGAGTGATTCTCCCTATCGTACTGGAGACGAGAGGGGATTCATACCGGAACGCATAAATCTCTTCAAAGAACAGGGGGACGTAACACTCCCTTATAGAATTGAAGCTGGAGATTACTATGCCTATTTTTCTTATCGTACCATTCAACAGTCTTTAAAAGGAGTGCAAATAGAACTTCAGCCCCTGTGGTGGAGAGATAAAGGTGTACGGTCTTCTTTTGTTTATCTTATAGGGGCTAATCAACCATCCTGGCGAGGGTTTACTGTTAAGGAAAATCTATCTCAAGGAGTTTCCTATCTCATAGAGACTTCCAAAGGACGTTATACCTTTAACTTGGTCCATAACCGACGATTTAAGAAAAGCGGAGTATATCCTGAAGACTACCAACAAACCACTTATAGTGTGGCCATGGAACAAAATTTACCAGGTAAAATTCTCCTTGAGACCGAAGCGGCTTACTTTTACGGGGACTATCCTGATGAAGCCTTTGACCGTGAGGACTGGGGACTATTCTTGCAGATACAGAATCGTCCTCCAGGGATAGGCTGGTCCTATCGCTTCCGTGCAGAATCTTATGGAAAAGACTTTCGTCCAGAAGGTTCGTTAGTGACCCCTGATAGGCGCTCTTGCGAGTTCCATCTTGGATATCGTTTTCTTCAAGGCATCCAGACCAGAGGACGTTTACAATATTACAAGGATAAATGGCAGTCAGACAATCCTATCATTACTAAAATAGCCGGTTTTTCCCTTTCCGGTGATATTGGCCCTCCCCGCCTAACTCGCCCCTTAAACATAAATTTGGACACCTTTTTACAACATCGTGAAGATAAACTAGGAACTTTAAACGATTCCACACGATCCCTTAACTTGAATCTAGCCTATCCTTTATTGAGAAATATGAATCTACGTACGAATTATCTTTTTACCCGTACCACTCACACCTCCCGTGAACAACAAATCTCCTTAGGTTTAGATATCTTTACACTCTACAATACATGGCGTCTTAATTTCTCTCCTAATTTGAGCTATCAAAAAAGCACTGTTTATTCCACCAAGACAGAAGCCTGGTCCATGGGATTCAACTGGGAGGCAATATATAATCAACACCGATTTTATGGGAGTACAAGTTATAAAACGCAAAATAACTGGCCCGGCGAGGATATAAACACTTACAACTACAATCTCATGTATGAATGTCACTTCCGAAAAAGGCATACTTTCTCTCTGGAATTTCAGGGAGAACATCGGGGGGTTCACGGAGGTGATCACACGGATACTTATCGTGTGTCAGTGTGGTGGACCTATAATTTTGAACGGTCAATACACCCCACTCGCAAGAAGGTGGTGCTCAGAGAAAAACCGGAGAAGTTGGCAAAACTCAGTCTATCTCCAGGCCTTTTCGCACATCTATATCCTGGATTAAAGACAAAAAAGGCACTAAAAGTCATGACAGATCTTGGGCTTAAGACCCCATTACTTCAAGGCAATATGCTCATATATGAGGTCCGGCTATTTGAAGAAATTGAACAAAGGCAACGTCTAATTTTAATTGACGAAGGAGGTGTGTTAAGGAAGACAGTACTGGTCTTTGATTATGTAGATAAGAGCCAGTTCCATGACTTCTGGGAGAGTTTCCAACGAATCAAAGAAGCCATGATTCGGATATATGGAGCCCCTGATGATTTTTTGGAACAAGGAGAAATCAGTAAAAATTTTGTCCAAGACATAAATTCTGGAAAGGTAATAAGAGTCTATGAATGGAACATGGAATACGGACATCTGCGATTGGGAATTCCCAGGCGTATGGATCAAAAGGTGAGAGTGGAGATCCATTATGCTCGTGAATTTCCTCCTTATTCTGTTTTAAATTGGGGACTGGAGAGGCTTTATTGATTAGAACAAACAGGCACAAAAAATAAGGGGCAAAAGCCCTAAAGAAGCTATCTCCCTGGGGCCACAAGATGCTTCCATCTACTTCTCTCTTCCCAGGAAAAACCCCCAGGATAACAGGGCCATATAGCATTGTTATGGCACAGGGGCTCTGATAGATCAAAGCAGGAGTGTCTCTGGGCAAGGGGATATAATTTACTGCCAGGAATAGGTGAATAATAGGCAAGGTGAGGACGAAGACCATATGATTTAACAAACTCTATGGAATCTTTTATCTCCTCCCTCCCCTGGCCAGGAAGTCCAAAGAGTATATACACCCCCACTTGGTCAGGGGAAAAACCTGTTTCCCTGAGGATGGCCATACCTCTATCCCACTCCTCTCTGGTGAGCTTATGGTCCAATCTATCCTTGAAGTGGCCAGTTTCAAGTCCAAGCCGAAGGGTCTTAAAGCCTGCTCGTTTCATAAGCCTACATATCTCAGGGGTGAGATATCTCACATGTATTCCATTTGGGGTGTGGAACCTAACCCCTGCGCCAAGGCCTATTACCTTTTCCAGAAATGGTAAAAACCATGTATCTGCCTTATAGAGCAGGGCATCGTCATAAAAGGCAAAATCCCTGACACCCCTTTCCACCTCTGAGACAAACTCTACCCACACATCCTCTAGCTCTCTCTGATAAAAGCCCTTAAATAACACCGAACTTGCACAGTACTCACATCTATAGGGACATCCCCTGGAACCCATTACTATGGAAAATTGAGGAGAGGGATAAAATCCCATATCCAGGGCAAAGGAGGGTGGGGTTGGTGGCTCTTCCCCCACAAGATTCCATAATAATCCCCAGTTCCTCTCATCCTCCAATGGACCTCTCAATATCTCATCTGCATCCCCCAGATACTCACTTGCATGTTGGTGGCATAAGGAGGCATATATTCCACCCACCACTATCTTCACATGGGACCACACCTCCCTTACCATCCTCACACAGGCCACCACCCCCGGATACCAGTAGGTCATAACAGAGCCCACCATCACCAAATCCGGGGGAGGAGATATGGCCTCAAGGGCCCTCTTTACCATATCATAGGGTAGGCCATATCTTGCAAACCTCCTGGGAACAGATGCAAGGATGGGTAAGGTGGGAAGGAGGGTGCGAGGATAGGGACCACAGCCAAATCTCTCCTGAGCAGGCCAAGACACCTCCTTCCACATTGGATACATGGTATCCAGAAGGGCCACCTCTGCCCCTGCATGTAACAACATGGAAAGACATGAGATAAGTCCAACTGGTCTTGCCCAGAAGTTATACGCGGCAAAATCATATATCCAGGGATTTATCCCCAGGATGCGGACAGAGGGAGACCTATTTAAGCATCTCCAGATAATCTCTGGCCATGCGGGTAAGGCTGGGGTCCTTGGAGAGTTCCACTGCCCTCTCAAAGGCAAATTTTGCATCCTCTTCTCTGTTTATCCTTAGATAATTTTCTCCCAGCAAATAATATATACGGGGATTATCAGGAAATGATTCTCTGGCACGGTTGAGGCAGGCTACCGCCCTCTTGTATTTCCCAATCTTCACATATAGATGTGCCAGATGTATATAGGAAGGAAGGTATCTCCAATTCTGAAGAAGGGCCTTTTTCTCATACTCTATGGCCAGGGGATATTTCTTCTCTCTCTCATAGAGCACAGATAGATTGTGCGCTGCATATTCTGGAGTGGTATAGCTCTCAATGGAAAGGGCCTTCTTAAAACACCTCTCTGCATCCTCCTCTTTATGAAGAAGTACATATGCCAGTCCCAGGTTATTCCATACATCACCATAGGCAGGGTTAAGCGAAAGGGCCTTTTTAAAATACCTCACAGCATTTCTAGCATCCCTCAAGGAGAGGTACACCATCCCCTTTACAAAATAGAAATAGGGAAGATGTTCACACCTTTTCTCTATCTTGCTTAATTCCAGCAGGGAAAGACGCGGCTTTCCCTGGGCCAGATAGGAATTGGCCAGATCAAATCTGGCCTGGATATCCTTCTCTCTCAGGGGATTTGTCTTATGGGAAGGGGCACATCCCCCTACTATTAATGCAAAGAAAAGGCCCCAAATAAACACTCTTTTTTTCATAGGCTAAATCACCTTATTGAGGGGATACTCAATTATGCCCTCCACCCCTATCTCCATTAATCTAGGTACAAGGTCTCTCACCTCTCCCTTGTCCACCACCACCTCCACAGACAACCATCCCTTCTGATATAGGTTGGAGGTGGTGGGCGAGGTTAGGGATGGAAGGATATCAAGGACCCTGCTCAGGTCCCCCTCCCTTACATTCATCTTAAGTCCCACCATGGATTCCGCCTTTAAGGCACCCTGGAGCAAGGTCTTCATCTGCATTATCTTATTCCTCTTCCAGGGGTCCTCCCACGCCTCTTTATTGGCAATGATCTGGGTGGATGTCTTTAGAAGCTCTGCAATAATACGTAATCCATGGGCCCTTATGGTGGTACCTGTCTCTGTTATCTCCACAATGGCGTCTGCCAGACCAGTAACCACCTTTGCCTCAGTGGCCCCCCAGGAAAATTCCACCTCCACAGGGATGCCTGCATCCTCAAAATATCTGCGGGTAAAGTTCTCCAGTTCAGTGGCAATCTTTTTCCCCTTCAGGTCCTCAGGTCGCCGGTAGGGAGAATCCCCTGCAACTGCCAGGACCCATCTGGCAGGTCTATTGCTTGCCTTGGAATACACCAGCTCATCCACTATTACCACATCCGCCTCATTCTCCAATATCCAATCCCTTCCTGTGAGCCCCACATCCAGGGTACCGTCCTCCACATACACTGGCATCTCCTGCGCCCTGCAGAGGGTGCATCTCACATCTGGATCATCTATATCAGGGAAATAATTTCTATGGTGGAGGGTTATCTTCCATCCGGATTTCCTGAATAGATTAATGGTGGCATCCTGCAAAGACCCCTTTGGGATACCAAGTTTTAATATCCTGTCCTTCATCTATTATATACCTCCTCAGGATCAAATACCCTTCTTTCACATATCTCTTCTACCTCTCCCTGACCCTCTCTCCACACACACCTATAAAAACAACTTCTATAGCCCATATGACATGCGGCTTCCCCTATCTGCTCCACCAGGAGCAACACAGTATCTCTATCACAATCCACCCTTATTTCCTTTACCACCTGGACATTCCCCGACTCCTCCCCTTTTTGCCATAGGGTGTTTCTACTTCTACTAAAATAATGGGCCCTGCCTGTGGAGAGGGTGGCTTCCCACGCCTCCTGGTTCATATAGGCCACCATGAGGACATCCCCTGAGGAATAATCCTGAACCACCACAGGGATCAGGCCCTTTCCTTTTTCAAAATCTATCTGTATAGACATTCTCCTCTCCTAATTCTGTGAGGTTATCTTACCCCTGAGTTGTCCACAGGCCGCACTTATATCCTGTCCTTTGCTTTTCCTCAAGGTAACTATCTGCCCCTTGTCCCTCAAATAATTTTCAAAGGCCTCCACATCTTCCTCCAGGGGGGCCTCATATCCTATGCCCTCTCCTGGATTAAACCTGATGAGATTAATCTTGCATCTGAGATTAGATAGGAGCCTATTGAGATCCCTGGCACATTCAATGGAATCGTTGATACCCCTTATAAGGATATACTCAATGGTGATACGCTGTCTGGGTCTCATGGGAAGGGTGCGCAAAAATTCCACCAGCTCCTTAATCTCCATTATCCGGGAGGCCTTTGGCATAATCTCCTCCCTTATCTCCTGAGAGGGGGCATGGAGGGAAACTGCAATAGAACCCATATCCCCTCTGGCAAATTCCATAAGGGGCTCAGGTATCCCCACTGTGGAGATGGTTGTGTGTCTATAGGAGAATTCCATTCCCTCCCTATGACGTATCACCCCCAGGGCCTTTTTAACATTCTCCCAATTTAAAAGGGGCTCTCCCATTCCCATAAAAACCAGGTTCCTTATCTTTAACTTTATCCCATGGTCTTTTAAGTAATTACGGGCAACCAGGATCTGAGAAAGTATCTCCCCACTGGACAGATTCCTCTCAAGGCCCATCTGGCCTGTGCTACAGAACCTGCATCCCAGGGAACATCCAACCTGGGAGGAAAGGCACTGGGTATAGTGGGTCCTCTCAGGAATGAGCACTGTTTCAATAATACGGGAGTCCTGCAGGGAGAGGGCAAACTTTATGGTACCATCCTCTCCCTTTTTCACATCTACCACCTCAGGAAGGTTTGCACTATAGACACGAGCCATCTTCTCCCTCAGGACCTTGGGGATATTACTCATCTGAGAAAAGTCACATATCCCCCTCTTCCATATCCAGTTCCACACCTGGGACACCCTAAAGCGGGGTTCCCCCAAAACCTTCATGTCCCATAAAAGTTCCTCATAAGAGAGGTCCAGTATAGATCTAAGAGCCATACACCACCCCTAATTTCATCCATCCCGCTTACAGCGGGAAAAACTACTCCTTAAGAAGCTCAGGAAAATCCCCCTGCAGGGGCACAGGTGGAAGTAGACACAGGGGAAGAAGAGGTTATCTTACACCTTGCCGCAGAGAGCAGACGCCTCACATCCCCACTTCCACAGTGAGGACACCTTACCTGCTCCTTTTCAGAGGACACCAATTCTTCAAACTCCTTTCCACAACTATTGCACACAAACTCAAAAAGTATCATGGCTTACCCTCCTATCCATAACGTTATCCATTTATAAAATGATGTCCTCCTACAAAAAGTCAACTCCCTTAAATATTCCAGAGATAAAGGCCACTATCTATATCCATTTCCCTGTTGAGGGCATGACCTTCAAAGGGAAAGATCATGTATTCAAAGGCAAAGACCCTACAACCCTCTCCCACATGACCTCCAACACACCTTCCCCTAGAGTCGGCTAGCACCACATGGGCATGTATAAATGGGGATTTTTCCTTGAAGGAGATATTTCCCCCAAAAGAAACCACCTCCACTGGTTCATCCACCTCTATCCACTGATAGCTACGCCTCTGCTGATTATAATATCCCACACATGCGTGCTCAAGGGCACCAATGCCTTCAATCTTTCCCGCTGAGATATTTAGCTCCTCAACCACCCTGGTGAGAGAGAGGAGCAGGTCTTCCCCCCGCAAGACCCTTCCCATATAAACTTTTCCTCCAAAAGACAACTCCCTATACCCCATCATCTACCTCCCCATGGATGTAAATTACTTGTACATATCCCTGATGGCCCTCCTTGAGGCATAACAATAAAGCCCCTCTCCCTTGAGGGCCGGTTTAAAACACAGATTGTCATATGCGCATACACAGGGGGTCTCATCCCCTTCCATCCATCTCTTTATGAGGGCGGGTTCCCGTATAAGGGGACGGGATAAGGCCACAAAATCACATACCTCATTTTTTAACAAGGACCTGCACGTCTCCATATCCCTTATTCCCCCCACCAGGATGAGGGGGGTATGGAGATGCCTTTTAAATTTCCTTGCCTCCTCTTCATAATAAGGACCCTTTTTCTCCCCCCTGCGAGATGGTATATATCTTCCAGAGATAAGGGTCCCTCCGCTCATCTCTATGGCATCAATCCCCTCTTTCTCCAGCCCACGGGCCACAAAAAGCATGTCCTCAAAAGACATTCCCCCATCTAAAAAATCCTTACAATTTAGCTTAATTATCACAGGAAATTCATCGCCCACCCCTGCCCTGATGGCCCTATAGACCTCCATCACCAGCCTGGACCTTCCCCCTATGTCTCCACCATAGTGGTCGGTTCTCCTGTTAAAATAAGGGGATAGGAACTGACTTAAAAGGTATCCATGGGCCGCATGGATCTGAACCCCATCAAATCCAGCCTTTTTGGCACGTTGTGCGGCCTTGGCAAAAGATGCTATCACATCCTCAATCTCCCTGATGGACATCTCTCTTCCCCGGGCCTTCCTAAACTGGTTTTCAATAATCATGTTAGAGGGGCCTGGAGCGGGTCTATCCAGGATGGAAGAGGAGAATATCCCTGCATGTGATATCTGCAAAAATATCTTACCCCCCACCTCATGCACCTCCTTCACCATCCAGGCAAGTCCATCCACCTTTTCATCATCTGCCACTGAGAGTTGCCATGGACTGGCCTGCCCCTGGGGGGAGATATAGGCATGGCCCGTGATTATAAGTCCCACTCCTCCAAGGGCCAATAGCTTCATAAGATTCACCAGTGAGGTGGTAACTTCGCCGCCCTCTGAGGCCATGCCTTCCCATGTGGCAGAACGTACAAATCTGTTTTTCAGATCAATGCCCCCTATCTGTGCTGGAGAAAATAACATCCCTGCCCTCCATTTTTTTCTTGATATCCATCCTCATTATAGGCTACTCCCTCCTTAGAATGATAAGGTCAAAATAATCATCAAAATGAGGGTATGCCAATGATATATGTCCCTGAAGGTTACACCTTTTCCTCAACAGAGGCAAATTTTAGGTATTCGGGGAGAGAAGACCTGGCCCTTATCCTATCCTCCCCCAGGGCAAGCTGTGCTGCGGTATTCACAAAAAATAGATTTCAGGCCGCCCCCATTATCATCTGTAGAGAACATATACATAAAAACAGAGGATATGCCAGGGCCATAATGATAAATTCAGGCATAGCAAACGCCTGCACTGGCAAAGAGGGAATTGCCATATGTGCCAAGAGTGTGAGTATGCTTGCATCCTCTCTAGGTCTCAGGCAAGAAGAGATAATGCCTGTTTCCACAGGGGTAATTGGAGAACAATTACACGAGGATAAATGGAGGAAGGGCATCTGTGGTCTAAAGGATAATCTAGGTAAAAGGGGCCTTGTGGACGTGGCAAAGGCCATCTTGACCACAGACACCTTTCCCAAGATAGCCTTTAGACGTATGGAACAGGGGAACAGCACCGCAACCATTACAGGGATAGCCAAGGGCGCAGGGATGATATGCCCTAACATGGCCACCATGTTGGGGTTCATCATAAGCGATCTGGAGGCATCTCCTCAGATATGGCAGGAGGTCCTCACTTATGCAGTAAATCACAGTTTCAACAGGATCTCCGTTGATGGCGATACAAGTACCAACGACTGTGTAATTGCACTGGCAAATGGGGAAAGTCATATAAGGGTGAAAAAAGACAACCTCCCCCACATAAGGGAGATGGTAACAGAGGTATGTCTGGAACTGGCCTATCAGATAGTGCAGGATGCAGAGGGGGGCACAAAGGTCATTCACCTGGAGGTAAAAGGGGCCCCCACTGAAAAAGATGCGGAGATGATCGCTCGCTCCATTGCCCATTCTCCTCTGGTAAAGACTGCCCTGCATGGAGAGGACGCCAATTGGGGCAGGATAGTGGCCGCGATTGGTAAGACAGAGGCACGATTTCTACCAGAAAAGATACGGGTGAGCGTGGGGGATATCTGTATCTTTGAGGGGGGAAGGGGTGTAGAGGTGGATACAGATTCTCTGCTTGTCTCCAGGTTAAAAAAGCAGGACATCACCATCTGCATTGACCTACAAATGGGAGAAGAGACCTACTGGATGCTCTTTTCAGACCTTTCTCCAGAATATGTGCGTATAAATGCAAGCTACAGGACCTAGAGTAAAATGCGGGATAAGTGCTCATGGATAATACCATTGGAGGCAAGTATATTTGGGGAAAATAGTGAAATGGGATGGTGAGGGTGATACTCACTCACCTCTCCCCCAGCCTCCTTGACCAGGAGGATACCAGCGGCTATATCCCAGGGCTTTAAGCCCTGTTCAAAAAATCCATCAAATCTTCCGCATGCCACATAGGCCAAATCCACAGCCGCGGCACCCATACGTCTCACGCCCTGGACAGAGACCAGGACCCGCTGCAGAGGGGGGATCACCTCCTCCACACGTGTGCTTATGTCATAGGGGAACCCTGTGGCCACGAGGGCCTGTTTAAGGGAAGAGGTGGAGGATACGTGTATCTTTTTCTCATTTAACCAGGCCCCCTTACCCCTTATGGCATAAAAGGTCTCTCCCAGTACAGGCAGATTTATTATCCCCACATAGGGAAGGCCCTCTACACATAGGGCCACGGAAGTTGCAATTACAGGGATTGCATGTGCAAAATTGGTAGTGCCGTCCAGGGGATCAATAACCCAGGTAGGAGCATCAGAAAGGGTCAAAGAGGCGCTCTCTTCTGCCAAAAAATCTGCATCCAGCACCTTGCGGAGGGAGCCTTTTAAATACTCTTCCACTTCTATATCCACCTCTGTAACCAGGTCTATCTCTCCCTTATGTCTTATCTCATGTGAGGATCCCAGGGAATTTACAATGATCTCACCTGCTTTTTTCACCACCTTGGTGGCTGCCTCTGCCACTGAGCGCAGCTCCCTCTCGGCTATATACATCTTTTGCTCCTAATTTATAAACACCTGTTTATACTGTTTTTCGTTCTCCATTGCTATACCAGTACCACGAACAACAGTGGTAAGGGGATCATCATCCAGGACCACATTTATATTGGCACGCTCACTAATGAGCCTATCCAGCCCCCTGAGAAGAGAGCCACCCCCTGCCAGCAGGATACCATTTTGGGCCACATCCGCCACCAACTGGGGAGAGGTCTTCTCCAGTGCCCTTATCACTGAATCCACAATCACATTTACAGGCTCCTTTATACACTCCCGCACCTCCTCCTCAGATATCTCTATCACAGCAGGCGCCCCTGTCATCATATTCTTCCCTGTGACCTTCATGGAACGTTCTTCCCCTGGCATCTTATAGGCAGACCCCAGTTCTATCTTTATACGCTCCGCCAGATTTTCTCCAATGAGAACCATATATTCATCCTTCAAATATCTCTCAATAGCCTCATTTATTTCGTCCCCAGCCACTCTCACCGATTCAGAGTATGCCACTGCAGACAGGGAGATCACTGCAACCTCAGTAGTACCGCCCCCTATATCCACCACCATGTTCCCCACAGGCTGTTCTATGGGAAGCTGGGCCCCAATGGCCGCTGCCATGGGCTCCTCAATGAGCCTTACTTCTCTGGCACCCGCCTGTTCTGCTGATTCTATCACTGCCCTCATCTCCACCTGGGTAATGCCAGTGGGAACACATATCACGATCTTGGGCTTCACCAGTTGCAGGCCCTTTATCACCTTTTTGATAAAATAGGAGATCATTATCTTTGTCACCTCAAAATCTGCTATAACTCCATCCTTTAAGGGCCGAATGGCCTTTATCTTCTCAGGGGTCCTCCCCAGAAACTCCTTTGCCTCTGCCCCTACTGCCAGGACCTTACCTGTTCGGGCATCCAGGGCAACCACTGATGGTTCATTTAGGACAATACCCTTCCCTGCACTATACAAT
>Ga0256914_1002331_pt1 | contig 16015 bp, 16 predicted proteins | sample HulkmetaG_FD_191571 | JGI IMG/M metagenome (GOLD analysis project Ga0256914, IMG submission 191571) | Hydrothermal chimney microbial communities from Main Endeavour vent field at the Juan de Fuca Ridge, Pacific Ocean - Hulk | ecosystem: Environmental > Aquatic > Marine > Hydrothermal vents ... | reverse complement strand
CACCCCTTTTACAATTTCTTCTTTTATTGTTTATTCTGTAACTTTAATCTACTTCTTGATCTTCCAGATTATTTTCTTGTAAAAGTAGCTGCCTTGCACCCCTTTTACAATTTCTTCTTTTATTGTTTATTCTGTAACTTTAACCTACTTCTTAATCTTCCAGATTATTTTCTTGTAAAAGTAGAAGTTCCAGATTAATCCAACCAAAATGCCAATAATTTGATATATATACCCTCTTATAAATCCAATTCCAAATACTGCTGCGAGTATCTGTGCTATAACAAGCTGAATTATTATCGCACCAAGTACTACTAAATGATTTTTTAGAAATCCAACGATAAACGGAAAACCCTTAAGTTTCTTATCCCCAAACGCCCAATTATTATTAACCATAAATGTGACAATAATACCAACTTCAATTGCTAATAATTGTGCAACAAAAAAGCGTGAATGAATATCAATGCCAAAAATACTTGAAGTTTCTGCTAAACCAAATATATTTTTAACTTCAACTAAATAATGAAATAGTGCGTATGATGTTAACTGAGATATCGCACCAATACCACCTGCAATAACAACTCGACCAAATCTTGATTTTAGAAAATCCTCAATTCGACTTTTAACTATAAAAATAAACGCATTAAACATATACTCTGCACCCATTTTAGATTTTCCCGCAGTTCTGTCGGAAAAATGAAAAGGTATTTCCTTAAATTTATATCCTTTTCTATAAGGTTCTAAATTGAGTGAAATAGAAAATGTATAACCTTTATATTGATCTAAATCGTTTCTTACCGCCTTATATACATAGCTTCTAACTGCTTTATACCCACCAGTAAAATCTGTAATACCAGACCCATAATACAATAATGAAATAAACTTATTTCCAACGATACTTAAAAATTTTCTGTGAATTCCCCAATCAGATGGGATACTTCCGCCACCAGTATATCTTGTGCCAATGACTTGGTCAGCTCCTTTTTCTAATTCCTCAATAAATTTAGGTAAAACTTTGGGATCGTGAGATAAATCTGCATCAAATGTAAAAGCTACATCAGCCTCCATTTCGTCAAAAACATAATCCATGCCTTGAATATAGGCCGCACCTAATCCACCTTTTTTCTTTTCAACAATTAAATGAAGATTATTGTATTTTTGCATTAACTTTCTGACTATATCAGCCGTGCCATCTGGAGAATTCCCATCTACTACTAGTATGTGCATTTCATGTTTTTTAATAGTTTTAAAAACATCTTCTAATGCATTTATCGTTTTTTCTATATTGTCTTTCTCGTTATATGTAGGAATAATTACAACTATTTTCATTTAATATAAGTAAAGGGCATAAAATTAAAGTACTAGAAAAATCTAATTAAACCTAACCCTAATGCAGATAACAATACCACAATAACAGCCACTAGAAAATATTCAAGTATGATGTGTTTATTTAGTCTGTCTTTGTGGTAATGGTGCCAAATTCCCCATAAGACATAAAAAGCTGAAACAATAAGAATTATAACAAACCTAGCTAATGGATCATAAATTTTAGCAAAAAATATGGCAGCAATTACAAATACGGTTACTAACAATATATATTGCAAAACTTCTATTAAAAAATGTTTATTTATCATACTTAATATTATGAAATTATTTTACTAATTTGCAACCCGCAACTATATTTATAAAATTAATCCAATTGTTGCATACCAAACCGCTATTATTGCTAATAATAGAAATGCTATGTGCAATATTGTATGTCCTGAAATTCTCAAAACATTATATTTTCTTACATAATAACCATCTATAGCAAATAATAATGATAAGAATAAACCTAATGTTACAGCTAAATATTTAGACGCATTAAATACATTTGCAGTATTTAAAACCTTACCGTTAGAATCATCTACCGTATTTTCATCTGGTTTTTTTACATTATTTGATTGCTGATTTGAATTCTTATCCTGCACATTATCATTATTCAAATTTTCATCGGGCTTTATTTCTGCTTGCTCTTGTTTATTCTTATTTTGATCAACTTTTGCAATTTTAGCTGTATTTTTCTCTACCTTAATAGGTTCTGAACTTAATTCCTCTTTTTTGGTTTTATTAAGCAATTCGTCTTCAGGTGTTACTTTAGCAATTTGTCTTCGCGGATATCCAAACATTTGAACAACTAATGTTGTTTTTCTACCTTGTAATTCTCCATCAACTACTGCAAATCCAACTTCAGTATATTTGCTATTTAATAAATTAGCTTTGTGAGATGGGGAATTATACCATGCATCTACAACACTCTTTGAATGGGCAAAATCAACCGCTAAGTTTTCACCTGCGTAAAGATAATCATAACCGGATGCAATAATAAAATCCCAGGGTTCTTTGCCACTTGGCGATGTGTGTGCCCAATAGTCTTCGGCAAACATATTTTGAGCTTTTGCGTATGCTGCTTTTGACAATTTATCGTTTAATGTAAGTGGTTTCAATCCTGCATCGGCTCTTCTTTGGTTTGTATATTTAAGTAAACTGGTAGTATTTATATCAGTAGCATAACCAAGAACATTCGTAGAACTGGAAACTATTAAATGCATTGAAAATAATAACGCTAATATAAAAAGTACATATCCGAATAATGCAGGATGCTGAAGTAATTTTGATCTTTTTTTATGTCGTTCGTGTGGAACGAACAGGTGTTTAATTCCCATTATTCAATATGATTTATTTACACCTGTCCTATGTATAAATTATACCACTGAATTATAAAATTTACTTATCTTCTTTTTGATTGTTTTCGTGTTTATGTTCTAAATCTAATGCTTTATTAAGCATTTTGTTTGCGGGTCCCCAACTTTTAAGCCAAAACATTGCCATATAAGACAGTATAAATGTGAAAGTTAACGACTGTACTATTCCCCAAAAATCAACCGGCTCAGACTGCCAAGCAATGTACATTTGCATAATTCCAAATAATATAAATAAGATTAAGCCTAATGTAACAAGTGTTCTTGCTGACATTTTCAAAATTTTAATATGGGCTATCTTTATATGTAAAATAACAAATGTATTTTCTAAAATTCTCATAAATTACGGGCATTATACCACCATTTCTATCTTAAATGCCAATACAAACTCATTTTGCCATTATCATGGAATATAAATACTCCATTTCCACCATCGCCTAAACAATTTCTGCAAAAATACGCTTCACCATCATCTACCGCATATATTGTTATGTCACCTCTTCCGACCATATCTAATGCTGGATGCGGTCTACCTCTATACATCCAGTTGTAACAAGTATTACTGCCATAGTTTTGCGTAATTCTTGGAGATTTCATTGGCCATTCCCATTTTCCACTGCCAGTTTTTTTAGTACCTTTTGGATCACGATAACAACCTGTATCCCACACAACCTCTTTTGGTTTAAGATATTTTTTTGGATCAACATAGTTTTTGTAATACCAACCCCAATTACTATTCATCTTAAAATCATCTTCTGTATATTTATAAACACCGAAATGTAAATGTGCGCCTGTTGAATATCCGCTATTTCCCATTGTTCCTATCTTTTCTCCCCTCTTCACCTTAACACCATTACCTTCTCGTATAACAACATTAGCAGCGCTTTGAATTTGCTCTAATTCCCTTTTAGCATTTTTAAGCATCTGTTTATATTTGCTTTCATTATTCTTTGTAACCGCGAGTAAATTCTTTTTTTGCGCTTCTTGCTGTTCCAACGCACCTTTTAGTTTTTCAGCTTGAGCTTTTTGTGCTTCTATATCTCTTTTTAATTCTTCAACTTTGTCTTTTTTCTTTTCTAATAAATCTTGTTGATTCTCATAATTTCCTTTGGTTTTAGCCATTCTGTCTAACAACTCTTTATCCTGTTCTTCTACTCTTTTTAAATATTGCAACTTACTTATAAATCCGCTTATACCTTCAGAACCAAACAAAAGTTCAATCATTGGTTTTTGTTCATCCATATATCTCTGCTTCATTCTCGCACCTAATAACAATTCATGATATTTAATCTTTTCATCCAATCTATCCAATCTAACTTCCAACAAATCAATATCTTCTTCAAGTGCATCCAACTCTTTCTTTTTTTGTTCAACTTCATATTCAGCTTGTTTTATTTGAACTTCTTTTAACTCTATGTTTTGATTTATTATGGAAATCTCTCGTGACAAACTATCAGCTTGTTTTTTTGTTTGCTCAATCTTTTTTTGTAGCTCTTCTATTCTTCTCATCAATTCACTTTCAGTTTTTTGTGCACTAACAAATGAATTACCGCGATTAAAAACAAATGGCATCACTAATAACAGAAAAAATGCGATAGTAACAATTATTATTTTTTTTATGTTATTTCTTATGAATTTCATTATTATTAGTACCTAATATATTTTCTGGTAGCCATGTAACTTCCAATTAAGGCTAAAAGCAATCCAAAGACAATTTCTATTGCCAATCCATACATTAAGGTTTCTATATTTATTTCGATAACATTAAAATTGCCGGAAATTGCATATATAACATCATCATAATAATAATACACAAGCGGAATCAATATAAGCGCTGATATAAAAACAGCTATTATTGAAAATATAACGCTTTGCAATAAATATGGTGCTCTAACAAACCAGTCCGTTGCACCTACTAACTTCATAACGATTATTTCATCTTTTCTAGAATAAACTGTTAATCCGATTACGAGAAAGATTATTAATACAGTAGAGATTGAAAATATAACTAGCAAAGTAATTCCCGTTAATTGAATTCCTAATACTATTTTTTTCAATGTATCTAACGCACCTTCAAAAGCTTGTACCTCGATAACCAAGTCATTATTTTCAAAATAATTTTTGACATCGTCAATGTAATTCAAATTTTTTGTTTTAACATTAAGATGTGCGGGAAAAACATTAGTAGTTACAGCCTCTATAACTTCCTGATTATCCTTATTTGCTTCTAAAAAGTCAGACATAGCTTGCTCTTTAGAAACATAATTAACCTCTATAACATAATCATAACTTTCAAGTTCATTTTTAACCTGTAATATTTGCTCCTCAGTAGCATTATCGTCAAAAAATCCTATTACTTCAGGTAATTGTGCAAAATAATCGGCAAACTCTCTAGATGTATACATAACTAATAACAGCACACCCAATATTAAAAATGTTATAGTCATTATGAAAATAAGAAATGCTGATTTCCACCCACCTCTTTTTATATTTTGTTTTGTATTAGACAGTATTAAACTACTCATAACTACCTCCTTCTTGATCACTAACTACTTTGCCTTTATGCAATCTTATAACCCTCTTCTTTAATGTATTAACTATTTCTGCGTCATGTGTTCCAAATATGATAGTAGTTCCCCACTCATTTATTTTTTTTATAAGGTCAACAACTACCCAACTTGCTACTGAATCTAAATTACCTGTTGGTTCATCTGCCAATAATATTTTAGGTTCATGAGCTAATGCTCTAGCAATTGCTAACCTTTGTTTTTCTCCACCAGATAAGTGATGAGGAAATTTATCCTGTTTATCACCTAATCCAACTAGATGCAATAAATTAGGTACTACTTTATTAATAACTTCATCATCTTTACCAACAACTTGCAACGAAAGTGCGACATTTTCAAATGCAGTCTTTCTTTCTAATAATTTAAAATCTTGATATATAAAACCTACCTTTCTTCTCAATTTAGGAATATCCTTCTTTTTCATCTTTGCAATATCTTCTCCATCAACAAAAATTACTCCGTTTGTTGGTATATCTTCTCTAACTATATGTTTCATTAAAGTCGTTTTACCCGCTCCGGATTCACCAACTAAAAACACAAATTCACCCGGTTTTAAACTAAATGTGACATCATCTAAACCAACTGTTCCGTCTTCGAATGTTTTAGATACTTTTTTAAATTCTACAATGTAATTCTTGTCTGGGGTTGTTGTATCAACATGTGTGATAGAGTCATCAACGGTTTGATTTACTTCAACACTTTCACCTATACTTTCCTCAATTTTATTTGATGTATCTAATGTTTTAACATCATTCACTTGATAATCGTTTTCGCTATTTGCGTCCGCTAATACCTGACTAGAACCATCGTCTACAACGGTTTCATCAGATTTCGCTGGTTGAGCATTCGGTAAATCTTCTTTTTTCTCTTTCTTGTTTCTTTTGAACATAATATTTTAACAAAATAAACTTTATTTTAATTTAATCGTTTTAACATTTATAATATCCATATCATTATATTGCTTTCTCTCGGCAACACCAAGAACTTCAACATTAAACCCAACTGATAAATTTAAGTCATTACTTGTGGAATATAGATAAGCAATCTTCTCTTCATTGTTATCCACTAAAATATAAGCAATTTCTTTTCCATTTACATACATAGGATCCGTGTTTTTAATTTTACCTTTTAATGATTTTTCTCTAGACCTTTCGGTAGGTGGAATAAAATAAGCATTAGACTTATCTACAGTATTATTACTAGAAGGCGTAGCAGAATCCTCTGGTTTTACAAATAAAATCCATACAACACCAATAATAACTATGGTTAAGAAAACACCCAACATAATTTTAAACACACTTCTACCATTTTTTTCTTCTGATTCTTCTGAAACTGGCATTGATTCGAGGATTTTACTTAACTCCTCACTGTTTGGCAGGTCTTTATTTTCCATTGTAATAAGTATAACATGTAGAGGTTTGTAAAACTACTTAACAAGATTAGCTCTTATAAAACCATCTATATCACCATCTAAAACCCGATCAGGATTGGTAGATTCAAATCCTGTTCTATGATCTTTTACTAATTTATATGGATGTAAAACATAGGACCTGATTTGATTTCCCCATCCTGCTTCTTTATATTCACCCTTAATGTCTTGTTCTTCCTTTTTTCGTTTTTCTTCTTCTAGTTTTATTAATTTAGATTGCAACATTTGCATTGCAATCTCTTTATTTCTGTTTTGGCTTCTTTCTTGTTGACATGTAACTACAATTCCAGTTGGCTTATGTTTTATTCTAACAGCAGTTTCTACTTTATTTACATTTTGTCCGCCTGCGCCACCTGATCGCATTGTAGTAAACTCAATGTCTTCATCTTTGACTTGCACTTCATTAAGATCGTCTAGTATAGGCATAACCTCAACGCCAGCGAATGAAGTTTGCCTAAGATTTTGTGCATTAAACGGTGAAATGCGAACAAGTCTATGTGTACCTTGTTCGTTCTTTAATAATCCATATGCATAATTACCATTAACGGAATAAGTAATCGACTTAATTCCAGCTTCTTCTCCAACTATTTTATCCACCACTGCAAATTTAAAATTCTTTTTTTCAAAATATCTTTCGTACATTCTTGACAGCATTTCTGCCCAATCCATTGCTTCAGTACCACCAGCACCAGCAAATATTGATAAAAATGCATCATTTTTATCGTATTTACCTGATAAGTACATTTTTATTTCTAACTCCTTAACTATTTTTTCTAACTCATTAACATCTTGTTCATCAATTAACAAGTCTAATAATTCAATATTATCTAAATCTCTTTTCAAATCAGAATATCTTTGGGAAATCTTAGATGCTTTAATGTGATTATTCCAAAAATCTTGTTGTTGCATTTGATTTTCTAATTCAACCAATTCTTTTTTTATAGCATCTTTATCTAGTTTTTGTTGAATAGTTTTAGCTCTATTAATTAAATTATCATCCATAAAACGATTGTATCACAACAGTTTATTACTAGTATGTAAAAAGGTTTATTTGATTACAAATGGTCTATAACAATATCATCACCTGGTTTTATTTCCCCGTTTATAAGTTTATCAGCTAACATTGTTTCAACTTTTTCTTCTATAACTCTGTTAAGGTACCTTGCACCCCATTCAGGTGCATAACCTGTAACCGACAGTTCACGTATAACATCGTCTGTAAAACTTATATTTATATGTTTTTCCCGAAGATTATTAATAACTTTATTTAATTTAAGCTTTGTAATTTCAAAAATTTGGTCCTTAGTTAACGGGTAAAATGGAATTAAATCGGTAAACCTGTTCAGAAATTCTGGTGCAAAATGTGTCTTAAGTGCATCAACAGCTATCTTTTGGATTGTTTCATTATCCTTACCTTCTTCAATCGCCTTAACAATATCAGAAGTACCTACATTTGAAGTCATAATAATAAATGCATCTGAGAAACTAACAGTTCTACCAAGTGCATCAGTTAATCTACCATCATCCAATATTTGTAAAAATAGATATTGAATTTTAGGATGCGCTTTTTCAATTTCATCAATTAAAACTAGTGAGTGAGGTTTTTCGTTAATTGCAGATGTTAGCAACCCGATTGTCTGGCCATCTTCTGTACCAATTAATCGACGAATACTATCTATATCTTGATATTCACTCATATCCAATCTAATCATTTGTTTTTCATTTCCATAATAACTAGACGCTAATGCTTTTGCTGTTTCGGTCTTACCAACACCCGTAGGGCCAACAAACATAAAACTCGCAATGGGTTTGCTTTCATCTCTAATTCTAACTCTAGACCTTTTAATTGCATTTGTAATCTTCTCTATGGCATAATTTTGCCCTATAACTCTTTTATGTAAAATGTCTTCTAAATTTATTAATTTTTCTCTGTCACCTTTAGTCAAATCATTGACGGGTACTCCAACTGATTCAGAAACAATTTGTGAAACTAAGGCGGAATCTGCAAATACGCTACCTGCATTTTGTGCCCTTGAAACAGATTGCAAAATAAGTTCAACAGCTTTATCTGGTAACACACTCGTGTGTATATATGCCTTGGAAAACTCAATTGCTTTAAGTATAGCTTTATATGTAACAATAATACTATGCTTAATGCCTCGTTCTTTTAGCACCTCTGCAATTATAAGTTGGGTTTCGTCAACTGTTGCTTCTGGCATTTCTACTAAATCAAAATTTTTAGTAAAAGATTCATTTGGTTGAATATATTTGACATAGTTTTTTCTACTAGTAGCTCCAATAAATTGGAATTCATTAGACGATAGATGAGGTTCTAGTGTGCTAAATACTGACACCGCATTTGGATCTGCATTTAAAGTTGAAGATAAATTGTGAATTTCATCAATAAACAATATTACATTTTTACTATCTGACATCTCTTTTATAATTTTTGTTAACCTATCGTTAATTTCACCTTGAGTTCCTGAAGTTAATGCTCCAATATCTAATGCAACAATTCTTTTATGTTTTAATGACGGAATCTTAACCCCTCTTGCTAATTCATTTGCCAAACCTTTAACAAACGTTGTTTTTCCACATCCTGCTTCGCCGATTATTAAGACATTGTTTCTTCCGGGTTTACTTAAAATATCTATTACTTGTTCTTTTATCTTTTGCCTTCCTACTAACTTAGGCATATATCCTTTTAGTGATAATTTAGTATAATCTACGGAATATTTATTAAGTTCCGCTGTATAGCCTGCTGCCCAACCTTTATCAACTCCTCCTGCAGGGTTCAATTTATAATCTTCTTCAAATATTGTTGGCTCTCTTATATTAATATAAACCCAGTATCGAAGTGCTTCGGTTACATATTTTAAATCTTTTTCGGTTTTTTCTAAGTACTTATCTATACTTTGAACAAAGTATAAAATTCCTACATATACGATCTCATCTGATAAACTTTTTGCACCATATTTAAGTCCAAATTCTCTTATAAATTTAGAATATTTATCAGAATCAATTGGAGCCCAAGCATTCTTAATATAAGTAAATATTTCATCATGGTTAATTTCACATAACATATTAAATCGTTTTACCGCCTTAGATTTTTCTAATTCTTTTATACCACCTAATGAATTTTGCGATTGTAACAATTTAATGGTTTTTCTAGTACGATGCGGGCTGGCAAACCTTAAAGACATTTTAGATTTAGCTTTTCTCAAAGGAATAACAGGGTAATAATTTAATCTATATGTATATATCAACAAAATTCCTGTTAATATTCCGAAAAATAAAAGTGGATATGTAGTTAAAAGTTTAAACCCAAGATATATAAATATTGGATATACTAAAAATGCAAGAATAATAAAACCTAAGATAATGACGGTACCTACACTTATTGCTGCAACCCTAAAAACTAATCCAGCAATTCTAGCTGAAAACCCGGGAAATCCAAATAATGGCTTAAATAAATTCAATATCATTACACCTAATCCAAATTGATAACTCAAATTAACAACGATTCTGTATACAGTTCTAAAATAAATTACATGTATATCTATAAGAAAGAATTTAATGGCGTGAGCTAAAAGGTATCTCATATTTTTATATAAAATGTTATTACTTACTTTCTATCAATGCTTTTTTTAATTCTTTATATACTAGATAGGGATTTGTTCCAATTACACTTTGTGCGTATAATTCCATTGCCCCAACATCAGTAGTTTGGTTAGATAACTTACCCCTATCTACAATTCGCACTATTATCGGCATGTGATTCCAAACTTCTACGCTTGATTTAACAGGCGGTAATACTACTGACAAATTAAAACTCATTACAGCTAATTTTTCTTTCATTGTATTTAGAGTATCGCTAACAATATCAGCCAATTCATCATCAAAATTATCTGCAAGAATCATTGTTTCCTTTTCTTTTACAGGTGTAATCTTTACTATTAGTTTTTGGTTACCTCTCTGAAATGCTAACCCAAGTTTTTCGTGTAAATAATAAACATCATCAAAGTAATTGCTTCTATATCTTTCTAGATAATTTAATGTTAAATGTCTTAATTGCTCTACTTTTGAATATGGCATACCTTCGGTTAATTCAATCTGACTATGCCCATGAATAATAGAAGCTCCCGACTTCCATAAACAATTCCATGTATAAAACGGGTATATAGCGGATGGGTTAGACTTATGTGCTTTAATGAACCATTTTTTGGCAACTCTAAAATAGTCTCTTACCCTCTTTCGCGAAAATAATAATGGATTATGTTCATTAAATATTATTATCCCATGTAAACCGTCGTACTTCGCCAAATTAGAACACGTGATACAATAATCACCTTTTACTCGACCAAAAGTATCTGCTGGTGTACCTGTTAGTGGAGTTTCAAATATACAGTGTTCCTTATTCATTACGCGGTCAAGTATTTGATCAAAATGTTGATCTTTTACCTGCGGTCTTCTAGTTCTTAATTCGTTAAAAATGGCCCCTTCATATATAATTTTATCTGTAATCTTAATAAAATCTTGTTTTGTTACAGAATCAACATCGCCAAAATTGGAAGTTATATAAGATGTCATTTCTTTTGGTGCGATTAGTTCACCTTTTGTTTCCCAAACTTTGTAAATTCTTTCAAATAATCGCTTATCATCAGAAGAAAGTGCATTTAATTTCTTTAGGAATTCATTTGTAAAACCTGTTTGTTGCGATATTTTCTTTTTTTGGGCAGACATATTACTCTTATTATCAGGATATTTAATTGATTAGTCAATAAAGAGATATAATAGTATAATCTAATAGACATGATTTCATTTATAATTCCCACATACAATGATTATAAAAATTTAAGAGATATTATTGTAGCTATTAGCAACTGCAAGTATAAGCATGAAATTTTAGTAATTAATGATGGATCCCAAAAAGAAATTTCAAAACGTTTGAGGACAATAATAAAAAGCTTCAATAATCCTAGTATAAAATTGATAGTACACAAAACAAATAAGGGTAAATCACAAGCTATGAAAACAGGTCTATTAAATTCAAAAGGTGAAATAGTCGCATACATAGATGCTGATTTAAAAGGTTTAACAAGTGAAAATGTATGCAAGCTTGTTTCTCCTGTGGTAAATGATGATTTTGATATCACTATGTCACAAAAAGAAAGTGGATTAAGTAAATTTGGAACTTATGGATACCAACAAAATTTCACAGGCGAACGATGTTTCAAAAAAGATATTTTAATTAACAATCTCGATATTTTTGATGTCGCTGGTAATTATGCAATAGAATCAGAAATGAATAGAAGGTTTTATAATGAATATAAAATAGCGATTGTAAAATGGACAAATGTTTCAAACCCAGCAAAAATACGGCATGGTATAAAGGATGGACTTAAACAAGATCTAAAAATGAATAAAGAAATCTTAAGATATTTATCTAAAAAAGAATTACTTTCGCAATTAAAAACTGTTAGAACTTTTCATGTTATTGAATAATTATCACTTTAGCCTAATCCTTTATTTAAAGGTTCTAAACCATCTATTAAGAATTTACCATCTTTTTGGATTGTTTTACCATCAACAATTATTTCTCCTCCACCAAAATTGGGTAACATCTGAATTGTAATATCCCAATGTATTGAACTATCATTACCATTATATATATGAATTTTTTTATCACCAGTTATTTCATCTTTATACGCCTGTCCGGGAGTTATATGAAAACTACCACCAACTTTTTCATTAAGTAAAGGGTTAAAAAGTCTTTGTCTTAAACCTGGATTAGTTCCAATTGCTACTTCGCCAAAATATCTTGCACCTTTATCTCTATCCAACATTGCTATTAGGGCTTTTTCACCAGATTTAGCAGAGGCTTCAATTATCTTTCCATTTTTAATTTTAAAATATACGTCTTCTACAATCTTAAATTCATGGCCCAACATTCTTTTGCCTTCGGCAAACATTTGCCCATTAACAGAATCTTTTACAGGTGATGAAAACACTTCTGATCCAGGATAATTATTTTTAATTGTACTATTAACAAATTCCATACCTTCAATACTCATTGATAGATATGTTCTTTTTCGACCATCTTTATCATTAGGATTAGCTATTAAAATTAATTCTGAACCTTTATTCAATATATCAATTAATATATCCTGAGCTTTTTCAATTGCTTTCCAATCTTGATTACAAGAATTGAAGTATAATTTTGCATACTCTTCTAAATCCATTCCCTCGATTTTCGCTTCTGCTTGGGTGGGCCAATAGATAAGTTGCCAATTAGTATATGTTATTCTGTAATCTAAATAAATCGGTTTTTGAGCCTCATTTAATAATTTCAGTTTCTTTTCATCTACATCTTTCATTACCATTGGATTTTTTGCTGCTCGTATTAAAAATACAGTATCAGCATTCATTATGTCGTTGTTAAGGCTTGCATAATATCTTGCGATTTCTTTATCTGACAAGTTTTCAACTAGCACAGAATCCATTTCTAATTCACGAACTCTATACATTACTCTACAACCTTTTTGGGCACATAATTTTCCAACTTCCTTTGCTAGTTGCCTTCCTCCAACATCATACAATATAAATACGCTTTCACCCTTTTTTACTTCTGCAGAAATATTAACCCAATCATCAGCAATTTTTTGTACAATCTTTTCATTATATTCTATTATTTCTAAAGAGGTTTTGGACTTTATTATGTTATTCATGTATCAATTATATAATATTCTAACTAATTTGTATTAGATTGACTCATATATCATAAATAGTCCAAGTATTAACAATATAATTGTTAATATCATTTTTAATAGTCTTCCAGACATTCTATGGTGTATAATTTCACCAACATAAACACCTATTATCCCACCAATAGTTAGAAATATCATAATAAAAATATCTACATTACCAACAAACAAATGCGTTACAGAACTAATTAGTGTTATTATTAGTGATATTGCTAAATCAGTACCTACTACTCTTTTTACGGGTATCTTCCAAACATATAATAAAAATAAAGCAATGATAGTTCCCCCACCAACCGACGTCATTGATACAATAATCCCAACTACTAAACCAACCAAAACCATCATAATCCGCTGACTATTTTTTGAAATAACAAATTTCTTTTCTTTTAATTTTAATTGTCTTTCTAAAATATGGTTTTTATTTAAATAAAGGCTAAAGATTGAACTTAAAAACAATAAGAATCCTATCGACAGTTGAATTATTTTATCAAATTGGTCATTTAAAGCACTTTCACTATGCGTAAATACCAACACGCCAATTATTGCTCCAATTACACCACCTATGCTAACAAATTTAACAACACATCTTTCCAAACCGTTTCTTTTTCGATGCAAAGACACAGCAAAAACCTTTGTAGAAGCCGAATATACTAAATCAGTTGCAACTGCAGTTGTTGTTGGAACTTTAAATATAAATATAAGGACAGGGGTCATAATTGCTCCACCACCAACACCAACCATTCCAACTAAAACACCAACAATAGCGCCTACCATAACATATAGTATATACGAGGGAATAAGCATATTACACGGTATTATAGCAAATAAGTCAAAAACGGGAAAGTGTTTATTTGTAAACACGAAAGCGCTAGCGGTTTTGTAAGCCGATAGTCTGTGCAGGCGGGGGTCGAAATCACCTGCTTATTCAATTTATAAAATCAGAAAAACTTTTCATAATAAACAGCTTCAGCGTAAATACCCTTTTTCTTTAGTGCAGTAACAATTCCACTAATAGCTTTTCCAGAACCGCACACAAAAAATTGACTATCATTTTCAAAATCATTATTTTTGATATAATTCGTTAATCTGCCATTTTTATACCCATCGACTTTCTCTTTTGTCAAATAAATTTCATATTCTTTGATATAACCTTTTTGCAAATAATTCTTAAACAAATCTTCATATATAATCCAATCTTTATACCTTGTTCCCCATATTAAATGTATATTATGGCTTTTATATTCGCCTGATAAGACCAAAGTTTCAATCATCGACTTTAAAGGTGCAATACCAACGCCAGTTGCAAAAAAATATATATTTTCTGATAGATTATCTGGCAAAGTAAATAATCCTATTTCACCAATAAATTCTATTTCATCATCTATCTGTAAATTATTTAAGAAATTAACCCCTATTCCATTTGGGCGTTTGTCATAAGTTACGGTAAATTTACTTTTTGATTTTAAAGGGGAACTTGATATGGAGTATTGTCGCCTAGTTTGATTATCAATTTTAATTGTTATATATTGCCCAGGTCTAAAATTTAGCTCTTTTGGATTAATCATTTCAAATTCTAATTCAGTTACATTTTCAGTTAATTCATCTCTTCTTATTAATTTAGCTTTGGCATTTGAAATAGGCATTATTAGTTTTAAATATTTTATTTTGGATATATCAAATTACCATCTTTATCATAAATTTTAATTGCAAAAACCGGACAACTCATTGCAGCATCTAATACATCTTCATCAGTATCTCTTAATTGTTCTTTGTCACTTAGATTCCAAACTTGTTTTGAACCATTTTTTTCTACTTCTTTTAAGGTTATAACAACTTTTCCTTTTTCATCTACTTTAAAAGTTTTTTCAGCTAATACTTCACAAGGTCCGGCACCTATACATATATCTCTATCAACCTCGATTTTGCCAACCTTGAGTGTGGACTTACCATTAGATTCGTCAGTATGTTCTTCTTCATTTAAAACTGTGTTAATCTCATCTATCATTTCATCAATTTCATCATCTGGAATTCCATGAATTTTTGCCCCTTCTTCTATAGTATCAAAATTACTCGCAAAACAACCAGCACAATGCAACCCATATGCTGTCATAATTTCTGCGGCCTTGGGATATTCTTGAATTAACTTTCCAATATTAGTGTCTCGTTTTGCGTATACTTTCTTTTTTGGCATGGTTTTATATTAACAAACTATTATGACTTAGCAATTATAAAATATAAAATTTATTACTTATCCTTTCTTACAGCATCTTTAACAGCTTTTAATCCTACCAATGCGCAATTTTTTCTAGATGGAGTTAAATCTAAATCAATTAATGATTCTACATAATTGTCATTTAGCTTCAATAAACCACTTATATTTAGTCCAACAATATCTTCAGCCAACATTGACATATAACTTTGACTTACTGCACACCCATCTGATTTATATCCTATATCAACAATTTCACCTTCTTCATTAACCTTTATTTTAACTTCAATATTATCACCACAATGATC
>Ga0256914_1002330_pt1 | contig 16015 bp, 12 predicted proteins | sample HulkmetaG_FD_191571 | JGI IMG/M metagenome (GOLD analysis project Ga0256914, IMG submission 191571) | Hydrothermal chimney microbial communities from Main Endeavour vent field at the Juan de Fuca Ridge, Pacific Ocean - Hulk | ecosystem: Environmental > Aquatic > Marine > Hydrothermal vents ... | reverse complement strand
GAGACACGGTATCGTTCACCGTATAGACAAAGAGACAAGTGGCGCTTTGGTCATAGCAAAAAACAATGAAGCCCATTTTTTTCTCTCCCGTCAGTTGGAGGATAAAAGCATGGGCAGATATTATCTCTCTATTTGCGATCTTCCTTTGAAAGAGGATATCGTTATAGAACAGCCGATAGGAAGAAATCCCAAAAACAGACTCAAAATGGGGATAGTTCAAAACGGCAGATATGCAAAAAGCGCTTTTTGCAAAGTGTTGCTTTCCAAAGATGAAAAAAAAGAGCTGATAGCGGCAAAACTTTTTACAGGCAGAACACATCAGATAAGAGTTCATCTCTCCTTTCTTTCAAGACATATATTGGGAGACCATTTATACGGTTTTAAGAGCAAAAACAGTAAAATAAGCAGAGTAATGTTACATGCTTATATTATCTATTTTATACATCCCAAAACCAAAGAAATGATGGTTTTTAAAGCTCCTCTTTTTCAAGATTTTGAGGAGACTGTTGATAAATATTTTGAAACGGAGACCTTTTATGAAAAAATTGATCCTGACACTATCATCTCTCTTTTTGATTTTTGTTGTCACAGGGTGCGTTAAAACATCTTTACTAGAGCCAAAAGTTGTTCAGACAGACGATTCTCTTCCTCCTGTAACCAATCTGAAGACTTTATCGGATATGAGTGAAGTTGCGCTTGAATGGAAACCAAATTATTCTGATTTTGTGCAAGGTTATACCATTTACAGGGCAAGTGGAGACAAGAGAGCTGATTTTATAAGAATTGCAAAGATAAAAGACAGATACGCTTCTCATTATCTGGATAAAGATTTGGAACCTGATACGAAGTATTTTTACAGAATCAGTCTTTTTACAAAAAACGGACACGAATCAAATCCCATAGAGACGATAGAAGTCAAAACAAAACCGAGATTTGAGTCGGTTCCGTTTATAAAAGCGATAGGTTCACTTGCAAACCAGATAAAACTTCTCTGGCGACCCCATCCAAATCCTAAAGTTGCTTCCTATATCATAGAAAGAAGAGAGATTGATTCTCCCAAATGGAAAAAGATCGATGAGTTGGAAGGGCGTTTGAATGCAGAGTATATAGATAAAGATGTGAAAGAGAACCATATCTATATATACAGGATAAAAGCAAAAACCTATAACGGAGTAGTTTCAAAACCGAGTAAAGAGGTAGAGGCAAACACCAAACCTTTGCCAAAAACGGTAAGAGGTGTTAAGGCTTCAACAAATCTGCCTAAAAAAATTGAACTTACATGGGAACAAAATCCTGAAAAAGATATTGCTTACTATAAAATATATAGAAATATTTTGATTAAAGATTTTTTGTTCAAACCCATTGCAAAAACAGGTGATACAAAATATACGGATCGTATAGACAAAGACGGTGCTGTTTATTATTACAAAATTACGGCAGTGGACAAAGACGGGCTTGAATCCAGAATGCCTGAAAATCCTCTCAAGGGCAAGACTTTGGACAAGCCCTCTTCTCCAAAAATCACCTATTCGACAGTTATCGGTCATACTGCACAGATACAGTGGCAGCCGACGGATAAGAGAGCTGTGAGTTATATTGTTATAAAATCTTACAGAAAAGGTTTGAAGATAAAAAGGATTAAATTTACCAATATAGCCGGTACAAGTTTTGTGGATAAAAGTCTAAAAAAGGGTATAGCTTACAAATTTGTTGTTTTAAGTGTTGATAAATACGGTATCGAATCCGAGCCGAGTGAAAAAGTAGTATTGGAAGTACAGTAACAATATATGCCAAATATCCTGTTATCGAAGATAGAAAAGTTTGATTATCCTTTTACAGACGGTGATTACAACTTTTTGACCTCTGCCAAAAGTAAGCATGGGGAGCTTGTTTTAGTCTCTTTTAAAGATAAAAAGTTTTTTTTGCAGATAAAAAAAAGAGAAAACGGTTATCTTGTGAAAGCTGATAAAATTACTTCTGTTTCACCTGTTTTTATTATCCATGAAGCATTGAAAATTTTTGCACGGCAAAGCGGAGGAGAAATCCTCTTTTCAAATATAGAATCCAAAAAGAAAAAAAGCAGTAAAGTATCTCCTTATTTGAAAGATATTGACTATTTTTTGAATGATTTTAAAACGGAGGGTAAGAATATCCTGGTAGAGATAGGTTTTGGCAGTGGAAGACACCTTTTGTATCAGGCAAAACAGAATCCTTCTTCTATCATAATAGGATTGGAGATTCACAAACCCTCTATCGAACAGGTTGTTAAAAGATGTGAGAGGGAGGGTATAAAAAATGTTTTGGTTGTCAATTATGATGCAAGAATATTTTTGGAATTTTTACAGTCAAATTCGGTAGAGAGGATTTTTGTTCATTTTCCGGTTCCATGGGACAAAAAACCACACAGAAGAGTTATAAGCGGGGATTTTATCAATGAAGCCGTAAGAGTTTTGAAAAAAGACGGAACGCTGGAGCTTAGAACCGACAGCGATAACTATTTTGAATACTCTTTGGAACAGTTTTTAAATCTGAAAAAAAGTTCGTTTACCGTTTTTAAAAACAGAGATTTGCAAATCAGCAGTAAATATGAAGACAGATGGAAGAGATTAAATAAAAATATTTACGATTTAAACTTTAAAAATGAAGAAATTTCTCAAAAATCTGAAAAAAGAGTTCCTCTTGTGTTTGAAAATTCAGTTTTATTTAGTAAAATAAAGAAAAAATTTAAGAATGAAATTCTAAGAGAAAAAGATTTCTTTATTCATTTTGAAGATATATATGAGATTGATGAAAAAAGCGGTTTTTTGAAATTGACTTTTGGAGCTTATCAAAAAAGCGAACATCTTTATATCTATATATCCGATAAAAAAACAGAGTATATTCCAAACGGGGTTTTACCCTCTTTGGCAAATACCAAAGCACATCAAAAAATAAAAGAGTGGATTGATGGATAAAACGATAATACATGCGCAAAAACTTCAGCTCTCCTATAAAAAAGGGGAGCCGGTTATAAAAAACAGTAATGTTTCGATACATAAAAACGATTTTGTTTTTATTACGGGAAAGAGCGGAAGCGGTAAATCTACGATGATTCGCTCACTTTACGGGGAACTTCCTCTTGAGAGCGGAACTCTTAGGGTATGCGGTATAGATTTGGACAGTATAAGCAAACAAAAACTCAATGTTTTGAGAAAACATATCGGCGTTATTTTTCAAGACTACAAACTGATAAAAGAGTGGACGGTTGAGAAAAATGTTATGTTGCCTTTGATGATAGCGGGATATTCCAAAAATGTCTGCACAATGCAGGCGCATAAACTTTTAAAACATGTCAAACTTTTACACAAAGCGGACAAATATCCGTTGGAACTAAGCGGTGGAGAGCAACAGAGGATAGCGATTGCAAGGGCATTGGCACACAATCCGATACTTATACTGGCTGATGAGCCTACGGGAAATCTGGATGAGTATTCAAGTGAGGTGATTTGGGATCTTCTAAAAGGAGCACATCATCATTTGGGTACGACTGTTGTTATCGTAACCCACAAAATTCCTTCCACTTTGGGGATAAACTACAAACACTATTTTTTAGACGGAGGAGTTATCAATGAAGTCTCTTAAAAATCATCTCTCCGTTATAATTCCTCTGTTTATTTTGCTTTTCAGTTTTCAGTTTGTTGTTATGCTTGAGAGAGTTGTCAAAAGTTATGAAGAGAAACTTTTCAGTGACTATTCGATAGTGGCGGTAGCTATAAGTGAGCTTGACAAAGATTCTTTGAAAAAGAAGATTCCGCTTATAAAAACGGTAGAGATTTTATCGACAAAAAAGGTGATCAATAAATTCAAAGATGATTTTTCTCCCGCAAATTTGGCTCTTTTGAAAACATCTTTGCCGAAATTTTACAGTATCAAACTAAAATCCCCTCCCGACGAAGAGACTCTTAAAAAGATAGTTGAGAAACTGAAAATGATCCCTTCTATCACAAAAGTTGAGACATTTGAGAAGTCTTATACAAAGATATACAATATGCTGATTTTGGCAAAGACAATATCAAATGTCTTTACGGTTTTGATTTTTGTAATAAGTGTGCTTCTTATCTTCAAACAGATGGAGATATGGACTCTTCAACATCAGGAGAGAATGTATATCATGGGACTTTTCGGTTCTCCTTTTTGGATGAAAAGTGCTGTTTTGTATAAACTTGTTTTTATAGACTCCATTATCAGTGCAACAGGAGTGGCTGTTGTTTACTATTTTCTTCCAAAGCTGGAAAAATTTCAAGAGAGTATAAAGAGTATAGGTCTTAATTTTGAGACTTTCAGACTGATTGATGACTCTTTGGTACTGTTGGCAATCAGTATATTTATTACACTTTTTTCGGTAACTTTGGTTATTTTTAAACAAAGAACAGAGGTAAAATGAGGCTGTTTGCTGTTTTTGTAGTTTTGTTTCTTTGTGGTGAACTCTCTTTTTATGCTCAGAGTATTGATCGTAAGATAGAAAAGAGCAAAAAAGATTTGGCGTTCAAGGAAAAAGAGTCAAAAAGAGTTTCATCTTCTCTATACAGGATTGCCGATAAGATCCTAAATGAACAAAAGAAGGTAAAAGCTTTACAGGAGAAGATAGCCTCACTTGATGAAAATATCAAAGAACAGCTTAGTGAATATGAATTAAAAAAAAAAGAGTTGAAGGATTTGGAAGATTCTACAACAAAACTTATCAGAACAAAAAAAGATCTTGAAAGAAAGATCATAGATGTAGTTTTGAAGAACTTTGCGGTTACGCTGATATCATTTGACAACAAATATAATGACAGTGTTGAGAGCATCATAACCGATGAGGTGTTTAAAACTATCGCAAATATAACCAAACAGGAGTTTTCAAAAATCAAAGATGCCTATACTTCCACGATGTCCGCTATACAAAAAGAGCAAAAAGAGATAGAAAAAATCAAAAACTATATAAAAAAATTGAATAAGAAAAAGAAAAAATTAAAGAAATTAAAAAGCAAAGAGTATAAAGTTTTGGCTGCCCTAAAGAGAGAAAAACAGAGTTATAAAAACAAACTTACTGCGATAAGAAAAGAGCAGCAAATGATAAGAAATACTTTGGAAAAACTGAATATACTCAAAAAAGAGAGGATTAAAGAGGCGCAAAGAGTAAAGCAGGAAAATTTACTCTCAACCCAAAGCGTCAGACGAATCGGCTCTTCCTATCAAAACAGCAAGACAAAAAGATATAACGGTCCAAAAACAATCTCACCTCTTAAAAACTGTATTGTCAAAAGAAAATTCGGCAACTATTACGATCCTGTCTATAAAATGAGAATATATAATGAATCGGTAATGCTCAAACCTGTAAACAACAGTTCCATGGTAAGAAATATTTTAGACGGTAAAGTTGTATTTGCAAAAGATACTCCTCTTTTGGACAAGGTTATAGTTATAGAACATAAAAACGGAATTCACACCATCTATGCGCATATATCCAAGATAGCTCCTACGGTGAAAATAGGAAAAAAGATAAAAAAAGGTGCTATAATAGGGAGAGTTGACAATGAGTTATCTTTGGAAGTTACGCAAAAAAACTATCATATAGATCCGCTTGAGCTTATTAGAATAAATTGAGAAAAATTTTAGTACAATATGCAAATTTTTATTACTGCAAAATTTCAAGGGAGTAAATGTGAAAAAAAGAGTGCTTGTAAAATTTTCAGGAGAGGCTTTGGCGGGTGAAGAGGGTTACGGGATAGACTCTTCCATTTTAAAATATATTGCCGATGAGATAAAAGATCTTGCGGACAGCTCAATAGAGGTCGGTATAGTAATTGGCGGAGGAAATATTATAAGAGGTGTCAATGCTTCACAAGACGGTATTATCAGAAGGACGACCGGCGATTATATGGGAATGCTTGCCACTGTTATAAATGCCGTTGCCATGCAGGAAGCTTTGGAATATGTAGGAATGCAGGTGAGAGTCCAAAGTGCTATAAAAATGCAGGAGATTTGTGAACCATTTATCGTCAGACGCGCACAAAGACATCTTGAAAAAGGAAGAATTGTTATCTTTGCGGCAGGTACGGGGAATCCCTTTTTTACGACTGATACGGCGGCAACTTTGAGAGCCATAGAGATAGGTGCAAGTATGATCATAAAAGCTACCAAAGTTGACGGCGTTTATGATAAAGATCCCGCAAAGTTCAAAAGCGCGAAAAAACTCAGTGTATTGTCTTATGAGGATGCTTTGGAGGATAATATAAAAGTCATGGATGATACATCGATTGCTCTTGCAAAAGACAATCTGATACCTATCGTAGTTTGCGATATGTTTAAAAAAGGAAATTTGAAAAAGATTATAAAAGGCGACTATTCGTCTTGTTCAATAGTAAAAAAACAGTAGGAGAAGAAATGAGATTGGAAAAAATAGCAGCGAAAGTATTGAAAAAAGTCAATAATGACAGATATATTTTGTCTTTGGCGATATCTGAAAGAGCCAAAAGACTAGCAGAGGGTGAAGAGCCGTTGATCAATATAGATAAAAGCAAGTATAAATATACAGATATCGCATTGATGGAGATGGCTGAGGACAAGATCGAGGTTGAGAGTATTGTAGATAAACAGTAGAGGCAGTTGTTGGAAGATTTATTTAAAAAAATCAAAGAGTGCGGTACTATTGAAAAAGCGCAAAGTCTGCTTTTTTCACTGATTTGTGAAAATGAGGACATTCAAAAGGCTTTGGAACTTGCAAAGAAACAGCATAAAGAGCAGTTTAGAAAAAGCGGAGAACCTTATGTGATTCATCCGATTTTGGTTGCTTCTTTGGTGGCATATTACGGTGGTGACAAAGAGATGATCATAGCCGCTCTTTTGCATGATGTTGTAGAAGACACTCCCTGTTCGATAGAAGATATCAAAGAACAGTTTGATGAAGAGATAGCAAATCTTGTTGCAGGTTTGACAAAGATAGTGGAAATAAGAGATGAAGAACTCATCCCCTCCACTTCAAATGAAAAACTTGTTGCTTCGGCTCTTTCTTTTCGTAAAATGCTTCTTTTTTCCATAAAAGATGTGAGAGTTTTGGTGATAAAACTTTGTGACAGACTGCACAATCTAATGACTCTTGATGCTCTCTCATCTGTCAAACAAAAGAGGATTGCGGAAGAGACTCTTGTAGTTTATGCTCCTATTGCCCATCGGCTTGGTATGGGATCGATAAAAAACAGACTTGAAGATGCCAGTTTTTATTATGTTTTGCCGGATGAATACAAAGAGATAGACGAATATATAACAAGTCATAAACAGCAGCTTCAGTTAAAGCTTAACGGTTTTATCTCAAAGATCAAAAAACTGATGCTTGAAAACGGTTTCATAGACGGAAAATTTGAGATTGAAAAAAGGATAAAGCACTATTACTCCATATATCTGAAAATGCAAAGAAAAGGGATATCGATAGATGAGGTTTTGGATCTTTTGGCAGTGAGAGTTATAGTACAGGAGCCTTTACAGTGTTATCGCGCTCTTGGAATTATTCATCTTAATTTCAAACCTTTGATATCAAGATTTAAAGATTATGTAGCTCTTGCAAAAGATAACGGTTATCAGACTATTCATACTGCCGTATTTGATGAAAAATCGATCATAGAAGCACAGATAAGAACCTATGATATGCACAAAACCGCAGAATACGGAGTGGCAGCCCACTGGAAATACAAAAATTCACACGGTCTGCATCCCAAACTTGATTGGATGAAAAATATAAAAACCCAAAAAAGCGAAAATATAGAGGAGTTTTACGAACTTGCAAAAGATGATCTTTACAGTGAAGATCTTGCTGTTTACTCTCCAAAAGGGGAGATTTTTATGCTGCCCAAAGGCTCAACCGTACTTGATTTTGCTTATGCGATCCATACCGAAATAGGAGACAGAGCAAAAGCGGGATTTGTAAACAAGCAGAGAGTTCCTCTTCTGACGGCTTTGAAAAACGGGGATATCGTAAGAATAGAAACGGCACAAAAACCTGTTATCAGATGTAGCTGGGTGGAATCAGTAAGAACTGCCAAAGCAAAAAACTCCATAAGAATAGCATGTAAAAGCAAGATAAAAAATTTAAACAGCAAAATTGCTCTCAACCTTTTGATGAGTGTTTTTGATCTGGAGTATGATAAGATAAAAGAGATAGTAGAGAGTGAAGATCTGGGTAAAAAGATCTATAAAACAGCAATAGATCACTCCTATTTTCAAGAGATGATCATTGTCATAAAAAATCATCTTGAGAAAAAGGGTATGTTTTCTCCTTTTATGCTGCTTAGAAAATTTAAACTGAAACGGCAGACAAAAGAGTATATCAATATCTATTTTACGCACAATATTTCCAATGTCTATTTTGACTACTGTTGTCATCCCAAAATCGGAGATGATATAGTGGCATTCAAAAAAGGAAATGAAGCAAATGTTCATCATAAACTCTGTTCAAATGCTATCAAGATGATTGAAAACAAAGAGCCTATGCTTTTTGTGGAATGGAGTACGAAAAGACCCAACAGATACAAAGTAATTGTCAGTTTGGAAAATAAAAAAGGCTCTTTGGCCTCTTTTTTACAATTCTTAGCTAAATTCAATATCAATCTTGTTACAATTGAGATTGGAGAAAGTGAAGAGGGACATACAAGTTATTTTGAGATGACTTTGGATTTTCCCGATAAAAATATAGATAAAATTCAAGAAAAAATTTCGTCAAAATATAAAATCATAGAATTAACAAGAGTTGACGATGCTTATAAAGAGATATAAAGGATACGGATGGTGCAAGAAGCATTAAATGAGATAAAAAGAGGGGTAAGCGAGATAATAGATGAAAAGAGGCTTGAGACTCTTATAAAAGATTATTATGAAAACGGAAAAAGATACTTTGTAAAAGCGGGTTTTGATCCTACTGCGCCGGATCTTCATCTAGGGCATACGGTTTTGATTCAAAAGATGGCTTTGATGCAAAAGCACGGGGCTGTCGTGCAGTTTTTGATAGGTGATTTTACCGGAATGATAGGTGATCCAAGCGGTAAAAGCGAAACAAGAAAGAAGCTTGACAAAGAGACGGTTTTAAAAAATGCGCAAAGTTATAAAGATCAGGTTTTTAAAATACTCGATCCTGATAAAACCGAAGTTGTTTTTAATTCCGAGTGGATAGAAAAGCTTGGTGCAAACGGACTTTTGGAACTTACGACAACTTACAGTGTGGCAAGAATGCTTGAGAGAGAGGATTTTGAAAAAAGATACAAAAGCCAGACTCCGATATCTATAAGCGAGTTTATCTATCCTCTTTTACAGGGATATGACAGTGTGGTTTTAAAAAGCGATATAGAGATAGGAGGAACCGATCAAAAGTTTAATCTTCTGATGGGAAGGCAGCTTCAAAGAACCTATAACACGGGAAAAGAACAGGTTGTTATAATGATGCCTCTTTTGGAAGGATTGGACGGTGTCAACAAGATGAGCAAATCTCTTGGAAACTATATAGGCGTAACGGACAAACCAAATGATATGTATGCCAAGATTTTGAGTATCAGTGATGATCTGATGTGGAGATACTACGAACTTTTGAGTGCCAAAAGTATAAAAGAGATAGAAAAACTAAAAGAGGCGGTAAAAAGCGGAGAGATTCATCCAAAAAAAGCAAAAGAGGATCTTGCATCGGAAATAGTTGAGAGATATTATGACAAAAGTGCGGCACAGGAGGCAAAAGCTGAATTTGACAAAGTTCATAAACAAAGAGATTTGCCAAGTGATATAAAAGAGTTTGATTTCAAATCCCCTATCTGGATAGCAAAAGCTTTGGTGGAGAGCAAACTTGAACCTTCCACTTCTCAGGCAAGAAGAGATATCAAACAGGGGGCGGTTAAGATAGATCGCAAAAAAGTCGAGGATGAACAGATGAAACTTGAAAACGGAGAGTATATCTTACAGGTAGGCAAGAGAAAATTTGCAAAAGTAAAGGTTGTATGATGGAGTTTAAACCTTTAAAAATCGGAAAACATACTATTGAAATTCCTGTTTTTCAAGGAGGAATGGGAGTCGGTATCAGTTGGGATTCTCTTAGCGGACATGTCAGCAAAGAGGGAGGTTTGGGAATAATCAGTTCTGTCGGTACCGGATACTATAAAAATCAGGAATTTGTAGAAAAAAAGATTAATGATCGTCCTTATGAAGTGATGAATTTCTATTCAAAAAGAGCGCTTGTTGAGATATTTAAAAATGCAAGAAAGATATGCGGTGATGCTCCTCTTGGCTGTAATGTTCTGTATGCCATCAACGATTACGGAAGAGTAATCAAAGATGCCTGTGAGGCGGGAGCTGATATCATCGTAACGGGGGCGGGACTTCCTACGAATATGCCCGAATTTACAAAAGATTATCCCGATGTTGCTCTTGTTCCTATTGTTTCGTCGGCAAAAGCTTTGAAAATCATCTGCAAAAGATGGACACAAAGATATAACAAAGTACCCGATGCCGTTATAGTAGAGGGACCTCTTAGCGGAGGGCATCAGGGATTTACCTATGAGCAGTGTCTGCAAGAGGAGTATCAGCTTGAAAATCTGATAGCTCCTATAAAAGAGGAGATCAAAAAATGGGGTGATTTTCCTTTGATAGCCGCAGGTGGTATATGGGATCATGATGATATTATAAAGATGATGAAACTCGGTGCGGACGGTGTTCAGATGGGAACGAGATTTATAGGTACCTATGAGTGTGATGCTCATGAAAACTTTAAAGAAGTTCTGTTAAATGCCGATAAAGATGATATTTTACTTTTAAAATCTCCGGTCGGATATCCGGCAAGGGGAATCAAAACAAATCTTATCGATCTTGTTCAAAAAAGAGAGGGACCTGCCATAAAATGTATCAGTAACTGTGTGGCTCCCTGTAAAAGAGGTATAGAGGCAAAAGAGGTCGGATACTGTATAGCAGACAGACTTTCTGATGCATATAACGGAAACAAAGAGCTTGGACTCTTTTTCAGCGGTTCAAACGGATACAGACTCGATAAACTGATATCGGTTAAAGAGCTTATGAATAAATTGGTAAATGGGGAAAACAGTTAAAGCATTTATATTTTGTCTAATCTTTGGCATTTTGGCATTTGGCGGTGATCTGCAGGAAGCGATAGAAGGGAATTTGGCAAAAATTCCCTTTTCCTCTAAAAAAGAGCTGATAAAAGCAAATAACAATCTGAAAAATCTCTATATAAAAGCTATTATCGCAGAGAATGAAGAGCTTCAGATCAAAAGTCTGCAAGGTATAATCAGAAGTTCCAAAGTTTTACATTTTCCTTACAGCAGATATGAAGAGGCATATAAAAAACTGACTGAAAAAAGTGTTGATTTTATACCTCCTAAAAAAGTATCTTCTATCAGCAAAATCAGAGATATATCATTTGCAAAAGATAAACTGACACTTCGTTTTGATCAGAGTATATCGGATGGTGATATCAAAATTTTTGATTTGAATCAGAAAAATATTTTTAGAAAGATTATCGATATCAAAACAAATCTTCCCTTTAAATCCCCTAAATTGCGCTCTTCATCTTTTAAGAGAGTCATTATAGCCCAAAATAAGAAAAACCTTGTCAGAGTTGTTATAGACAGTCTGAAGCCTGTTGTTGTTTCTTATATGATCGATAAAGACAGAGTGGTTTTTACTATCTCAAAGACAAAAAAATCAACTCATACAAAATCGGCAGTTACAGCCAAAAGAAAAACACCGCAAAAAAAGAGGCTCTCTTTTGCCTTTAAAAAGACAATAGTTATAGATCCAGGACATGGCGGAAAAGATTCCGGAGCGATAGGCTATCAGAACAAAAAAGAGAAAAATGCAGTTTTTGCCATATCAAAAAAAGTTGCGAAAGAGTTAAAAAAACGGGGATACAATGTTTATCTCACAAGAGAGAGTGACAGGTTTATAAAACTCAGAGAGAGAACCAAGATCGCAAATAAAAAGATGGCTGATGTTTTTGTTTCGATTCATGCCAATGCGGCTCCCAATGAAAAGAGTTACCTCTCTATGAAAGGAGTTGAAACATATTTCTTATCTCCTGCAAGAAGCAAAAGAGCAAAAAATGCTGCGGCACTTGAAAACAAAAGTGATATGAGAGAGATGGACTATTTTTCCAAAGAGATATTCTTAAATTTTTATAATAGAGAAAAAATTATCTCTTCAAATAAATTGGCCATCGATGTTCAGGCAGGAATTTTGAGAAATCTTAGAAAAAAATATAAAAAAGTGGTTGACGGAGGAGTGAGAGAGGGACCGTTTTGGGTTCTTGTAGGAGCTCAGATGCCTTCTATTTTGATAGAGATAGGATATATAACAAATCCCACAGATGCGAAAAGACTTTTTAACCCATTTTTTCAAAAAGTTTTGGCAAAAGGTATTTGTGACGGAATAGAGAGCTATTTCTTAAAAAACAGATAATAGTTATCTTATATATTACTTTTTAAAAAAAATTAGTCTTGTTTTTAATAAAAAATGTTACATAGAACGCTTATTTGTCTCTATATAAGCATAGTTTTAGAAAATATTAAAAAAATCATAGTATAATTTATAATATATAATTAAAGAATTAAATATATATCCATTTAAAGGAAGGTCATGAAAAAAGTATCGAAGAATATAATTTTATGTGTAGTATTATTAACTTTTTTGATTCCTGGGATGATTAAAGCAAATAATCTTATAACCGTTTACAGTGATGGTGAAGATGGTAGTACGATAGGTTGGAGTGTTACCGATAATGAACCAAGAAGAGCTGTTATACGAAATGTTTTTGATAAAGAGAGAGGCAGCAATGTCATAGAACTGAAAGGAAATGGTTTTGACAATGCCTATGGTTTGAAAAGGAGTGATGGTAACTATTGGTACAATACGGATCAGTTTATATTACAATGGGCTATGAAAACTAAAAGTTATGTGAGAATTTTTGTTTATGTGATGACATATCAAGGATATAAATATCTCTATTATGACAGTACAAACCTCGATACTTTGGGAGACCAAAATTATATTCATCACTCTATCGGTGACAACTCATCCGATGGGCAGTGGCACACCTTTACAAGAAATCTAAGACAAGATCTTCAAGATGCCCAGCCAAATAATGATATCCTCTCTGTTGAATGGATGGTTATCAGAGGTGATGCAAGGGTTGATGATATCAAGTTAATGAGTGACAGTTTGCATTTTGCTCCTGATGAGCCTAGAAATCTGACTATATCTATTGAAAATAACAAGGATGTAAAATTAAGTTGGATAGACTCTTCCGATGAAGAGAGCAGTTATCAGATTTTCAGAGACGGAGAGTTAATAGCTGTTTTACCTATGAACACTACTACTTATATCGATGATACCGTTGAGGCACAGAGAGAGTATGTTTATGAGGTATTTGCGGTAAATGATAAAGGAAAATCAAAATCCATTCAAATCAGTGTGACTACTCCAAGAGAGCTGATTGTTCCCAAAGATCCTACAAACTTGAGTGCAAATGTCAATTACAGAACCGTTTATTTGAAATGGCAGGATAATTCTGATAACGAAACAGCATTTGAGATATACAGAAACGGTCAATACCTGACTGAGATATCTGCCAATGAAACAAAATATAAAGATGAGTGGCTGGATCTTGAAACAACTTACGAATATAAAGTTTATGCCATCAACAATGACGGAAGATCTAAAGCCGCAAGTGCTGTTATAAGAACCGGAAGAGAGATATATACTCCCACAGGTCCGAGTAATCTAAGTGCCGTGATGGAAAGAGCGGATATCATCAAATTGACATGGAGAGATAATTCCAATATAGAGAGTGCTTATAAGATCATAAGAAACGGTAAGATACTTGCTATACTTGAACCAAATACGACACAATTTAGAGATGTATCTATAAGAGACAATATGACATATACTTATAATGTGATTGCAATGAACAGTATCGGGGATTCTAAAAGTGCAACGGTAACGATAAAAACCTCTCCTTCATATAACAGAGAGGAATATGTAAATGAAAGTGTTTATGAAGATGCGGAGGATATGACTACTAACAAATGGACAATCTATGAAAATCCAAACAATGATGCTTTGATTTTAAATGTTTATGATGAGGAGAGGCAAAGCAGAGTTATAAAACTTGTAGGAAATGAATATGAAGACGGTTTTTGGCTCAAAAACAGTGACGGAAGTTTATGGAACGACAAAGATCATCATACGGTAGAGTGGAAATCAAAATTTAATTCTGCATTTTTAATATATATCTATGTTAAAACTACAAAAGGATATATGTATCTTCAATACATTCCGACAGACGGTGATATACAAAGCGGAGGAAAGCTGAACTTTGGTTTGGGAAGTTTTGCAAAAGACGGCAAATGGCATACTTTCAAAAGAGATATAAGTGAAGATGTGGCAAAAACAAGTAATTATGATGCCACTTTGATCTCTATCGAAGGCTTTTTGATAAGAGGACACGGTTTACTGGATGATATAAAAACTGTCGGGGAGTAAGAAGAAGGAAAGGAGTACACTCTCCTTCCTTTGAATTTATAGATATACTAAAACGCTCAACTTCACCCCCAAAAAAGTATTAAGATTTTTCAAGAGCGCTTACCATATACCTTATAAAAAATTTGGTGCATCATTTGAAAATAGTATCAAATCACCTGCTTTTGTCTCTTTTGCCAGAGTCAGTTCCATTTTGCTTTTGTCGCTTAATATGATTTTTCTTGCTTTTTTGATATTTCCTATCAGAATATCCGCATTTACTTTGCCTGTGATGATGGCTATATCGAAGATTTCGTCTATCTTTTTGGCAAGTTTTTCGTTATCCTCTTTTGTACTCTCCATGATTCCCGGAGTTATGATCACTTTTCTGCCTTTATAGGATGAGAGCAGTTCATAAGAGCTTATCATACCTTCAAGATTGCCGTTGAAACTGTCATCTATGATAAGTTTTCCTCCGGCTTCCATCTTTTGAAGGCGGTGTTCTACGCTTTTTAGATTTGAGACTCTTTTTTGTATGGTTTTTATATCCATTTTAAGCTCATGAGCTGTCAAAATGGCTGCTGTGATATTTATGGCATTAAATTCTCCCAAAACAGGAGCGTTGAAATGGCAGTTTTGCCCATTTATCGGCAGATCAAACGATATTCCGTCGAGATTGGCTTTGATATTTTTTATCTCATCTCCAAAAATTTTGACTTTTTCGTTCGGTTTGACATTGGCGCTTTTGTGGACATAAGCTTTTATGAGATTTTTTGAGTTTAATATCTCCATTTTGGTATTTCTGATATTTTCAAGTGATTTGAAATATTCTATATGTTGGGTTCCTATTTTTCCGACAATGGCATAATGATGATTTAAAAGTTTTGCGATATCGTTTATATCTCCTCTCTCTCTTGCTCCCGCTTCTGCGATATATATCCTTGTATCACTCGGCAAATCGTTGTTTATATCTTTGATCAAACCTCCCAAAGTATTTACACTTCTTGGAGTCATATAGGTTTTAAAATCTTTTTGCAAAATCTGATAAAGAAAGTTTTTGATACTTGTTTTTCCGTAACTTGCCGTTATGGCTATGATCGTCAGATCTTTCATACTCTCCAATTTCTTTTGGGCCTCTTTTTTATAACCGTTGAAAATAATCTTTTCAAACAGAAAACTGATCATCAAAGAGACAAAAAGAGGCAGAGTTATTCCGTAAATCTTACAGACATCTGTCGCAAGACACAAAAAATCCTCAAATACGACCGCCAAAATCAGAAATAGAAAAAATCTTTTTACTCTTGCCGTAAAAACAAGTTTTTTATCAAGTTTTTTGTACCAGAGATAAAAAGATGGAATATATGCAAAATAAAAATAGATCCAAAAATAGATACCGGTCAGATAATAGGCAAAGAGCGGAACAAGAAAATATATGATATGCCAACTGTATCTTTTATGTTTTAAAACTACTCTTTGAAGTTTATAGTTATAC
>Ga0256914_1002329_pt1 | contig 16026 bp, 13 predicted proteins | sample HulkmetaG_FD_191571 | JGI IMG/M metagenome (GOLD analysis project Ga0256914, IMG submission 191571) | Hydrothermal chimney microbial communities from Main Endeavour vent field at the Juan de Fuca Ridge, Pacific Ocean - Hulk | ecosystem: Environmental > Aquatic > Marine > Hydrothermal vents ... | reverse complement strand
TTAACAGTCACCTACTCTACCGCTGAGCTAATCCGGAACACTTAAAAACAGGGTAGAATTATATTCTATTTTTCCTTGTATGTCAAGTAAAAATTATATATTTTTTGAAAAATTTTTTTAAAAAAATCACATAATTTTAAAAATTATAAAACTTGTAAAAAAAATTAAAAAATTTAAGTTTTATCAAATAATTTTATTGTATAGTTTTATTACAAAATTATTTCAAAGGAGTTTCAATGAAGTCAAAAATTGTTGGTTTGGCATTGGCAGGAAGTTTAGCGATTCCGGCTTTTAGTGCCCAGTTTATTACGATAGGTACAGGTGGTGTCACAGGAGTTTATTATCCAACGGGTGGTGCAATCTGTAGAATGGTTAACAAATTAAGAAAAACAGCTCATATCAGATGTTCGGTTGAATCAACAGGCGGTTCGGTATATAATGTAAATACCATAAAAGCCGGTGAGCTTGATTTTGGTATCAGCCAAAGTGACACGGCTTATCAGGCATATAACGGTATAGGCAAATTCAAAGGCAAACCTATAAAAGAATTAAGAAGTGTTATGGCAATTTATCCGGAGCTTCTTACTTTGGTTGTAAGAAAAGATTCAGGTATTAAAAAATTACTTGATATAAAAGGTAAAAGAATCAATATAGACACTCCGGGCTCAGGTACAAGAATGACAACTGAAATAGTTATGCATGCCGTTGGGCTAAAAGATAGTGATTTGGCTTTGGCTGACGAGATGAAATCAAGCGAAGCGCCAACACTTTTAAAAGACAATAAAATTGATGGTTATTTTGCAGTATTTGGCCATCCTACAGCAAATATAAAAGATGCCGCAAATTCGGTAGATATAGATCTTATACCTATAAAAGGACCTGCTATTGACAAATTGTTTAAAAAATATCCTTATTATGCACCAGGTGTAATTTCAGGAGCATTTTATAAAGGTGTAAATCATGATACACCAAGTATAGGTGTTAAAGCTGTTCTTGTAACTAGCACAAAAATTCCTGAAAAAGTTGTCTATACAGTTACAAAAGCGATACTTGATAACTTTGCAGCATTTAAAAAATTGCACCCGGCTTATAAAACTATTACTAAAAAAAGTTTGTTAGACGGCTTATCAATTCCTCAACATCCAGGAGCGGTTAAAGCGTTTAAAGAAGCAGGTTTACTATAAAACCTGTTTAATTTTAAATACAGGCATGAGCCTTCATGCCTGTATCATCTACACATTAAGGATGTAAAATATGTCAGATAAAAATAATAAAGAAGATGTTAAGGATGAATATTTAAAGGATATCATTAAAGACAGTGAAAAAGAGATGGATTATATGGCAGGAGAGATAGATGATGTCATAATAACTCCAAAAACTGCAGATTATGAAGAAAAACTTCTAAGTGAACTCGAAGGTCAAAGAGATTTTGAAAAAAATACTTGGATGTACTGGCTTGTTGCTGTTGTAGCATTTTCTTGGTCGGTATTTCAATTGGCTGTAGTAGTCCATCCGATAAATGGAGTTTATGTTAGAGCAGCCCACTTGGCATTTGGTGTTTTTCTTGCCTTTACAATGTATCCTATACTTAAAAAGGCACATTTAAGAAAAGTTATTACTTGGTATGATTTGGCTTTTGCACTTGTAGGTGTTGTTGTCTCTTTGTATCAGTGGTATGCTTATAATGATTTGGCTATGAGATCAGGAGCTTGGACTCAAACAGATATTGTCATAGCTATAGCGGTTTTATTTATGGTTTTGGAGGGTTCAAGAAGAGTACTTGGTATTCCATTGCCGGCAATTGCAACAATATTTTTGCTTTATGATTATTTTGGTCCGTATATGCCTGATATTATAGCACACAAAGGTGCAAGTGTCAGCAAGATAATGGGGCAAATGGTGCTAACAACCGAAGGTATTTATGGAGTTCCGCTAGGAGTTAGTGCGGGATTCGTATTTTTATTTGTGCTTTTTGGTGCATTGCTTGACAGAGCAGGAGCCGGAGAATATTTTATAAGTATGGCATATAATCTTTTGGGAAGATTTGACGGAGGCCCCGCAAAGGCTTCAGTTGCCGCCTCCGGTCTTATGGGTATAATTTCCGGTTCATCCATAGCAAATACGGTAACAACCGGTACTTTTACCATACCTCTAATGAAAAGACTTGGTTTTCCGCCTCATAAAGCAGGTGCCGTTGAAGTTGCATCTTCGGTAAATGGTCAACTTATGCCTCCAATTATGGGTGCAGCGGCATTTATTATTGCTGAATTTTTGGGAATTAATTATACTGATGTTGTAAGAGCGGCATTTATTCCTGCTTTTACAAGTTATTTTGCTTTGTTTTATATAGTGCACTTGGAAGCAAAAAAGCTTGGTATTAAAGGAGAAAGTAAAGATAAATTAAAAAAAGTTTTTCCTATATTTATAAGAGGTATTCATTATATCATACCGATATACTTTTTGATTCATACCCTTATTATTCTTAGAATGTCGGCTCAGGCAGCAGCTTTTAGTGCGATTGAATTTATGATGGCTATAATGGTAGTACAAAGACCGTTTGCTGCTATAGTTCAGAAAAAACCACTTACAAAAGAGGTATGGCTTGGCGGTTTTGTAGATATAGCACATGGAATGGTCAACGGTGCGAAAAATATGGTGCCAATTGCCATAGCAACAGCAGTTGCAGGTATAGTTGTAGGTTCTGTTACATTAACCGGCATAGGACTTATCCTTGCAGATGTTATCGATCAACTTTCAGGCGGCTATATATTGGCAGTTTTATTTTTTACTGCTATTACTTCGCTTATCCTTGGAATGGGACTTCCTACAACCGCAAATTATATTGTTATGGCTGCATTAACAGCCCCGGTTATTATGCAACTTGCTGCTCAAAACGGATATATTATTCCGGCAATTGCGGCACATATGTTTGTATTTTATTTTGGAATTTTAGCAGATGATACACCTCCGGTGGGAATGGCGGCTTATGCGGCTGCAGGACTTGCCAAAAGTGATCCTATAAAAACAGGACTCCAAGGATTTATGTATGATATAAGAACTGCAATATTGCCATTTATGTTCTTTTTTAATAACAAATTACTTTTGATTGAAAGTGTAAATCCTGAAGATCCAAATGATGTTGCAGGTTGGGTTTGGGTAACAAATCCTATAGAGATAGTAAGTATATTTCTCTTTGCCGTTTTAGGTATGTTTGCCTTTACATCAGCAATTCAAGGATTTTTTATAACCAAAGTAAACCCATTGGAGAGACTACTGTTTTTGATTGTAGTTCCATTTGCATTTTTACCTGATCTATTAGCTAAGCATTTGGATCTTGGATCTCATTATGTATCATGGGCGATTGCAGCGGGTATATATGTGGTTATATATTTGATGCAAAAAGCGAGAGTTAAAATGCATGGCGAGTATGTTCCTAAAAAAGTTGGTTTTCATTAAAGATAATTTCTAAAAACCCATACAGTCCGTAGAAGGCAAAGAAGGCATAAGATAAAGTTTGTGTCTTATTTGCCTTTCTTTCGGATTTTGTAGATTTTATTGTAACTTTTAGCTTTGTTGTCGAGTCTTATTTATGCTTAAACCCGGTAAAGCTATGAACTGTGATGGTTGTTACGGGAATAATTCAAATAAAAACTTATCTCTCATTGAGTCTGTAAAACACTACTCCTGCAATATCTTTTTTTACTATTATATTGTTTTTCAATAAATTTTCTACAATCTTTTTTGCATTGTCACTAAAAAAATTGTCTATATCATATTGGCTTTGCGGTCTGTGTGCGATAAGTTTTAAAATCTCTTCTTTGCTAAAATCTTCTTTTTTATCAGGATTGTTTTTGTATATTAAAGAAACAGGTATATCGGTTATGATTTTGGATAATTTTAGCATATCTTTTTGATCAACTGCTTCGACTTGATAAGCGGGAGGTCTATCTATGGTTCCTATATCAACTCTTGCCGGTTTGATATCGTTTAGTACCTCATTTAATTTTTTAAACTCATCAGTCTTGTCATTTATACCTTTTACTACTAATATTTCGATAATTAGATTGTTATTGAATTTTTTTGAAAAGTTTTTTATGCAATTTGTTAAATCTTGAATCATGATACCCTTTAACGCTCTGTCTATCTTTTTGAAACATTTTTGAGTAGCACAATCAAGAGAAAGTTTTACCATGTCAATTTTTTGAAGGGTATTTTGAACTGACATATTGCATATCCTGGAGCTATTGGAAAGAATAAGAAGTTTTTTATCCTTTTTTATCTTGTTTAATTCATCTACCAGTTTGTCAAGATTTTCATACAGTGTAGGTTCGCCATTTGAGGTAATGGTAATTACATCTATATTGTTATGCAAGGATAATGATTTTTTTATTTCAGCTATGATTTCATTTACATTCGGAGGATTTTTGATAACAGATACAGGTTTGGCTCCTTTTAACTCACAGTAAACACAGTCAAAATTGCATGATTTTTCATCCGGACTTAAATCAATGCCTAAAGATATGCCAAACCTTCTGGAATTTACCGGTCCGAAAACATATCTCATCTTTTTGTTATCTTTTTGCAGAGTGAAACAAAATATTTTGCATTCTCTACAGGTACATCAGGCAGTATTCCATGTCCGAGATTGAATATATGTCTTCCTTCTTTCATTGTGTTTGCAATAGCGGTTACAGACTCTTTTGTAGCCTCTTTTGAATAAAGTCTGCATGGTTCCATATTGCCTTGTAATACATATTTGTTGCCAAGTTTTTCTTTTGCCAATTGCATAGGAGTTGACCAATCTACACCAAAGACATCAAACTCTCCATCTATATCATCAAGATATGTTCCTATGCCTTTTGGAAAAACAATGATAGGAATATCAGGATATTTTGATTTAATGTAAGAGCAGATATCTTTTATATAGTGCCAGCTAAATTCCATATATATATCTTTTTCAAGTGCGGCAGCCCAACTGTCAAAAATTTGTACTACATTTACTCCGGATTTTATTTGATTTTCAAGATAGTATTTAACAACTTCAGATACTTTTTGAAGAAGGTGGTGCATAAGTTTTGGATTGGTATAGATAAGTTTTTTTACTATATTGTAAGTTTTTGTTCCTCTTCCTTCTATCATATAGGTTGCCAATGTCCAAGGAGCTCCCGTAAAACCTATAAGAGCTTTATCATGTTGCAATTTTTCTCTGACTATTTTGATGGTTTCATACACATAAGTTAATTTATCGGCAGCTTCTTTGCCACCGATTAGCATATCTATATCATTTTCAGTTTTTATGGGTTTATCAAAAACAGGCCCTTCTCCTTTTACAAAATCAAGTTTCATTCCCATCTCGTTCGGAACGACTAAAATATCACTAAAAATTATAGCAGCATCTACTCCCACAATATCTACGGGTTGCAAAGTAACTTCTGCAGCAAGTTTTGGTGAATGACATAGATTTAAAAAATTACCTGCTTTTTCTCTTACCTTCATATATTCCGGTAAGTATCTTCCTGCCTGTCTCATCATCCATACGGGTGTATATGATGTTTTTTTTCCTTTACATGCATCAGTAAATATCATAATTTTTCCTTTTTAGTGCTAATTGGTGCATTTTTATGCAAAAAGTATAATCCCAAAGCTAAAGCAAGTATGGATAAAGCAAAGTAAAGCATCTCTTTTGCACCATTGTAGTCAGTATGTAAAACTCTTTGAAAAAAACTTACAACCAATACCATTACTATAACCTTTGCTATCTTGTCCTTAAGCTGATCCAAACTTTTTATCTCTAAAATTCTACTTGTTTTTTCATCATTGCTTGCCTCATCAATTTCGCTGATAAAAAGTTCATATAATCCAAAGGAAAATATAAATAAAACAACAGCTATAAGATACAAGTCCACTGCTCCTATAATAGTTGAAACAAGATTTTCATGAAGTTTTTCAGGGTGGGCATGGGAAATAAGTGCCTTTAAGGTAAAAGCTGATATATTGTATATATCCAAACTTGCTATAACAAATAAAACTATAGCTCCAAGAAGCCCGAATACTACAGAAAGTATGATAATATACCTGCTTCTCCATATAAGACCCTCAAAAATTCTTTCTATCATATTATTCACTTTCTAATTCTATCCATTTTAGTGCAATTCTGACCGCATTTGTTGCAGCTCCTACTCTTAGCTGATCCGCAACATTGAAAAAGTGCAGGATATTGTTTTCGTATAAATCTTTTCTAATTCTTCCTATATAAGTAATATCCGTATCTGTTGCAACTATAGGCATAGGATAAATTCCTTCTTCAAGATTATCCATAACTTCTACATTTTCAAAGTTATTGAGTGCACCTTTCACTCTGTCAATGTCTATATCTACTCCATCTTGAAAAGTTACGGTTATGGATTCGCTGTGACTTCTAAGTACCGGAACCCTGACACATGTAGCAGCCAGCTCAAAATTTTTATGGAGTATTTTTTGTGATTCATTAACCATTTTCATCTCTTCTCGTGTGAAGCCGTTTGGTTGAGGAGTATCTATGTGAGGAATAACATTTAGAGCTATCTGATGCATAAAAGCTTCTTTTTTGCTATCATCTAACTTAAAAGCAAAGAAATCCTGCATTTGTCTTACCAACTCTTCCATCCCTTTTTTCCCTGCCCCGCTTGTTGCTTGATATGTGCTGACATCTACTCTTTTTATGCCATACAAATCATCAAGAGGTTTAAGTGCAAGTACCATTTGTATAGTAGAGCAGTTCGGATTTGCTATAATACCCTTGAGTCTCCATGCACTTATATCTTCAGGATTTACCTCAGGTACCACAAGAGGTATTTCTTCGTCCATTCTAAAATGACTTGAATTGTCTATAACAACTGCCCCGCTTTCAGCTGCAATCGGGCAAAATTTGGCTGAAATACTTCCTCCGGCACTAAAAAATGCTATATCAATTTCCTCCTTATCAAATATATCTTCACTCAACTCTTTTACTTTGTAAGTCTTTCCAAGAAGTTTTATCTCTTTTCCTACACTGTTTTTGCTTGCTAAGGGTACAAGGTTGGCAACAGGAAATTTTTTCTCTTCAAGTATTGTAAATATCTCTTCTCCGACAGCACCGGTCGCACCTACAACCGCTACATTAAATTTTCTCATTTTTTCTCCTGGTTATTTAGTTTTTATTTTCGACTCTCTAAAAAGAGATCATCTTTTGTTATAATATCACTTTCGCTCAATATTGCAGCTCTTTCGATTACCGATATTAGTTCTCTGATATTTCCCGGCCATCTGTATCTTAAAAGTTCATCTATGGCTTCATTGCTTATTATTTTATCATTAAATCCGTATTTATGACAAATATTTATTAATGTTTTGTTTGCTATTTGAGCAATTTCATCCTTTCTTTCGCGCAAAGGAGGAATTTGTATAGGTATGGTATTTAGTCTGTAGTATAAATCTTCTCTGAAACTTTTATCTTTTATCTTGGTTTTTATATCGGCATTGGTGGCAGAAATTACTCTTATGTCAATCTTTATGGTTTTTGAACCTCCAACTCTTGTTAATTCTTTTTCTTGCAAAACTCTTAATATCTTAGGTTGTAGTGACACGGGCATTTCAGCCAACTCATCTAAAAATATAGTACCTTTATCTGAGAGTTCAAAAAAACCCTTTTTTGAAGTTGTTGCATCTGTAAAAGCTCCTTTTTCATATCCGAAAAGTTCACTTTCAAGAAGATTTTCAGGAATTGCAGCCATATTTATAGCAATAAAAGGCATTTTTGCTCTTTTTGAATTTTGATGGATATACTTTGCAAATAATTCTTTTCCAACTCCGCTTTCTCCAAGCAGGAGTATACTGGCATCACTGAGTGCGGCTTTTTTTGCGATATGAAGTGATTTTTCCAACTCCTTTGATTTTCCTAAAAACATGGCATCTTTATCATTTTCAAAAAGAGTTTTTTGTATCTTTTTTTTCTGCTTTCTTGCTTTTTGTCCTCTTTTTATCGCTTTTACAAGAGTATCTATTTCAAACGGTTTTGTCAAAAAATCTTTTACACCAAGACGCAAAGCTTCTATAGCGCGATTAAGTGTTGCATTTCCGGTAATAACTATTACTTCGTAATCACCCTTTAGCCTTTTTATAAATTCTATACCGTCAATTCCGGGCATATTGATGTCCGTTACAATAAGTTCAAAGCTGTCATCTATTTTTTTAAGAGCCTCTTTTGCATTTTTAAAAGATATTATCTGAAATTCACTATACTCTTCCAAAGATAATTCAAGTGATTTTCTCATATTTATATCATCTTCAACAACAGCTATCTTCACTTTTGCCTCTTTTGAGTATTATTTAAAAGTACTTATAATACCAAAACCATTATTAAATTTAACTGTAAATCTTATAGGTTCCGTTTTAATGGATATTTGAGAGTATGAATGATTCAATTCATTAAGAGAGTTTGAGTTGATATGGATATTTTTTTGCTTAAAACATTCAAGAAGTTTGTATTTGTGCTTTTGGAGATATTTTACGGGTGTTATATTTTTATTGGTTTTTTTTGGAAGAATACATATCGTTTTGGTAGATTTGTTTGATAAAAGCATTGCTTTGGAAATAAATATCTGCTCGTTTGTGACATACGAATTTTGTGTACGGAGTTTATACGATAATATAAACTCCGTTTCAGCATTTGCCGTAATTACTAAAAATATTAGTAAGAAAAGATTCTTTTCCAAGTTTTACTATCTATTTTAAGTTCCATTTTTATTCTGTAAAGACCATCTTTGTATGAACTTTCTGTAATATAAGCATCTTTTATAAGACCATCAACTTGAGTTATAATTTTTGAATTTTTAAGAGCCGCATCTTTTATGGTTTCTTTGGCATTAACTTTAACCCCGTAAAGTTTTTCTCCTAATTGTCTGTATGCATCAGCAACAGCCGCTCTTTTTGCCAAAGCCAATGCCTGAGCCGGAGAGATAGTGTTTTGAGGAGCTATGCCTTCTCCTACTACTGCAAACTCTTTTATAGGAGTGGATCTTAAAAAAGATAACTCTTTTTTCTTTACTTCTATATTTCTATCAACCGGATCAACTTGTTTTGCCTGCATTACCTTTTGTTTATTTACAACAGGCTTCTTTTTTGGAGTCGGAGAATTAGTGGAAATTGTGCATCCTGCAAAAAATATGCCCAGTAAAACCATACTTGCAATCAAAATACCTTTAATTTTCATATTTTCACCTTTATGAATTAATTTTTTTATTACAAAGCAAATACTATTCCTCTTTCTGCTTTAGAATATCCATTTCACCGTTTTCAGATATCTCGACAGATTCAATTTCACTTTCTTCTTTTGGACATCTTGCAATACTTATGACAGTATCATCTCCTTCAACATTTACTATTTTCACACCACTTGTGTTTCTCCCGGCTTTTCGTATACTTTTCATATCCACTCTTATCATTTTTCCTTTGGAAGTCAATACCATCAAATCTTTTGTTTCATCGACTATTACAATACCTACCAAATCTTTTGTTTTTGGTGTAAGCTTCATGGCAATTACGCCTTTTCCACCTCTTTTTTGCAGTCTGTATTCACTTGCAGTTGTTCTTTTGCCCACACCTTTTTGGCTGACACTAAGAAGTTCTTCGTCTTCTTCATAGATTATAGTAGCTCCTGTTACAAAGTCATTTGTTTCTTTAAATCTTATACCGGTAACTCCTTTGGCAATTCTACCCATCTCCCGTACATCATTTACATTAAATTTTATACACATTCCTTTTCTGGTGATTATAAATAAATATTTGGCTTCAGGCATAACTATTTTAGCAGTTACCAAAGAATCATCTTCGTTTAGTGTGATGGCTCTTACTCCTACACTTCTTATATTGCTAAATTCACTTAAATTTGTTTTTTTAACAAGACCTTTTTTTGTAAAAAATGCCAAAGATTTATTTTTATCAAAATCGGTAGTAGGTATAATTTCCATAATTTTCTCATCCGGTTGCAAATTAAGAAGATTTACTACAGCTTTTCCTTTTGCCGCTCTGCTTCCTTCCGGAATTCTGTAAACTTTTAACCAGTACAGTTGTCCTCTGTCGGTTACAAACATAAGCGTATCGTGAGTATTTGACACAAAGAAACTTTCAATAAAATCATCATCATAGGTCGTCAAAGCAGTTTTTCCCTTTCCGCCCCTTTTTTGTTTTTCGTATAGTTTAAGAGGTACTCTTTTTATGTAACCTCTGTGGGTAATGGTAACAACCATAGGTTCATTCGGTATTAAATCTTCTATATCTATCTCTCCATAATCATCAGCAATTTCAGTAAGTCTCGGCGAACTGAACTTTTCTTTTACTTCTAGGAGCTCGTCTTTTATAAGTTTATTTAAAAGTTCTTCACTTTTTAAGATTGCACTGAGTCTTTCTATCTCTTTTAAAAGCTCTTTTAACTCATTTTCTATCTTTTCTCTTTCAAGTCCTGTAAGTCTGTTAAGCTTCATATCAAGTATTGCACCTGCTTGAATTTCACTTAGAGCAAAATTTTCCATCAAAGCTGTTTTTGCAGTTTTTGTATCTTCACTTTTTTTGATAGTAGCTATAATGTCATCTATGTTGTCAAGTGCTATTTTTAAACCTTCAAGTATGTGAGCTCTTGCTTTGGCTTTTTCAAGCTCGTAGATAGTTCTTCTTATAAGTACGGTTTTTCTATGTTTTAAAAATAGATCCAATAATTCTAAAAGATTAAAGACTTTTGGTTCTTTATTTTCAATTGCTAAAAGTATAACCCCGAAAGTTACTTCAAGGTTAGATGATTTGTATAAATTATTCAATATAATTTCATTCATAGCATCTTTTTTGAGTTCGATAACCACTCTTATACCGTCTCTGTCACTTTCATCTCTTATTTCAGAAATTCCTTCTATCTGCTTTTCTTTTACAAGTGAAGCTACCTGTTCTATAAATTTGGATTTGTTTACCTGGTAAGGAAATTCATCTATGACTATTATATCTTTATGGCCGTTTTTTTCTATATGTGTTTTGGCTCTTATCTTAATGCGGCCTCTTCCGGTATTGTAAGCATCAATGATGCCTCTTTTGCCAAATATTACACCGCCTGTTGGAAAATCAGGAGCTTTTATAAAATTAGTCAAGTCCGATATTTCACATTTAGGATTGTCTATCAGGTATAAAAGTGCATCAATGGTTTCTCCGAGATTGTGAGGAGGTATATTTGTAGCCATACCTACTGCAATTCCGCTTGAGCCGTTTATCAAAAGATTTGGTATCCTGCTTGGAAGTACATCAGGCTCGCTCATACTGTCATCATAGTTTGGTATAAAATCAACTGTTTCTTTGTCTATATCTTTTAAAAGCTCTTCGCTAAGTGCAGTCATTCTTGCTTCGGTATATCTCATTGCGGCCGCATTATCGCCATCTATGGAGCCAAAGTTTCCTTGTCCGTCTATAAGAGGAAGTCTCATAGAAAAAGGTTGAGCCATTCTAACCAAGGCATCATATACGGCATTATCTCCATGGGGGTGATATTTACCAATAACATCACCGACAATTCTCGCTGATTTTTTATAAGCTGCACGCGAACTCAAGTTTAATTCACTCATTGCATAGAGTATTCTTCTGTGTACGGGCTTAAGGCCATCTCTGGCATCAGGTAAAGCTCTTCCTATGATAACACTCATAGAGTAGTCCAAATAGCTTGTTTTTATAGAGTCTTCTATATTTATATCTTGAATATCTTGATTTTGTTCAAAAATATTACTCATTGCCAACCTTTATAGTATCTTTTGAGATTTTAGGATATTATATTTATTTTATCTAAAACTTGCATAACCTATGCTTAAGTTTTATAGACTTGGTATGTCCATATATACTCTAATCTCTTGCATCTGCAAGGGTTAAAGCAAAAAGAACATTAATATTTTGTTTTTGTAAAACTGTTTTTGCTTCATTGATGGTTGTTCCTGTTGTAATGATATCATCAACAAGTATAGCATCGATATCGGATTTATAATGATAGGTAAAATTTCTGGGATTATTTTGTCTGAATTGCAGGGATTTGCCAGAGTATTTTATATTGCTTGTGGCTCTTAAAACCGAATGAACAGGTGTTATATTGTTTGATTTTAAATATTTATTAAGTATGGCATTATGAGAATATCCGTTTTGTACGGTATCATCACAGGAAAATGAAAATATTTTATTGTTGATTTGAAAATATTTGGCAAATTTTAAAAAACTCTCTTTTGCTAAAATATTATAGATAAAATATCCTATAAATTTATGTTTTGTATGAATTAAGTCTTTAATATCCGTATATTTAAAAAAGCTAAAAACTTCAAAATTGTCTTCAAGCACTCTTTTTGTAATTTTTGGAGATAAAAAATCTTTTTTACACTTTGTGCAAATATGTGAAAAAGATAATTTTCCGCAAATTAAACAGTACATTAATATTGTGTTTGTTTTAAATTTTCCACTATAAGTTTTATACTGTCATTTAAAAGTGTTTGAAGTTGTTCTTTAAAACCCTCTTTGCTAATTGTCAAACCATTGTATTTGCTTGTATTTTCGGATATATTTTTGGTAATAGTTTCTTTTTTTGTATGTAAGATAAGTTTTAATGATATTCTGCCTGTCAAATTTTCTTTTATAAACTCATTTTTGTTAAATGATACTAAGAGTTCTTTAAGTATCAAATCCATGCTCATATCACTTTGTTTTTTATTGTTTGCTATAAAAAAACCATTGGCCATTAGTGCTTTTTGAAGAGCATTTTTATACCATTTGATAAAATTTTGTGTGGTTGTGATATATCCTAAATTATCACCTTTGCTGTTTGTAATGACGGCAACTATATGTTTATTTGTTCTATCGTCTTTGATGGAATTTATATAGACTCTTTTGTGTTTATTTGAAAAACTTAAAAAATTAACCTTGTATGGGGCTATGGCAACGGTACTGTTTTTGTAGGAGCATCCGCTTAAAAACAGAACTCCAAGTGTAATTATCAATATACCCAATTTTTTCATTTCAGACTCCTTTAAGGGTATCTTAAAAACTTGTTAGAGGCACCATTTTATATGGACTGTATATATTTTTAGAGATGTCCTTAAATCAGTCAATCTTTAAAACACTTAAAAAAGCTTCCTGCGGAAGTTGTACTTTACCTATGGCTTTCATTCGTTTTTTTCCCGCTTTTTGTTTTTCAAGCAGTTTTCTTTTTCTTGTTATATCGCCCCCGTAACATTTGGCAGTTACATTCTTACCCATGGACTTAACTGTTTCTCTTGCTATAATTTTATTGCCGATACTTGCTTGTATGGCAACTTCAAAAAGTTGTCTGGGTACAAGTTCTTTCATTGTTTTTACAAGTTCTCGTCCTTTTGTTACAGCTTTGTTTTTCGGAACTATGATAGAGAGTGCATCTACTATTTCTCCGGCTACCCTGACATCAAGCTTGACCAAATCCCCTTCTTTGTATCCGACAGGTTCATAGTCGAAACTCGCATATCCTTTTGTACTTGATTTTAGTTTGTCGTAAAAATCCATTACAATTTCATTCATAGGTAGCAGATATTCCAATAAAACTCTGTCAGTTGTTATATAATCCATTTTTTCCTGTAAGCCTCTTTTGTTATTTAAAAGAGTTATAACATTTCCTAAAAATTCATTTGGTGTAACTACTGTTGCTTTTACATACGGTTCGTATATCTTTTCTATCTCATTTACCGGAGGTAATTGGCTTGGATTTTGTATCTCTATGGTTGTACCGTCAGTTTTTAAAATCTTGTATATAACAGTCGGAGCAGTAGCTATAAGATCTATCCCGAATTCTCTTTCCAATCTCTCTTTTACAACCTCCATGTGTAAAAGCCCCAAAAATCCAACTCTAAAACCAAAACCAAGAGCCGCCGAAGTTTCAGGTTCATAGGATATACTGGCATCATTTAATTTTAATTTATCAAGTGCATCTCTTAAATCTTCAAATTTATCAGTTTCTATAGGGTAAATCCCCGCAAATACAAAAGCCTTGGCTTCTTGAAAACCTTGTATAGAGCTATCTGTTGGTTTTTTAGCATCTGTTATGGTATCGCCTACCTTGACATCTCCTACATTTTTAAGACCCAATATTACAATGCCTATTTCACCTGTTTTTATAGATTTTGTATCTATTTGCTTTATTGGGTGAGGATATTTTAAACCTAAAACTTCATGTTTTTTTCCGGTACTCATTACAAGAACTTCTTCACCTTTTGTAATTTTCCCGTCAAATACTCTAATGAGTGCCAATGCCCCAAGGTAGTTATCAAACCAACTGTCATATATTAAAGCCTTTAACGGAGCTTTTTCATCACCTTCGGGAGGAGGAATTTTTGTGACAATATTATGGAGCAGTTCTTTTATACCTATACCGCTTTTTGCACTAACTTCCAAAGCTTCAGAACAGTCAAGACCTATTGTATGTTCAATCTCCTCTTTTACTTTGTGAGGATCGGCAGCCGGTAAATCTATTTTGTTGATAACAGGTATAATTTCAAGGTCATGTTCAAGTGCAACATATACATTTGCTATTGTTTGAGCTTCTACTCCCTGACTTGCATCCACAACAAGCAAAGCTCCTTCGCAAGAGCCTAAAGATCTACTGACTTCATAAGAGAAGTCAACATGCCCCGGTGTATCTATGAGATTTAAAATATAGTGTTGTCCGTTTTCCTCATAGTTCAGTCTGACAGATTGGGCCTTGATGGTTATACCTCTTTCTTTTTCAATATCCATTGTGTCCATAACCTGAGAACTCATTTCTCTGTCGCTGATGGCTCCGCATTCACTTATGAGTCTGTCGGCAAGTGTACTTTTCCCATGATCTATATGGGCAATTATAGAAAAGTTTCTAATATTTTTTTGCATTTATTACCTTAAACAAAAAGTCCGTTTACACTTTCATTGTGATATACTCTTCTTATAACTTCCGCAAAAAGAGGAGCTACACTTAGGACCGTTATTTTATCATTCTCGGCACTAAGAGGAATAGTATCTGAAACTATAAGTTCATCCAAGTCGCTTAAGTTGAGTCTTTCATAGGCAGGTCCGCTTAAAACCGCATGTGTACAGCATGCCATAACACTTGTAGCACCTTTGTCTTTTAGAACTGAAGCCGCTTTTGTTATAGTTCCTGCAGTATCAATCATATCATCAACAAGTATAACATCTTTTCCCGTTACATCACCTATGATATTCATTATTTCGCATTCATTTGCCTTCTCTCTTCTTTTATCAACAATAACCATATCAACATTAAGTTTTTTGGCAAATGCCCTGGCTCTGGCAACCCCACCTATATCGGGACTTGCAATAACAGGATTTTTAAGATTTTTTCTTTTTACATAGTCTAAAAATATAATATTTCCATACAGGTTATCTACGGGGATATCGAAAAATCCTTGAATTTGTCCGGCATGCAAGTCTATGGTAACTACTCTATCAATACCTGCAGTCTGCAAAAGATTGGCAACAAGTTTTGCAGTTATGGGAACTCTCGGAGCTGCTTTTCTATCCTGTCTTGCATATCCGAAATAAGGCATTATTGCGGTAATGGAGTTAGCAGAACTTCTTCTTAAGGCATCAGTCATTATAAGTATTTCCATAAGTGTATCGTTTGCCGGTGCACATGTAGGTTGAACTATAAAAACATCTTTTCCTCTTACGCTTTCACTTATTTGAACTCCTATCTCCCCATCACTAAATCTTCTTATGGTTGCATCACTTAAAGGCAAAGTTAAATGTTTAGCAACTTTTTTTGCAAACTCTTCATTGGCAGTACCCGAAAAGACTTTATATCCTCTCATTGTTATATCCCTTGTAAAATAAAATTGGAATATTATATTGTATTACTGCTTAGAATTGTATATAACCAATAAACACTTAATCAAAAAGCATAAAGCAATGGCATGATTATTTCGTTAGATTGGAGCTGATTAAGACAGATTGAAAAAGTTGAAAATTTCTTTTATA
>Ga0256914_1002328_pt1 | contig 16027 bp, 10 predicted proteins | sample HulkmetaG_FD_191571 | JGI IMG/M metagenome (GOLD analysis project Ga0256914, IMG submission 191571) | Hydrothermal chimney microbial communities from Main Endeavour vent field at the Juan de Fuca Ridge, Pacific Ocean - Hulk | ecosystem: Environmental > Aquatic > Marine > Hydrothermal vents ... | reverse complement strand
TGACTTTGCCATGCTCATACCGGCTTTTACAGGTCCCGGTATCAAAGCATACGACAAAAACGGCAAAGATATTACCGACGTTGTTTTTGCACCAAACGGCTTTATGAAGGTTGATGCCGACTATACCAAAAAACCTTTTGAAGAGTGGAAAGCCTCCGACTGGCCGTCAACATATCAAAATCCAAATTACAAAAACATGTTTGCCGCAGGAATAGCCTTTGCTCCGCCCCACCCTATTTCTAAACCCATGTTCAGCCCCAACGGCACCGGTATCTTTCCGGCTCCGCCACGTACGGGAATGCCTTCGGGGGTAATCGGTAAAGTTATTGCCGAAAATATTATAGACTGGATAAAAACGGGAAAACCGGAACTGAAACACAAAGCCTCAATGGCACGAATGGGCGCCGCATGTATTGTATCGGCAGGCTTCGGCCACTTTAAAGGAAGTGCCGCCACAATGACAGTCTTCCCTATTGTTCAAGATTGGGATAAACATCCGCTTTACGGTCGCGATTTACGTTACACCGTCGGTGAAGCCGGTTTGGCAGGCCACTGGCTTAAGTGGTTTATGCATTATATGTTTTTACACAAAGCCAAAGGTTATCCTTTCTGGTGGCTGCTGCCCGAATAGTTTTCAACCGTTTTACCTTATGTGAATATTAATAATTTATTTTATTCTGAAATATTAAAAAAAACTGATATCATGAAAAATAAAGAACGAAGAACCATAGCATATTCGGAGGAATCGTATCCGCCTATGCCGACCAAAGCAACTCTCTTTTGGCGTAAATTTTGGCCTTACCAAGCCTTCAGGTGGATTGTTTTAAATATTAAAATTTTAAGAATTGTGGTGGGTGGTCACTCTTAATTGCCCCCTTTACAAAAAGACAAAAAAAGCACCGCATAACGGTGCTTTTTTTTGTCAGAAACAATACTTTTGCAGCCCAAATGCAGAACTTATATTTTTATGGTACCGGCAAAAATTAAAATCGAAGACTACAACTACGGTTTACCCGACGAGCGAATTGCAAAATATCCCTTGCCGGAACGCGATAAATCGAAACTATTGGTATTGAAAAATTCGCATATCAGCGAACACACTTTTTTTGAAATACCGCAACTTATTCCCCGGGATTCGTTATTGCTTTTTAACGAAACCAAAGTTATTCAAGCACGCTTGCTATTCAGAAAAGAGTCGGGAGCAAAAATTGAGATTTTTTGTCTGGAACCTGTATTGCCTGTAAACGATTTTCAACTTGCCCTGGAACAAAAACCACCGGTTGTCTGGAAATGTATGGTTGGAAATGCCAGACGTTGGAAATCGGGGGAATTGAATTCCCTGATAAATATCAACGGGAAAGAGGTAATGCTTACGGCACTGCTTAAGGAGAGAGTGTCAGATTCGTTTCTTGTTGAATTTTTGTGGCAACCTCAAGAGGTTACATTTTCGGAAATTCTGGACACCTCGGGTTTAACCCCTCTCCCACCCTATTTACATCGCGATGCAGAGGAAACCGATAAAATTAGATACCAAACCGTCTATGCCCGCTACGAAGGCTCGGTGGCTGCACCTACGGCCGGATTGCACTTTACCGCCAAGGTTATGAACAACCTCGCAAAAAGAGATATTGCCACCGCTAAACTCGTTTTGCATGTGGGAGCAGGTACTTTTAAACCGGTATCATCGCAAACCATTGAACAACACCAAATGCACACCGAAAAAATCAAGGTCGATTTATCCGCCCTTGAAAAGATTTCGGCTTATACCGGTAAAAATATCATTCCCGTCGGCACAACATCAATGCGAAATCTGGAGACACTCTTCTGGATAGGGTTAAAACTTCATTACGGTTATACACCATTTAACAAGGTGGAACAATGGGATGCTTACAAATTGAAAATCCCCGATGGTTTTACACCGGAAAAATCTTTGGAAACAATAATTAATTATCTGTATAAGAATAATTTGAAACACATTGAAGGGGAAACCCAAATGATAATTGTTCCGGGATACAAATTCCGTTTTGCCAATGGACTGATAACAAATTTCCACCAGCCTAAAAGTACTCTGTTATTGCTTGTTTCGGCATTGATAGGTGAAAACTGGAAAAAAGTTTACGATTTTGCCTTAAACAATAATTTCCGCTTTTTGAGCTACGGCGATTCATGCTTGTTATTACCCTGATGTAAATAAAAGCTTCGGAAATTTGCCGCTTTACCTTAAACTCCTTACACACAGGCATACCGCCTTTATAATTTTGTTTTTTTCCGGCCTCTTAAAAAAGCTTTTTTTTACGGTTAGGAGCAACTATATCTCAATTCGACTGTCAAAATAAGTGTAGATTGAATAATGTTAATCCCGTAACATTATGTTTATTTTTTAATTAATTCATAAAATATGAAAACAAAATTAGTATCATTTATTACTGTTTTTGCAATGGTATTTTTGCCATTTGTCATGTATGCCCAATGGATTTCTTTGGACGGAAGCCGTTCAGAAAAAAAACAACCAGATGTTAAAATCATTAATTCCGACGAAAGCGGAATCACTGTGAAAATTGATGTAACAGGTTTCTTTTTAAAAGATATTTCCGGCGAAAAGAGTGTTAACGGACAAAAAAAGGTTCATTCCGTCGATTTGCTTACCGAAATGTTCACCAATAAACCAGGAACTCCGCGAATACCATACATTGCCAAAATTTTTGCCGTGCCCGAAAACGCTGCAATATCGGCCGAAGTCGTTAACGAAGGCGAGAAATATATTTTTGACAATATTCATATTGAAGCACAACGACAAGAGTGGACGGAAAACCAACCGGAAGCTCCATATTACGAAAACAAAAAGGTTTACGCTTCTAACGAAAAAATGCCCGGCACATTTGTCAAAACAGAAAAACCGGTTATTTTCAGAGATTTACGATTGGTAAGACTGGCTGTTTATCCCGTTCAATATATCCCTTCGAAAAATCAAATTCAGATATTGTCTTCCGTTACCGTTAGATTAAAATACGATTATTCGTCAAAAAACATTGTTAACCCAAAAACTTCCGCAAAAAAACCTATTGCACCTTCGTTTGGAAAAATATATAAAAACATTGTATTTAATTATAAAGACTTTTTAAACCGTGAATATAACGGGGAAGAGAGCGGACACGATGTATTGTTGTGTATTATGCCCGATGCGTATGTCTCCCATTTTCAGGAGTATGCCAAGTGGAAAAGGGAATCGGGTATTGACATTCACATAACCAAATTCAGCGAAATAGGTGCCAGTAGCAATAATCCCGTCCCTGTAAAACAATATATTACCGATGCATACAACAATTGGGAATACCCGCCTACATATGTTATGCTTGTGGGTGATGCGGGTGTTTTTCCCACCAAAACAATAGTTTATCCCGACTATTCTTTCGTTTACGACGAATATTTTGTGGAAATTGACGGAAACGACTTTTTACCCGAAATGTTTGTCGGGAGGTTAACCAACGACAATACGTACAAATTGGATGTTATTTTGAATAAATGTTTAAAATACGAAAAAGAGCCCTACATGAACGAAACCGACTGGTACAAAGAAGGGGTATGTTGTTCGAACAACGATTTTGCTTCGCAAGTGGCAACAAAAAGATTTACCGCAAATATTATGAAAAACGAAGGACAATTTACAAAGGTGGATACTTTAATGAGCGACGGATATATGGGCGGCGGTGGATGTACCGTGCACCTGAGTGATGTTATCAGTGCCATAAACCAGGGACGCAGTTTTTTGAATTATCGCGGCGAAGGATGGGAAGATGGCTGGCAGGCCAATTGCTATTCATTCAGTACAAACGATGTCTCTTCGTTAAACAACGGAAGAAAATTAACCTTTGTTACCAGTATTGGTTGCGGTGTTGCAATGTTCAACTCTCAGGCAGGAAACTGTTTCGGAGAGGAATGGCTCGAATTGGGTTCGGTGAGCAGTCAAAGAGGCGCCATCGCTTTTGTCGGCCCCACATCCAATACCCATACCACTTACAACAACAAAATAGACAAAGGAATATACGTGGGCATGTTTAAAGAGGGAATAGAAACACCCGGTGCAGCACTGCTTAGAGGAAAAATGTACATGTATAACGTTTTCGGAAGTACCGACCCTTGGGTTGAATACCAGTTCCGCGTTTTTCACGTGTTAGGAGATCCCAGCGTCCATATCTGGCGCGATATTCCCATGGACATAACCGTTAATTATCCTTCGCAAATTCCCGTAGGATACAGCCAGCCCATGTTCAACGTAAAAAGTACATCCTCAGGATTGCCCGTGCCCGGTGCACAGGTAACTTTGGTGAACGACAACCTGTTTGCCACTGGCTTTACCGACGAAGACGGCAATGTTTACATAGGCATCACCCCCGAGAATACCGATACCTTAACGCTTACTGTAAGGGGTATTAATGTTTACCCCTTTCAAACCAAAATAACCGTATTTCAGGAAAATGTTCACGTGGGGCCGTCTGAGTATCCGCAAATTACCGACCAGGACGGAAACAACGACGGAAATATCAATCCCAATGAAAACTGCGATATTACCTTTAACCTGAAAAACTGGGGTACCGAAACCGCAGAAAATGTCCGGGCTACTCTTACTACCGAAAACCCGGAATATGTTGAAATTACTTCAACGGGAAGCATGAGCTACGGGAATATTACGGCCGGTTCAACGGTTAACGGCAATCCGTTTACCTTCCATGTAAAAGATAACTGCCCCATAGGAGTCAAATTTACTTTGGTGTTGAATGTTGTTAGCGGCAATAAAACATGGGAATACAAGTATGTTCAAAAAGTAAAAGGTTGTAAACTTATTTATGTTAGCAATTTGGTTAACGATGCGGGTATGCCCAAACACAATTTCAGAATGGACCCGGGAGAAACGGTATCCTTATTGATTTGGATTAAAAACAAAGGTGAAGATGTTGCCCCTAACGTCAAAGGTATTTTAAGAAGTAACGACCCGTATATTACCATTCTCGACTCGGTTGGAACATACGGCACTGTTAATATAGGTGAGAAAAAATTATGCGAAAACAACTATTATGTTGTCAAAGTAAGTGCCGACTGTCCTAAGGGACATGAAGCGGAATACAAACTCTTGCTTTCAACACAAGGCGGTATGTATAATTATTCAAAAATAACCGGGTTTGTTATTTCCGTTGCCAAACCCGTGGCCACCGACCCCACAGGTCCCGATGCATATGGTTACTATGCTTTTTCCGATAAAGATACGGTTTTTGACCAAGCACCGGTTTACGATTGGTTTGAGATAGCCAGTAACAATTTGGGCACTAAAATTAATGTTCAGTCCTATGTCAGCGATTATACCAAAACGGTGGATTTACCTTTCGATTTTCAATATTACGGACAAACCTACAATAAAATACGAATAAGTACCGACGGCTGGCTGGCTCCGGGTGAGGGTACGCAAACAGCTCCGGATAATTTTCCATTGCCGCACAACGACGGCATATCTTCCATGATTGCTGCCTTTTGGGACGATTTGTACGACGATTTGGTGCAATCGGATAAAAGCGGTATATTCTACTATTACGACCAGTCTAACCACAGGTTTGTGGTAGAATGGTACGATATTAACAAACATTTCTTTTTCGGTTACGAAACTTTTGAGGTCTTCCTGTTAGACCCCGACTACTACCCTACTCCCACCAACGACGGTGAGATAATTGTCCAATACCAAGAGATAATGAACGATTCGGAGTGTACAATCGGTATCGAAAACGGCAACCAGGACATAGGCTTACAATATCTTTACAACGATATTTACGACTCTACGGCCTCTACGCTACATGCAAATTCCGTTATCAAATTTACAACCAATGCTCCTTCAACTTATGTTTCGATAAAAGAGCATAAAAGCATTACGGAGAATAAATTACTGAAACAAAATTATCCCAATCCGTTTAAGGTATCGACAAGTATTCCTTTCAGCGTCGAAAAAAGCGGTAAAGTATCTTTAAAAGTTTATGATATTAACGGCAAAGAGGTATGTACTCTTATCGACGGTTACAAAACAAAAGGAAATTATTCGGCAACCTGGTACGGAACAGGCAATAACGGTAACCTTTTAAAAGCCGGTTTTTATTTCTACCGTTTAAAAACAAAATCGAGAATCGAAACCGGTAAAATGCTGAAATTACAGTAGAAAATATTTTTCAATGTTTGCTTTTTGTTTATTATTAATAATTGTTTTAATGGTGGTTTTTTTGGGAATTATGGAATATATCAATCATCAAAAATTGATATATTCCATTCCCGTTCGAATTCACGTAAACGGCACCAGGGGCAAATCGAGCGTTACCCGTTTGATTGCAGCAGGTATGCGTGAAGGAGGATTAAAAACAATTACCAAAGTAACGGGAACATTCCCCAGGCTGATACTCGAAGACGGTACCGAAACCCATATATACCGCAAAGCGGGAGCAAACATAATCGAACAACTGTCGATAGTGAAATTTGCAGCAAAAAGAAAAGCTGATGCCCTTGTTATGGAGTGTATGGCATTGCAACCCCAATATCAATGGATTACCGAAAACAAGATGATACATGCCACCATCGGAGTAATTACAAATGTAAGAATAGATCATACCGATGTTATGGGACACACCCTTGACGAAATAGCAGAATCTTTGGGGAAAACAATCCCCCGCAACGCTCATCTGTTTACGGCGGAACGTGTGGTAAATCAAAAGTTAATAACTCTTTCCACAAAAAAAAGAACAGAAATTCATTTTGCCAATCCGGAAACAGTCTCGAAAGAGGAGATGAAGAAATTCAGCTATATTGAACACAACGAAAACGTGGCTCTCGCTCTTGAAGTTTGTAAATTCCTGAATATTGACAGACAAACGGCTTTGCGCGGTATGTATAAGGCTATTCCCGACTCGGGTGTTCTAAAAAGGTTTACCGTAAAAGAGAAGGAAAAAGAGATTAATTTTTACAACGCTTTTGCCGCCAACGACCCCGAATCGACGTTGATGATTTGGAACCTTATTGATGAAAACGGCGGCTTTGCGGATAAAAGGATAATATTGCTCAACACCAGGCATGACAGGTTATACAGGGCTAAAGATTTAATTGAAATGATTACTAAACATATCGGTAACGGTGTTGACCATTTGTTACTCATGGGACAATCTACCGATATGGTTGCTAATATGGCTCATGCCAAAGGTTTCGATACATATAAAATTGTAAATATGGGCTGGGTGGAACCCGAAAAAATATTCGAGGAAATTTTAAACCTTACACTCTCGACTTCCACTGTTGTGGCTATGGGTAATATGGGGGGTAAAGGTGCCGCTACCGTAAGCTATTTTGAAAACAGAAGTATTAACTGATTATGATAGAAATAGGAATAACATTAGGATTAATATTCAGCCTATTATCGTACGAAGTATTCGGGCTGGCTGCCGGCGGTATTGTAGTGCCGGGTTACATAGCTCTGCAACTTGCCCACCCCGAAAGGCTTGCAGGTGTGTTTGTGGTTAGTTTTATAACATTCCTGATTATTAAAGCCGTAAGTTATTACACCTTCCTTTACGGAAGACGTCAAATGGTTTTGAGTATCCTCATAGGTGGTCTGCTAGCAAATTTCTCACGTTACTTTTTGGCAATTAACCTTATGGATACATCCATTGAACTGCAAGCCGTAGGCTGGGTCATTCCGGGACTTATTGCCCACTGGTTCGGAAAACAGGGTGTTTTTAAAACCGTTTCGGTACTGTTTATAACTGCAGTACTGGTTCGTCTGGTGTTGATACTCTTTTTTGCAGGCGCTTTGTTGCCCCGGTAAATAAAGTTTTTTTAAAGTATATATGTAATATGAATAAAATTAGAGCTAAATCGAATATTGTTTTAGGAGCACTGTTTATCCTGTCGCTTTTGGCTTTTATTGCTGTGGAAAACAGCAAAGTTGAGATAAAACAACTGTGGTATAAAGAAAAACTTGAGGCTGCCCGGTTGGCACAAAAAGCCGCCGGTTACATTAAAAATTTCAGGATGAAACAGGGTGTTTTCGTCGATGATATTAACGACCCCAACGAAACCGCCCTGATAGGTCAGGAGTACACTTTGATAACAACCGACAGGGGTTATATCAAAGCAAAATTAACCTCTTTGAACCCCAATTTTGCCGCTGTTATCGTTCAAATGCTCAAAGATGCCGGTGTAAAGCCACACGATAATGTTGCCGTTGGTGTTACAGGCTCTTTCCCGGCTATGAATATAGCCCTCTATGCAGCTTTACAAACCCTTGAACTTAATCCCGTAATAATCTCTTCGGTCGGTTCGTCAAACTGGGGTGCTAACGATCCTGATTTTACCTGGCCCGATATGGAAAATCTCCTTTTTAAAGCCGGTATTTTCAAATTCAAATCGGTGGCAGCTTCCAAAGGCGGCGGTCTTGATAAAGGACGGGGTTTGAGCCCGCAAGGACGTAACCTCCTGGAACAAGCAATATTAAGAAACAATCTAATATATATTAATGAGGAACATCTCGAAAACAGTATCCGGCGGCGTATGGAAATCTACGACAGCATCAACAACGGAAAAAAATATGCCGTTTACATTAATGTGGGAGGCGGAATTGCCAGCCTGGGCAATACTATCAACGGTAAGTTAATCCCTGCGGGTTTAACTGAAATTCTGCCCGTTAAAAATTATCCCGTCAACGGCGTTATCATTAAAATGGGTGAACAGGGGATTCCCATAATTCACCTCTTGAATATAGAAAAACTTGCCCGTCAATACGGATTGCCCGAAAGCCCTGTTCCGTTGCCCGAACCGGGAGACGGAAAAATATTTTACGAAAAACGTTATAACTTGTGGGTGACGGGAATTTCAACTTTCGTTCTGGTGGCTTTAATAACATTCATATTTATCAGTGAAGAAAAATATCACAAACTGGGCAACGATATTGTACACTCATCTCCGCAAAATAACTTTAAAGATGAAGAATTTTCAGGTTTGTAAAACATTTTTTAAATTAGAAATAAAATGAAGTATAAAGTATTAATATTATTATTGGTTACACCGTTTCTCTGTTTGCACGCCCAAAAAAGAGACGGTAATAAATATCTGAAACCCTCAATCCACAAAAAAAGGGTAACTCTGATTATCTCCGGCAAAGAACGGCATTACTATTCGCTAAGTGCCAAAGATACCACAGTGGTCTTCCTCCACGGAAACGGTATAATGAAGGTGATGACACGCCCGCGCCTAAAACCGGGTGTCGATTCAAAAGTAAAATACGAAATTCTTTTCTCGGTTGACGGCGGGCCGTGGCAAAAACAAAAATTCAAAGGTGTGCCGCGTGCTGCCAATGCCACTTTCAAAAACGGCAAACTCGGAGTGCCGGGACAACGAAACGATTTCCAAATAGAACTTACCCGGGGTTACCACTCTGTTGCTTTATTACTTGCAAAAAAAGAGCCTAAGGTGGAAGCTCGCTTTAAATTCTTAACCAAAAAACCTAAAAAACGGGATTGGATAGAATTTTTACCCTCTCCACCGTTAAACCACGTTGAATTGGTAGCACGCGAAGAGATAGTGGATTACTACAGATTCTCCAAACAGAAACCTCTTAAGGTTACATTGAACGGACCTACCCTACTGCGCGTTTTTACACGTATCGAAAACCACTATAATATGAAAGGCAGAATACATTACCGTATTCAAGTAAAGAGAGACGGGAAGACGGTAAATACATTCAGACTCAGCAGTGTACGCTCCGAAATAACATATTACAAAAGCGATAAAACCCTTGTGCCGGGTAAAGCTCGCGAATTTGTTATTGATGTCCCCAAAGGAAGACATACCTACGAAATTTATCCCCTCGATAAAAGTTCGGTACTCGGCAGACTATTAATACCCAAAAATGCCGTCTCATTGGAAAAATAGTTGCTCAGGCGTTGACTTATCAATAATTTTGATTATGTATCCGTATTTTAAAAATAGTGTTCAGCGAGTAAATTGGCGCCGTGCCGCCCTATTCCTCTTCAGTGCTTTTTTGCTTTTGACCGGAAACCATCTCTTTGCAAAACGGAAAAAACACATGCTGGTCAATTTCCAAATGTCAACAATATATGATAATAATATTTTGCGCTATTCCGACCAATACCTGAAACGTTTTATTTACCGTCAAGATTCGGGACGCTTTCATATTAATACTTACGACGACATTATCTTAGCCCCCGCTCTTAAAATATATTTTTCGTTTGATATCTTTAAAAAAAACAAAACCTTGTTGTCGGGCGACTTCCGTAGAAAACAGTATCTCGTTAACAATATAAAAAGCTGGAACTACTTTAATATAGGTATCAAACAAGAGTTTGCTCGCAAAGGGAGTTTTAAACTGTTTTACAGTTATATACCCGATTTTTACGTTCGCCATTTCAGAGATAAAGAGTGGGTTAAAATTTACGGATTTACTCCTGTCACCTTTCAGCCATTCTCTTTTCAAAAGGAGAATTTAGGCACCTGGATACAATACAGGGTGTTTATTCATACCATAATTCGACTCTCGTTTCTTCACTCAAATTATTATTACAACTCTCATTTTACCGAATACAACAGCAAAAACAACCTGTACGGTATAAAAATCAAGCAAACCGTTAACAAAAACCTCCGCATGGAGGCAAGTTACTATTATGTTCATTCAAAAGCCAAAGGTTACGACGCCTCGTACCAAACTCCGGCTTCGTCGTACGGTCCCGATGCCTCTTTCACCGAACACAGATTCTTTTTAAGCGCAAGTTACAAACTGCCTCGTATAAACAAATACAGCCATTATTTAGAGATTTTGGGCGATTTCAGAAAACGTTACTTCTCATCGGCAAACTATCTCGAACTCGACCCCCTGCATGCAGGACGCATCGATAATATATTCATGTCGGGATTAAAATATAAAATTTCATTAAACAAATCCTTGCAACTTTCGGCGTTCTGTTATTGGTTCGGACGCAAAACAACCACTCTTGCCGAACAAAACAAAGAATACGTCTCAAACGAAAAAGATTACAGTCAATATCAAACAGGTATGACATTGGTTTATAAATTAAAAATGTAATTACAAATACAAAATATGAAAACACATGCATTATCATCGCTCTTTTTAACAGGTCTGTTGTTGTGGGGTTGCGGCAAACCCGTTCCCCCCGAATCGCTGAAACCCGACATTACCGACGGTGGTTATAAAATTACCGCCAGGTTCCAAACTCAGGGATTTGCCCAGGATGTGGCGGTAACAGGCAATTTTGCATATATAGCCCAAGGCGAAGGAGGATTGCTTATTGCCGACATCAACGACAAAAAAAATCCTGTTCTGAAATCGGTAACCACCGAAAATGTACGGGGTTACTCTTCAAAAATTGCCGTTAAAGACTCTGTTGTATATCTTGCAGCAGGCACTTTCGGCATAACCGTAATAAATGTTTCCGACAAATCAAACCCGCAGGTTACCGCTTCCAATTTGTCCGTAAAACCCGCCAAAAATCTCTATGTCTTGGATAATTACCTGTTTACTTCCATTAGCGAAAAAGGCGTAAAAATCTCGGAAATAAGCTATCCTGTTTATCCCGACATCAGAGGCAATATCTCAACTTCGGGGTATGCACGCTCTTGTATTGCAACTTCCGACACCAACTATTTGTTGATTGCAACGGGCGAAATGGGGCTGTCCATTGTTAACATTTCCAATTTTCAAAACGGTTTCGGTAATTATCCTCAAGTGGGGTTTTGCAATACTCCGGGCTATGCCGAAGATATTAAAATAGACAATTCACGGCATCTCGCATATCTTGCTTGCGGTACCGCAGGGGTGCAAATCGTCGATTTCTCCGACGTCCAAAATCCTTATGTGGCTGGCAATTTCGATACTCACGGGTATGCCAAAGAACTATTTTATGAAAACAACAAGATTTATGTCACTTGCGAAAAAAGCGGTCTGAAAATTATCGACGTTAACAACACCTCAAAACCAAAACTTACAGGTCAAATAGATACCGGTTATGCACTCGGCATCGATGCCGACCAAAATTATATCTATGTTGCCGACGAAAAGGAGGGCTTAATAATTATTGCAAAACCCGGTTAATATATGTCGCTCCGGTTTATATTCACGGGGGCGGCTACGGCTCGTTTGCACACTATCCCGCCCGGATGCCGTACCGGGCTTTCCGCTATAGTCCTCGCCTGAAGCTCTTTTCGGCTAATGCGTTTTCAGGGGCTTCCTCATGTCAGCCCTGCCTCCGCAAGCCTCAACAGAGCTTCAGGCTGCGGGCTGCCGCTCCAATCCCTGCCGCAAAAGAAATAAAACGGAATATTAAATTTTTTACCTATAGAAATTTGAAATTTTATCCCCCTACCCTTCTTTTCAAACAAAACTCAACGGAAAGGGAGTTTAGCCTATTTACGCTTATTTGTCAACTAATAATACATTTGAACTCCGTCGTTCAAAACAATTGTTTCGCCATTGCCGGTTTCAGCTTTCAAAATATACTGATAGCTGTTTCCGTGCACAACATCCTTATCGTAATAGGTTTCATCGGAATTTTTTTCATAGCGTTTTAACAACACGGGCTTGCTGTTTCCGCTTTGCTTGTAAAGAGCCACGCCGGTAATATGAGGATTGAGTACCTTTTTCCACGATATTGCAAGTCCCTCCTTGTAAAGTTTTATATCTATTATTGCATGAAGTGGTGGATTTTTCCTGTAAACCGCAACTTCAGCTCTCTTTTCCGACAATTTGCCCGACATTCCTACCCCTTCCACCTGGTAAAGGTATTTACCCTGGCTACGGTAAAGCGTGTCGGTAAATACGTTTTGTGCCAAAGGTGTAGCATTCAGCTTCTCCGTCTTACCGTCGGGAGTGGTCAAATATACATTGTACGAAAGAGTTAATCCCTTTTTTGGCGGCATCCACAGCAATTTAAGCGTGCCGCCGGGAAGTATAACGTAATCGACTTCGTCGGGAGGAAATACCGGCTTGTGTTCCGGCAAATAAAACGTGGCGGTATCGCTACTGTTGCTTTCCAAAAAGCCGTCGCTGACATTCCGCACAAAATAACGGAGTCTCAATGCCTTGGATACAACATCCCCCTGATCGGTAAAATAGACCTTCTCGGTTATGCCGGGTTGCATCTCTTTCAACTGCATAAAGGGTTTATCGCCGACACTGCGGTACACTCTGTATCCTATAATGTTGCGGCTGACATTTTTCCAGTCGATAAATACTGTATCGTTTTTAAAGCTCCAATGCATATTTTGAGGAGGTATGGGTTTTTCGGCAAAAGTGGCAAAAGCGGGAATACTTACACTTTTACTGCTTCCTCCAAACCAATTGTGAATCTCAAGGTAATAAAACCAGGGTTCGTTGGCAAGCGGGATAACATCGGTAAATTCGGTTCTGTCGGCCGCTATATCGGCAATCTTTACATATCCCGTATCGTACGAACGGCTTCTGTACAAGGCAAAACTGTTTATCAACTGCGGTGACGAAACCTTCCAGTTGAGCCGTACAGCCTTCCTGTCCTCCAACGGTACCGACTCAAAAGATAGTACCCGCGGCGATTCAATGTAGCCGTAATTATGGGCTATTGCCGTAGCCGACGAATATGCTTTGCCTCCGCTCTCTATTTTTACCCAATAGAGATACACCGCCTTCTCGGTAAGTGTCGTGTCAAATACCCACAACTCCGAAACCCCCGAACTGTCCGGAGGTTTTACATAATGAACCGTATGTATCTCCTCAAACTTTTTATCCTTTATGTTTGCCCTGTATATCCTGAAATCGTTGGAATCGACAGGCAATACCGTTGCCCAAACTATTTGCGGTATGTTCAAGTCGCTTTCCGATTTTTTCACATAAATTCCCTTTTGCGAAAAGCCGTAAAGAGGAATAAATATCAACAATGTTATGATGAGCCGTTTCATGTTATCAGATTTTTTCGTTAATTATTATTACAAGAACCGTTTATCTCTAAGCTGGCTTCGGGAGAGTGTCCCGTTGATATCTTTATTTTACTGGTGAAATTGAGACATCCCTCAAGCCCGCAAGCATTTACACAGGTTGTAAGCGATTGACACGAAGAAATGGAGAGTTCCTTGTTTTCATATTTTCCTATGATATCGGCATATCCGTCCTGTATAACACCTACAAAGCCGCATCCCGTAACATTAACTCCGCCTTTGGCATGGGCAAAACCGTATCCGCCCACACTGAACATTCCTTTGTTGAGGTCGAGGTTAACAAAGGCTCCTATTCCCGCCTTTACCGAAACATCAATAATAAGCAAAGGCAATGTTTTGTTTACCAACATACGTTGCCCTATAAGATAAAATCCGGTCAAACCGTCAAATGAAGGCACATTGGTTTCGAAGTTGGCAAGCATTGGGCGGGCAACGTCAGAAAGGTCGGCATCGTAATCGCCCATAATAAAACCACCGTCGTATGTATCGTTCAAAATGGTTATTTGTCCCGCAAAACCGAGGTAAAAACCGTGGGGGTCGAAACGTGTGGCCATCATGCCGCTGTTCAACGAGCCGAAACCGAGTTGTATCTCTTTATCTATTGTCAAAACGCCAACGAGAGCCCTTTCGGGGAAAATGTACGATATATTCAGGCTTCCCAAAGGTGTTTCAATGGAATCTGCCGACACGTTATCGCTGTTAACTTCAATACCTCCATGAACCGAAAATGCCAATACGTTATCATCTTTCAGCCCTTTCGAATGTGTATGTGCCGTGTAACGCAGCTCTCCCCATTTATTGTTTTTTACTGAGATTTTGCCTTCTATGATATCGAACTTCTCTTTACCCATTTTTACCGTTTGCGGCGTTACCACATCTATATAACACTGCGTAGGTGTTTTGGTGAGGAAACCTTTTATTTCCACCTCGCTTCCACCTTGGTCGGGAGGCGGTTTAATAAAAAACGTTCCGTATGATGTAAACAGTCTGTTTGTCAGTTTTTGGTCGTTATAATTTTGTCCGAGCATAAACAGGGTATTGGCGTTAAGGTCGGCACCGCCGTTTAACGGCTCCAACTTGAATTTTAGTTTGCCGTTTTCTTTGGTATAGGTTACTTCGGCACGTGTTGCTATATATCCGGGGATACCTGTTTTGGGCATACCTGCCAAACGGAAAAAGCCCGGTCCTGTCATTATTTGGTCAACAAACACATCAAACAAATCGTGAAACCTCATGTTTTTGCCCAAGCTGAATACGGTGGAATTGTCGCTCAGCATACCTATTGATGTAAATTCCAGATTGTCGTTGGTGGCGGGAAGGTTATCAACCCAAGCCACATAATCGCCCGAGGTCTTCCCTGTAAGACTAATGCGGTAATGACCCACACCGGCATCGTAATTAAATACCGGCTCCATTCCTTTGGCAAGTTTCAATTTTTTTATGTCGCCGAGCATCAATCCCGAACTCAGGTCTATTTTGCCCTCGCGCAAAGCCGTAGGTCTTATATTTAACCCTTGAATTCCCGCATCAACACCCAACCCGGTAAATATGGTTGCCTCCGGAATTACAATGGCATCGCGGGTTCTGTCGAATTTCCAACCGTTTTTACTTACCACCTTCCACTTCTCCAGTTCAAACGAGAGTTGATTGCCGGGATTGTGTTCCAGTTTCATGTCGTTTTGTGTAATCAATATCTCTCCTGCATCTATCTTTAAATCGAGCGGTTTTCCGTTAACAAGCGGTATGTCGGTGTGCAAAATGGTTCCTATGTGTATGGTGCCGTCTTGCAAATATGCCTTCTTGAAACTCGATGAGGCGTTGAAACCAAAGACCCTGTAGTTGGCAATGGGCGTAGGATACGACGACATAAACAAACTTTTTTTATCGAAAAGATATAGTCTTGAAGGATAGTTTTGTTCTCCGCTTTTAAAAGCTGCAATATTCAGGTCGGTGGTATCGTCACCCACATAAATTTCACCCGAAAAATCGTAAGCAAACCCAAATGAGG
>Ga0256914_1002327_pt1 | contig 16029 bp, 14 predicted proteins | sample HulkmetaG_FD_191571 | JGI IMG/M metagenome (GOLD analysis project Ga0256914, IMG submission 191571) | Hydrothermal chimney microbial communities from Main Endeavour vent field at the Juan de Fuca Ridge, Pacific Ocean - Hulk | ecosystem: Environmental > Aquatic > Marine > Hydrothermal vents ... | reverse complement strand
ACAGCATCTCGCATCCAAACCTCAAGACGCGCATAACTCGCTCGTACACTCGCTATTTTTCAAGTCATCCCCAGTATACTCCCCCCGTATTAGCGCAGGCTTAGAAAAGGATTAGCGCAGTATATGAAGCTATGTAAACCGAATGTTTCGCGTCATTGGGAGCTCCGCTCCGAAGGCGGGCCTGCGCCCGCCAGGCCCGGGGGACGACGCAGGTCGTCCTTCAGTCCTCGATGGCTCGATTTCAACCAGCGGATTCTCTCAGCGGAAGTAGCGGTATAGCCCCGTTTGCAGGATATATTGACGTACGCATTCAGGCACGAGATAGCGAATACTGCTACCATGCAGAATGCGACGACGAATGTTGTTGGAGGCGATATCCACGCCCGGCATGGGCAGCAGGGTCACCTCGTGACTGATGCCGGGCAGGGCCTTTTCCAGAGGTCGCCAGTCGATATCAAAGCCGGGACGGGTGGCCGCGGCCAATCGAGCCAGCTGCCGAATACGCTCCGGCTCGTGCCAATTGGGGAAATCGATGACTGAATCCAGCCCCATGAGAAACCAGAGATCATCCTCCGGCTGCAACAACTTCTTCCGGGCAATTTCCAGCATCTCCGCAGTGTAGTCAGGGCCTTTGCGCTCCACGTCGATAAGACTGATAGCGAACGCTTCATTGTCATCGATGGCCATTTGCAGCATCGAGATGCGGTCGTCAGCTCGGGCGATGACGTTGCCCCGCTTATGAGGCGGGTCAGCAGCGGGAACGAAATACACTTTGTCCAGACGAAGCGTGTCGCGGGCCGTCTCCGCCAGGATCAGATGTCCGAAATGAACGGGGTCAAAAGTGCCCCCTAAAAGTCCAATGCGCGCCATGAAAAATCAGATATTGAGAGTGGGTATCGATGAAAATAGAACGCGCCGCCAGGAGCGGACAGACAGCGCCTATAAAACGTGAAGAGGTGATGCGTGATGCGCTTTCGTTGCACGCCAGTTGTGAACTCGACCAACATCGTCACTGCAGCCTTTTCCAAAATGCAGCCATAGATCAATCGTAATAATAATCATCACGCCATTCGAGAACGACGTCGCCGATGATGACAGTGTCACCGCTCTCGACGCCCGCCCCTTCCAGAGCCTCGGCAATGCCCATGGCCTCCATGATGCGATGGAACCGCAGCGCGGCCTCATAGTAATCCCAATTGGTCATGGCCGCAGCCCGCTCGATGCGCTTGCCCATGACCACCCAACCTTCAGGCGTCTTCTCGATCTCAAACGCATCCTCATCCACTGGCTGGATGATAGGCATAGCCTTCTTTCGTTCGGGCGGCGGCAACTCCTTGAGAATAGCCACGGCCCGGCGTAGCAGGACGTTCAGATTCTCGCCCGTCGCCGCGGAGATGGGAATAGCCTCCACGCCCTGACGGGCCAGTTCGTCCCGGATATCAGGCCAGCGCTCCCGCGCCTCGGGGACATCCATCTTGTTGAAGCCCACCACCTGAGGCTTATCGACCAATGCAGAATTGAACAGTTCCAGCTCCTGATTGATGGCCTCGAAATCGCCCAATGGATCGGGACTGAGGCCATTGATGAGGTGGATCAGCACCCGGGTGCGCTCAATGTGCCGCAGAAAATCGTCACCCAGCCCCACGCCCGTATGCGCCCCCTCAATGAGGCCGGGGATGTCGGCCAACACCACATCCTGATAATCCACCACCGCGACGCCCAGATTTGGCTCCAGCGTGGTGAAAGGATAGTCTGCGATCTTAGGCTTGGCCCGGGTGACAGTGGAAAGCAAGGTGCTTTTGCCCGCGTTGGGCACGCCGATGATGCCTATGTCGGCGATGAGCTTCAATTCCAGCCGCAGCCAACGCTCTTCGCCCGGTTCGCCTCTTTCAGCGATGCGGGGAGCCTGATTGGTGGCGGAGCGAAACGCGTAGTTGCCACGGCCGCCGCGGCCGCCGCGAGCTACCAACAGCTTCTCGCCCGGCTCCAGCAACTCGCCCAGAAATTCGCCTGTGTCAGCATCATACACCTCGACGCCCGGCGGCACAGGCACCTCGACGGAGTCGCCGCGAGCGCCTTGCTTATTGGAGCCGCTGCCATGCTTGCCCCGCTCCGCCTTGAAATGAACCTTGAATGCAAAATGATGCAAGGTGTTGTGGCGCTCGCTGGCGACGAGATAGACATCGCCCCCGCGGCCGCCACTGCCTCCCGCTGGCCCGCCGCGAGGCACATATTTCTCGCGACGAAACGCAACAACTCCGTTGCCGCCATCGCCGCCTTTGACATAGATTTTTGCCTGGTCTTTGAACATGAGATCAGTCCGAGGATTGCGCCACCTTGGTGACGAAATCCATGCTGAGTTGTTTTATCTCGTCCAGAACATCCGTGATCTCTGGATCGAGAAAGATGTGAAGTTGATCGACGCCCTCATCGGCCCACAGAGCCGCCAGCTTGGATTGCAATTGCCGGGCCTCTTGGGCGAGTTGGGTTAAAGTTGCGTTCGGATCGGACATGATAGAAAAGCTCCAATACGGAAAACAGGTTGCAAGCATTATAATTGACTTTCTCCGGATCCGTGAAACTGCGCTGAAAATGAAGCCTCGGCTCGGCGATGAAAGCGCCGGCCCGCCACCGGCGCGAAGCGCCCAATGCCCTGGCGACAGTCGTTCAGCGCCGCCCTCGTGCAAGATGTGGGCATCACCGCTGCCGTTTGCGGGTTGCGCCGCAGACGTTTATAATGCTCTTGGCGATAGTCATGCCGTTTATCGATGTAGGGCCGGAATTCAGTATGCCAGATTCGACATCCCATTCTTATAGCCATGCCTGAGCAGAGACCGAAGGTGAGTATCGGGGTGCCCGTTTACAACGGCGAGCGCTATCTTGGGGCCGCGCTGGAGGCCATCGCCCGCCAGACCTTCACCGACTTCGAGGTCATCATCTGCGATAACGCCTCCAACGACGGCACGGCAGCCATCGCCCGGGCGTTTGTGCAGCGGGATGAGCGATTTCGGTATCATCGCAACAAAGAAAATCTCGGCGCGGCCCGCAATTTCAATCGCACCTTCGAGCTGGCTACGGGGGAATACTTCAAATGGGCCGCGGCCGACGATCTCATCGCCCCCGATTATCTGGAAAAGACCGTGCCCGTGCTGGATGCCGATCCCGATGTGGCCCTCTGCTACACCAAAGTCCTGGTCATTGATGATAGTTGGGTTGTTGGAGAACATCTGGTGGAGTTGCAACACACCGCGTCATCCTCGCCCAGCCAGCGCTTTGGCGAATTCATCCGCCATTCCCCCACCTGCTTCCAGGTCTTTGGACTGTTCCGCACGGATGTGCTGGCCCGAACGCCCCTCATCGCCAGTCATGTCGGTTCCGACAAAACCCTCATCGCGGAGATCAGCCTGCGGGGCAAGGTGGTTTATCTGCCCGAGCCTCTGTTTTTCTCCCGGCAGCATGGCGGGCGTTCGGTGAAGCTGCCCCGGGAGAAGCTGGCCGCGTGGTACGATCCACGCTCGGGCCGCAGTCGCACGCCCACCTGGCGCAAGTGGCGGGAGAATTTCGCTGCGGTTCGCCGCGTCCCCTTGCCCGCGGGCGAACGGGCCAAAAGCTATGGTCAGGCGTTTTTGTGGGCCTTTTCGGGCCGCAATCTGGCCCTGCTGGGCCTGGATATCGCCAATCTCATCGCGCCGGGCTCGTGGAGCCGGGCGTGGGATTTTTACGAGCGCCATTTTCGCCCGAGCGGCTATTCCACCGATAATTACCGTTATTATGAGCATCCGCGCGCCATCGATGATCGTGAAGCGTGAGTGCATCGCGCATGACGACGTTTGTGAATTTGCCGGGATAGGCCCGAGGTAACTGCTTACGTACCTGGCTTCGGCCTGTTTTTTCGCCCGGAGCTGAACCTCCGGGCTACCCTTGCCAAGCCCTCTGGGCTGCACGGCTGAGCCCCAGTGGGGCTTTGCACCCGTAGCCCGAGGGTTTAGCCTCGGGCGGAGCGGCGCAGACGAGTCAACCTTAGCAGTTACGGCCCAAGACGCTTTCATCAACGCCGACAACCCTGTTTCAAAGCACGCTGACTGCGGGCATGCCCGCGCCGATACCGATGAAAATAGCGGTGGCAAGTCGCAGGTGGCAGGTTTGCAGATAGCGCTACGGAAGTTGACTTGCCGCCTGCCACCTGCAAACCTGCTTGCCTTTGCGCCTTTGCGTGAGACATTTTGCCTTTTTCATTCTGACTTTTACATTTTCACCGCAGGAGGCATTTCTGAAATGAAAGTCGCAATTCTGGCCGGCGGCTACGGCACCCGGTTGGCCGAGGAGACCGAAATCCGACCCAAACCCATGGTCGAGATCGGCGGCATGCCCATCCTCTGGCACATCATGCGCCATTACGACTATTACGGCTTCAAAGAATTCATCATCGCCCTGGGCTACAAAGGCGAATACATCAAGCGCTACATGCTGGATTACCACGCGCTGCAAAGCAATCTCACCGTTAATCTAAAAACGGGCGAGGTGGAGATGGATGGGGGCTACGCGCCCGATTGGATTGTGCATCTCATCGACACCGGCATCCCCACCCAGACCGGGGGCCGCATCAAGCGCCTGGCCCCTCACATCGGCAATGAGACCTTCATGCTCACCTGGGGCGACGGCGTTTCTGACGTGAACCTGCACGATCTGCTGGCTTTTCACCGCAGTCACGGCAAGCTGGCCACCATGACCGCGGTGCGTCCGCCCGCCCGCTACGGCCATCTCGTCTTCGATGGCGATCGGGTGGCCAAATTCACCGAAAAGCCGCAGATCGGCGAGGGCTGGATCAACGGCGCTTTCTTTGTGCTGGAACCGGGCGTGTTCGACTACATCGACGGCGACGACACCGTGTGGGAGCACGAGCCGCTGGAGCGACTGGCCGCGGATGGACAGCTCATGGCCTATCGTCACACCTCATTCTGGCAGTGCATGGACACCCTGCGGGAAAAATACATCTTGCAACGCCTCTGGGAGAGCGGCGACGCTCCCTGGAAACTCTGGGAGGATTGACATGAAGGTTTTGGTTACTGGACACAACGGCTACATCGGCACGGTGCTGACGCCTATGCTTTTGGCTCAGGGGCACGAAGTCACGGGCCTGGACGCCAATCTCTTTACCGAATGCACCTTCGGTGAGGAGCCATCTTACGAGATCGCGGAAATCCGCAAGGATATTCGGGATGTGACGCCCGAGGACGTGGAAGGCTTCGATGTCATCATGCACCTGGCCGGGCTTTCCAATGACCCGTTGGGCAATCTCAACCCCGACCTGACTTACGAGATCAACTATCGGGCGTCGGTGCGGCTGGCGGAGATGGCGAAAATGGCGGGCGTGCCCCGCTTCATCTTCTCCTCTTCGTGCAGCAACTACGGCGCGGCCGGGGATGATTTTCTGGACGAAACGTCCCCCTTCAACCCGGTGACGCCCTATGGCAAATCCAAGGTGCTGGTGGAGCAGGCTGTTTCCAAGATGGCGGATGATGATTTCAGCCCCACCTTCTTGCGCAACGCCACTGCGTTCGGGGTCTCGCCCCGGCTGCGCTTCGATCTGGTGCTGAACAATCTCATGGCCTGGGCCTACACCACGGGCCGGGTCTATCTCAAAAGCGACGGCTCTCCCTGGCGGCCCATCGTCCACATCGAAGACATCTCCCGGGCCTTCATCGCGGCCATGAATGCGCCCCGAGAGCTGATCCACAATCGGGCCTTCAACGTGTGCCGCACCCAGGATAACTATCGCATCCGCGAGCTGGCTGAGATCGTGGCCGAAACCGTGCCCGGCAGCCGCATCGACTACGCGCCCGACGCTGGCCCGGATAAGCGCAACTACCGGGTCAACTGCGATCTCATTCTGGAGACCCTGCCCGGCTTCGAGCCGCAATGGGATGCCCGCAAAGGCGCGCAAGAGCTGTACGAGGCGTATCAGCGGGTGGGCCTGGGTATCGATGATTATGAGGGGCCGCGCTACAAACGGCTGGCCCATCTCCAAAAACTCATGCAGGAAGGACGGGTGGATGATGAACTCCGTTGGACGGAATAAGACGCGGAGGGACGCGGGCGGTCAGAAAGCCTTTCCGGAGGTTGATGCTGGCCAGGCCGCGGCCGACTATGTCGTGACCGATGTGTGTCGCTCCTGCGGCCGCGAGGGATTGATACCGGTGCTCGATTTTGGCGAGACGCCTCTGGCCGACCGGCTGCTGACCGCGGAGCAACTGCATGAGCCCGAGCTGGTCGCGCCCCTGAACCTGGTGTTCTGTCCCCATTGTGCGCTGGCCCAGATCGACGTCTCCGTCTCTCCCGACATTCTCTTTCGCCAGGATTATCCCTACTACTCCTCGGTTTCGCCCCGGCTGATGCAGCATTTCGGCGACAGCGCCCGGGAGCTCATCGAGCGTTTGGGGCTGAACGAAGCGAGCTGGGTGGTGGAGGCCGCCAGCAACGATGGCTACATGCTCCGCAACTTCGTGGCCCGAGGCATCCCCGTGCTGGGCGTAGATCCCGCGGATGGGCCGCCGCAGCGGGCCATTGCCCGGGGCATCCCCACTCTGGAGACCTACTTCAGCCTGGACCTGGCCCGAAAGCTGCGGGCCGAACATCCTCGCGGGGCCGATCTCTTCCTGGCCAACAACGTCCTGGCCCACGTGCCCGATCTCAATGGCTTTGTCGAGGGCGTGCGCGTCCTTCTGGCCGAGAGGGGCATGGCCGTCATCGAAGTGCCTTACGTGGTGGATCTGGTGGATCATGGCGAATTCGACACCATCTACCACCAGCATCTGTGCTACTTCTCGGTCACCGCGCTGGATCGGCTCTTCCGGCGGCACGGGCTTTATCTCAACGATATCCGTCACCTCAGCATCCACGGCGGCTCCCTGCGGCTTTTCGTGCAGCCGGTGGAGGATGTGCGCGAGTCGGTGCGGGCGATGTTGGTCCAGGAGGCGGCCCGCGGCGTCGATAGCATCGATTACTATCGAGACTTCGCCGATCGGGTGAACGCCATCAAGCGCGAGTTGCTGGCCCTGCTGCGCGACCTCAAGTCCCAAAACAAGCGCATCATTGGCTACGGCGCCGCGGCCAAGGCCACCACCATGATGAATTATGTGGGCATCGGCTCCGACCTGCTGGATTACATCGTGGACCTGAACCCGGTCAAGCATGGCAAATTCATGGGCGGCAACCATCTGCCCATCTATCCCACCCAGCGCCTGCTGGAAGACATGCCCGACTACGTGTTGCTGCTGGCCTGGAACTTCGCGGATGAGATCATGGCCCAGCAGTCTGAGTATCGGGCCCGAGGCGGGCGCTTCATCCGCCCCGTCCCTCGCCCGGAGATTATCTGAAACGTGACGCCCTCGCACATCACGCAGCAATGACATCTATTCCCCCACATTTCTTTGCTCTATGTCCCGAACCCCGAACCCCAATCTCCAATCCACCACCTGTCCGGCCTGCGGCGGCGTCCGGCTGACGCCTTTCTATGAGATGAGCGGCGCGCCCGCTCACAGCGTGCTGCTCATGCCCACCCGCGAGGCCGCGCTGGCCTATCCTCGAGGCGACATCCATCTCGCCCTGTGCGAAGACTGCGGCTTCATCACCAATACCGCCTTCGATCCCTCGCTGCACGAATACTCCGAACGCTACGAGGAGACCCAGGGCTTTTCGCCCACCTTCGGCGCGTTCCATCGGGCTCTGGCCCAACGCCTCATCGACCGCTACGATCTGCGCCACAAGACCATCCTCGAGATCGGCTGCGGCAAGGGCGAATTTCTGACGATGCTGTGCCAGATGGGCGACAACCGGGGCGTGGGCTTCGATCCCGCCTACATCCCCGAACGCAACGCCGCGGCCGACGACCGCATCACCTTCATTCGCGATTTTTACTCCGAGCAATACGCAGATTATCAGGCCGATTTCGTCGTCTGCAAGATGACGCTGGAGCACATCCCCGATGTGGGGAATTTCGTGCGCATGGTGCGGCGGGCCGTTGGCGACCATCGCGAGCGGGTGGTCTTCTTCCAGATCCCCGAAATCCGTCGCATTTTGCGAGAATTGGAATTCGTGGATGTGTACTACGAGCATTGCTCCTATTTCAGCCCCGGCTCCCTGGCCCGGCTCTTCCGCCGCGCGGGGTTCGATGTGCTGGATTTGTGGACCGATTATGGGGATCAGTACCTGATGATCGAGGCTCGTCCGGGCGACGGCGGCTCCGCTCCGCTGCCCCAGGAAGAGAGCGTGGATGACTTGCGGCGGGATATGGCCTATTTCGCCGAAAACATCCCGTTGGAGCTGGCCCGCTGGCGGCGCATTCTGGCCGAGCTGCACGCCCAGGGCAAGCGCACGGTGCTGTGGGGAGGCGGCTCTAAGGCCGTGGCCTTTCTCACCACCCTGGGCGAGCATGACGCCATCGACTATGCAGTGGACATCAATCCCTACAAGCAGGGCTACTTTCTGCCGGGCTCGGGCCAGGAGGTGGTCGGGCCCGACTTCCTGCGCGAGTATCGTCCCGATGTCGTCATCATTATGAACCCGATCTACGAAAAAGAGATCACCCTTTCGCTCGCAGAGATGGGCCTGTATCCCCAAATTCTGCTTTAATATGCAAAAGCCAAACTTCAGAAGACAAATTTGTGTCGCTGCGGACACGCCCGCAGCAAGCCTCACCCCCCCATCCCATCCCAACTCAAACCATCCCAGACTATGAAAATTTACACCAAAACTGGCGACAATGGCGAAACCGCCCTGTTCGGCGGTCAGCGAGTCGCCAAAGACGCCCTACGCATCGAAGCCTATGGCTCGGTGGACGAACTCAACGCCTTTTTGGGTCTGGCCGTGCGCCATTGCACCAGTCCCGATATCAAATCCCGCCTGCAGCGAGTGCAAGGTGAGCTTTTTCAGGTGGGGGCCGATTTGGCCACGCCGTTGGACGCAAAGACATCCTACATCTCCCGCCTGGATGATGAACCCGCCCGCCGTCTGGAAAAAGAGATCGATGAGTGGCAAGAGCTTTTGCCGCGACTGACCAGTTTCATCCTGCCGGGCGGATCGCAGCCCGGCGCGATGTTGCATATCGCTCGCACCATCTGCCGCCGGGCCGAACGCCGGGCAGTGAGCCTGGCCCGAGCCGAGGCTGTCAACGAGCGCGTTGTCATTTACCTCAATCGCCTCAGCGACTGGCTGTTCGTGCTGGCCCGCCTGGTCAACCATCGTCAGAACGCCCCGGAAGACCCCTGGCAGCCACAGAAAACCAAATGAGTCCCAATACCCAATTCTAAACACGGAGGATTTTATGACACTTCCAACCCGCGATGAAGCCTGGACGATCGTTCAGGAATGGATCACCAACGAAGGTTTACGCAAGCATGTACTCTCTGTCGAGGCAGCGATGCGCGCCTATGCTCGCAAGTATGGCGAGGATGAAGAGTTGTGGGGCGTCACCGGTCTGGTGCACGACATGGACTATGAGCAATTCCCCGACATGACCGATGAAGAAAATGGGCATCCGCACACCGAGCTGCGTTTGTTCGCGGAATGGGGCTGGCCCGAAGAGCTCATCCACGCGGTGGCCGCGCATGCGGAGCATACAGGCGTGGAGCCGCAGACGCTCATGGCGCGGGCGTTGCGGGCCTGTGACGAGATCACCGGCTTGATCATCGCCACGGCGCTGGTGCGGCCCAGCAAGGATATTCGGGATGTGAAGGTGAAATCGGTGAAGAAGAAGTGGAAGGACAAGAGCTTTACCGCGGCTATCGACCGCAATGAGATCGCACAAAACGTTGAGGCGCTGGGCGAAGACCTGAACGACCACATCGCTTTGGTGCTGGAAGCAATGAAGGGCATTGCCGCCGATCTGGGTCTGGATGGACGGATGGCCGCGAGCCAGTAACATCGGACCCGGCTGCTGATCTAACGCCAGAAAGTGATGGAGTTGTCCCTCGCCCCCTCCACGTTTATAATCCTCCCATGACTCTCTCAGCCGCGGTGATCATCGTCAACTGGAATGGCAAGGCGTATCTGCGCGTGTGTCTGGACAGCTTGCGAAAGCAGACACACCCCGATTTTCAGATCATCGTGGTGGACAATGGCTCCACCGATGGCTCGTTGGAGATGTTGGCTGAGGATTATCCTGACGTGCAGGTGGAGGCGCTGGAGGAGAATGTCGGTTTCGTCATTGCCAGCAACCGGGGAGCGACTCTGGCGCCTGATGTAGATGTGCTGGTGATGCTAAACAATGACACAGAGGCGGAGCCGGGGTGGCTGCTGGCTCTGACCGACGCGTTGGAGGCTCATCCCCAGGCAGGCGCGGCCGCCAGTAAAATGCTCCTTTTCGACCGCCGCAACATCTTACACGCCGCGGGCGACATCATGGCCCCCGGCTTCTTCCCACAGAATCGAGGTGTGTGGGAGCAAGACGAGGGCCAATATGATGACGACATCTGGGTGTTCGGGCCGTGCGGCGGCGCGGCCGCGTATCGCCAGGAAGTATGGCGGTCGCTAGGCGGCTTCGACGCCCGGCTGTTCATGTATCTGGAGGATGTAGATCTGGCCTGGCGAATGCAGAAGGCGGGCTGGAAGACGGCGTTTGCGCCCGACGCCCGAGTCTATCACCATCTCAGCGCCACCGGCGGCGGCGCCCTCGCCAGCTATTACGTGGGCCGCAATCTAATCCTGCTTCATCGCTGGCATCTTACCCGGGCCGACTGGCGGGCGCACTGGCGGACCATTCTGGCTGGACATATCAAAATCGTGTGGGAGGCGCTGCGGGCGTGGCGAGGAGAGGCTGCCCGGGCCAGGCTGCGGGGCGTTCTCCATGGTCTGCTGGGTCTGACAGGCAAACGGCATTGAGGAACGCTCCCGCGCGCCAAAGCTCAAAGCGGACAGTAATTACCCCCAAGTCAGCGTTCGGGCGGGCGTAGGAGCGTCTTCGGAGCGAAGCGCCCAAGTCCTGACTTGAGTGGGCCTGGAACGCGAAAAAGCGTCCCCATCACTTTCGACGGGAAGAATTCCTCTTCATCCAGAAGAAGGTTAAGCCTACCAGAGCCAGAGAGAGGAAACCTATCGCCCAGATGAGTGAATTGGTTGTCGAGGAAATATCCCGCACGGTAACCGCGTTGGAGGAGTTGTCATTATTAGAGAAGAATCCAAAGTCCACAGTCATGTAGGCGCTGTCATCATAATAGTCGTCGGGATCGCCGCTATCGCTCTGCGATGACTGTTGCTGTCCTCCTACCGTGGCCGGAAATGCCTGACTGATCACATAGGCGCCATGGGGAATGCCGTCATCCCCCAAAGCTGAGTCGTGATCACCGGTAGAATCTGGCTGATGCGCGCCGCCGGTGCTACTGTAATCATAACCAGCATTCTTGACCGCTTGCTGCTCCACGGCCACGAAATAATAGGTGCTGGATTTTCCCTTTGTGCTAGGTGGCACATCCAGAAACTGGTAGTAGCCATTGCCATCCGTGGTGGTGGCGTCCACCAAGGCATCTACTGCAGGATTCAGCACGCCATCACCGTCGGTGTCACGATACAGCTTTACCGGAATGCCCGCTATGCCCGCTTCGCCGCTATCCACCGTGGCGTTGTTGTTCGCGTCGTGCCACACCAGGTTGCCAATGGCAACTTTGGGTCTGAAGCCGATATCGTAAGTGTGGTTGTTGTCACCGGGCGGTCCGGTGTCAACGTTGATCACACCGACATTACTTTGCTTCACGGCGTCGGAGTCGCGGGCGTCGCCATTGGGGCTGCTATCGACGTCGTGACCGGTAAGCGTCAGCCCATTCAACGGCGACTGACTCAGGTCCACCTCGATAGTGTAGCCAGTGGTGTTGGGTTCGAGTTCAGCAATGCCATAATCAGCATTACTGGCGTCAGAACGATTGGGGTCGGAGGAGAAATAGTATTCCCCATTGGCGTTGGTGGTGACGGTGCTAATGACAGTGCCATTGTCATCCTTGAGCACCACCGTGACATTCGCCAATGGACTTTCACCGGGGTCCTGAATACCGTCGCCATCGATATCCACCCAGATGCGATTGCCGATCTCGATAGGGGCGGGATCTCCCAGCAACTCCATATCCCCCACCGCATTTCCTTTACTGAAGGTTGATGTCCTGACAATGAGCGTCGGAGTGCTGATGTAATCACCATTGTTGTTATGCATGTACGCATCGCGTACCTGGCCATGACTCCATCTTGGAATAACAAGCCTTCCATCGCCAGGCAAGTTCGCCAGACTGCCAAGCATCCGCTCGTCGGCCTGGCTGTTGGGACCTTCGTCATCGTAGAATTCACCGCCACCGGGGCCTTCATTGTTATTCGTCTGACCAGTCAGCGCCCCGACGATGCCATTGTTTTCCAAGGTGAAAGTGCCATCACCATTAGCAGCAGCCCGCAGAACGTCGCCTCCGGCAGCCAGCTCTCCCAGCGAGGATGAGCTCACATCAGAGGCGAGTCTCTGTCCTACGCCGACCTGATCCATGAACCGATCCATGAACCCTAAGACCATGGAGCCATCGGCGAGAAATTCTATGTCCGAAAGAAGAGGTTCAGGATACGCATTGTGGTTACCGTTTCCATTTGGACAAGGTACGAGATTGTTATTGATCAGATAATGCGGGTCTTGCACCCAGGGAAACCACCGGTTGTTGTTATTGTGACAATCTCGATGAGCATATCCCTTGACGTAATCCAGGGGCGCATCCAACACAGTCGTAAAACTCGAATTGCCGGGATCGAAACGATAGACAATGGATTTCAGATCTGATTGATTCTGAGAAACGCTGGCATCACAGGTGATTCCAACATAAACTCGCCCTCTGTAGTATTTCAGTGCAAACGGCCGAGCTTCGCCGCCAGTACATCCGGGGGCCGGAAGGTTATAGGTTTGCACATTGCTCGCAGTCGGATTATTGGTGGGGATTGCCAACAGCTTCTTGTCATTCAAACTCACTGTCCAGAGGGTTGTTTCATCATCCGAAATATCAACATCACCCAAGCCAACCGCGCCAATCAATGGATAGACGGCATCATCTCCCACTGTGGCCCCCGTCTGGCCTAGTCCCCGAGCGCTATTCGACGGGGCGGTTCCCACATTGACGCCCGGAACGGTCGACACATCGAAAAACAGTTCCTGAGTAGGCGTGCCGTTTTTGGCGTCATTGATCTTGTAGATAATCCCCAAAGGATTACCAATGGAAGCGCCTGTAACCGGATCATCTTCATTTAGACCAACATAACGCTTGAGATAAGCGCCTGCGTACAATTCATCGGTATTGCGAGCATACGCCAACCCATAAACAGAGCCTATCTTATCGATGGGACTGATGCCTGCAACGGATCCACCGCCATATCTCCATTTTACGACACTATGTTTGCCATTCAATGAAGTATGTTCAGGATCGCCATCGTACATCGTAGGGATGATGAGATAGGGGTGTTCACCATAATAGTCGGCAGGATAGAGGAATCCAGCATCGGCATCTGTGGCTGGAGCTGTGATCATAACCACGGATGTATGTGAATCGGCCCCCTGTGGCCCCGACCTCAAACCAGAAAACGTATGCGTAAATTCGATGCGATATTCTTCACCGCTCGTAAGATTGGCAAGCGTGTAAGAGCCATCGGCTGCCGTGGTGGCGGTGGCCATCGCGGCGCCACTGTCATCATATGCCGTAACGGTGATGCCAGCGATACCCGGTTCGCCAGAATCATTGGCCCCATCTGCGTCGAAGTCGCTGAAGGCCGTGCCTGAGATGGCGGCCTGGGGAAGATAAAACGCCCCCTTCTTCACGGATTTTCTTCCCAGGCCCGCCGCCGCCAAGCCTGGAGATGCAGCCGCCAGTAGCAGCCCGATCGACCCCAGAATGAACAATATGGTGGAAACAACTTTAGCGCCTTTCATGGTTGCACTCCTTTGATACGATGACCTCATTCTGATAATGAGATGTAGGAAAGACACATAACCCCTTCTCAATGTCAGGCCTCAATGTGTGTGGGGATATGAAGTGAGAATGTGTGTTACTGCCGGATATCCTGACCTCCTTGCGCCACGATGGGGCGAAGCACACGAAGGAGCGATGTTTTTGGAACGTTCCTCGCCCCCCTACCCCCATTCGTGATCTGCGTGCCATGCAGGCGGATACGCAAACAGCACCTGAGGCGCGGGTGCGTTTCAAAATGGGGGCGCTTTTTTGCGTTCCTGGCCGACTCAAGTCGGGCGCTTCTGGCCTGCGGCCAGCGGACGGCCTCCGCCGTCCAGGTCGCCGTAGGGCGACCGTTGGCGCGAAGCGCCTGCAGAGCCTGAGTTCACTCGGCCAGTGCACCATTAGACAAATTGCCCCAAAATTGAAACGCACCCATTCTTCGGGGGCGCATTTCAGAATAGGGGCGGTTTTTGCATTCCTGGCCGACTCAAGTCGTGCGCTTCAGGCCTGCGGCCAGGGGACGTCCTCCGCCGTCCAGGTCGCGGGAGGGCGACCAGGGGCAAAACCCCTCGGGCTACCGCTGCGAGGTCCTCCGGGCTCAGGATGTTGGCCCGTCAAGGCCTGGTAATGGTCGCCCCGCGGTTTCATTGCAGGGCGGAAGTTCTCAAGTCGGATGCACGGCCGAATTGCTGCCGATACCAGGCCGCCGTCTCTTTTGCCGCACGAGCATGGGGGGTTGCATTGGTCCCGAAAACGGCCTCGAACCTGCTGTGATCCACGATATATGGCTGCTCCCATTCGTACATCATCTCTTTGATCTCTTTCGCAAAGGGATTGAAAAGGCCAAGGAGGGTGATCAAGGTTTTGCCTGCAGTCCTGACTTTGATGGGCCGCCCGAGTTCTCTGGCGAACAGATCCACCATCTGTCGAGTGGTTATGGTGGGGGCGTTGGGGACGTGCCAGGCCCGGCCCAACGCCTCATCCCGCTCGCTCAATGTCACCAGGGCCGCGGCAAAATCCCGGATGTAGGTGTAGGTATGGGGCATGTCGATGTTGCCCAACAGATTGGCTGGTTTGCCAGCAAAAGCCGCCTGGAAAAACATCTCCCCAAAGATGGCATTGCGCACCCTGGGTCCGAAGAAATCCGATCCGCGGCCAATCGCGATTTGCACATCCCCCCGTTGGTGAGCGTCTAACAGCATCTGCGCCATCTCTGCCCGCACCTTGCCCTTGCGCCCGGTTGCAGCGTAGGGCTGATCTTCGGTGATGGTCGCGCCGCCGGTGTCGCCATACATGTAGAGATTATCGCCGAAGATGAGTCTGGCCCCGGCGCGGGAGACGCCGCCCAGGATGCCTTGCGTCAGGGTAGGAAACTCCTCGGGCCAGGCGGTGTAGGGAGGCATGGCGCAATGGAATGCGACTTCGGCTCCCTGACACGCCCGATACACAGCCTCCGCATCCGTGGCGTCGCAGGCGATGACATGCACTGGGGCGGATAATGATCCCCTGATTCGGCCTCTGCGGTTTACCAGCATGACCTGGTCTCCCCGGTCGAGCAGCGTCTGTGCGACCCACAGCCCCAGCGGGCCCGTGCCGAAGACGATCGCTTTTCGTGGATTCATCTCATCTCCTTTTCTCGCTCATTGCTTTTCATTTCCGTCTCTGTAGATGCGAAAACCCCGGAAAGCGTTGGCTCTTCCGGGGTTCACTGATTCGTGTTTACTCACCTTCTTCCGCTTCGCGGAAATCGGCGTCATCGACGATGGGCTCCTCGGGCGGGGGAGCGGCCTCTTCTGTTGGGGCCTCCGGCCCGGCTTCCGATTCCGCCTCAGCCGCGGCCCGGGCCGCCTCTTCCTCCTGCTGCTTCTGGTAGAGGTACTGCCCGATCTGCTGGCTGGCGGTGAGCAGGGCGTCGGTGGCAGATTGCAGGACGTCAGGGTCTTCGCCGCCGCTGGCCTCCTGCACCGCCGCGATCTTGGCGTTCAGGTCGGTAACCATCTCCGCAGGCAGGGCGTCGCCCGCTTCCTGCATCGCCTTCTGCGTCTGGAAAACCACCGCATCGGCCCGGTTG
>Ga0256914_1002326_pt1 | contig 16040 bp, 10 predicted proteins | sample HulkmetaG_FD_191571 | JGI IMG/M metagenome (GOLD analysis project Ga0256914, IMG submission 191571) | Hydrothermal chimney microbial communities from Main Endeavour vent field at the Juan de Fuca Ridge, Pacific Ocean - Hulk | ecosystem: Environmental > Aquatic > Marine > Hydrothermal vents ... | reverse complement strand
AGGGTTGCTCAGCCGCGGTACCGCCTGGCTCGATACAGGCACCTTCGGCTCTTTGATACAGGCTTCGCAATTTGTTCAGGTAATTCAGGAACGCCAAAATTTGAAAATCGGCTGTATTGAAGAAATAGCTTACGACAACGGTTTTATTGATGCAACCCAGCTCGAAAAAATAGCTCGGCCTTTGGTGAAAAGCGGTTACGGACAATATTTGTTAGATTTGTTGAATAAATAATAGAGAGAGATGCATTCATACGAGGAGTTGGTTTCTTATTTCAAAGAAAAACTTTTGGAACAAAAATTTGAAAAATCACCCGACGAACTTTACAAACCCATACAATATTGTCTCTCTTTCGGTGGTAAACGTATGCGTCCCGTGATGACCCTCATGGCTTGCGAACTTTTTGGCGAATCTTTCGAAAAAGCCATTCCTCAGGCTATTGCCATTGAGCTTTTTCACAATTTTACACTCATTCACGACGATATAATGGACAAAGCCGAATTGCGTAGAGGAAAAACCACCGTTTATAAAAAATGGAACTCTAACATTGCAATTCTTGCCGGCGATACATTATTTGCCTTGGCTTATCAGTATGCCATACAGGCCGAAACAAATTTGTTGCCCGAAATCCTTTCCTTGTTTAATAAAACGGCGGTAGAGGTGTGCGAAGGACAGCAATTCGACTTGAACTATGAGACAAGAAACGACGTTTCGCTTGCCGAGTATATTAAAATGATAAGACTTAAAACGGCGGTCTTATTTGCAACAAGTCTTAAAATAGGTGCTCTTATAGGCTCAGCCGGCGAAACTGACGCCCAACGCCTTTACGATTTCGGTATCAATCTCGGACTTGGCTTTCAGTTGCAAGACGACCTGCTTGATACTTTCGGCAACGAAAAGATTTTCGGCAAAAAGCAAGGAGGCGATATAATTACCAATAAAAAAACATACCTCTATTTATATGCTTTGCAAAATGCCTCCGCAAAGGATAAGAAACGTTTGCTCGAACTCTATTCGCAAGAAAACGGCATTCCGGAAAATGAAAAAATAGAAAACGTTACGGAAATTTTTATCCGGACGGGAGTAAAGGAGGCTGTGCAAAATATTATAAACGGGTACCTCCGCAAAGGTCTCGAATTGTTGGAAAGTCTCGATGTTCCCGAACAAAATTTAAAACCCTTGGTTTCGGTTGCAGATAAAATGATATTCCGTGAAAAGTAAAATATTCATATCGTTGTTGTTTTTGTTTGCGGTCTCCGTTGGAGCTGATGCCCAGCGGTTTCACGGAGGTGTTATCGCCGGGTTGTCGGCATCGCAAGTTGCCGGCGATACCTATTCGGGATATAATAAAGCGGGAATTTATGCCGGAGGTTACGTGTCGCTTGATGTGGGAGGACGCTCATCTTTTCAAATGGAACTTACATATTTTCAGAAAGGAAGTCGCAAAAATCCCGATTCGTTGGATTATTCCAGTTATCTGTTCAGGACAAACTATGTGGAACTTCCTGTTTTGTATCTCTATAAAATAAATAAATTTACTTTTGAAATAGGTCCTTCGGCGGGTTTTCTTGTGGGGTACACCGAACGGCGCGACGGATATCCTGTATATTCCGACAATTTGCCCGCTTCGGTAACTTTACAAATAAATGCCGGTTTACGTTTCGACATTACGGGGAGGTTGACGGCAAACCTGAGAACCAACAACTCATTGTTAAATATCAGAAAACATAATGTTACGGGCGATGTTTGGCGGTTTTGGACTTACGGACAGTTTCACGATGTTCTCATATTGTCGGTATCGTATAAATTGAAATAAAAATCTCCGGCAAACATATTCATCTGCCGGAGAGTTACTGTTTTTTTTCAGGAAATTCAATTCTATTCGGCAAGTACAAGCACTTTGTTATTAAGTACCTCTATAACTCCGCCGTTTATTTCGTAAAAAGTTTCCTTATTGTTGTTACCCACTTTTATTTTTCCTTTGGACAAAGCCGAAATAAGGGGGGCGTGGTTGTTCAATATTTCGAACGAACCGTCAATGCCCGGAAGCTGAACCAAATCGGCTTCACCTTTAAAGATGGTCTTGTCGGGTGTTATTATCTCAACGTTCATTTCAACAATTCGTTTTCTTAAAGACTATTTGGCTTCGGCCAACATTTTTTTACCTTTTTCTATTGCCTCTTCAATGGTTCCCACAAGGTTGAAAGCGGCTTCGGGATATTCGTCCACTTCGCCGTCCATTATCATATTAAAACCTTTAATGGTATCTTCTATGGAAACCAAAGTTCCTTTGAGTCCGGTAAACTGTTCGGCTACGTGGAAAGGTTGCGACAGGAAACGTGCCACACGGCGGGCACGGTGAACAACAAGCTTGTCCTCTTCCGAAAGTTCGTCCATACCCAAAATGGCAATAATGTCTTGAAGTTCTTTGTAGCGTTGGAGTATGTTTTTCACCCGTTGAGCCGTATTGTAGTGCTCTTCGCCCACAACGTCGGGAGTAAGGATTCGCGAAGTGGAGTCCAGAGGGTCAACGGCAGGATAGATGCCGAGTTCTGCAATTTTACGGCTTAATACCGTGGTTGCGTCGAGGTGGGCGAAAGTTGTAGCGGGAGCCGGGTCGGTAAGGTCGTCGGCAGGAACGTAAACGGCTTGTACCGAGGTGATTGAGCCTCGTTTTGTGGATGTAATACGTTCTTGCATGATGCCCATCTCGGTGGCGAGTGTAGGCTGGTATCCTACTGCCGAAGGCATACGTCCCAAAAGTGCGGAAACCTCGGAACCTGCCTGTGTAAAACGGAAAATATTGTCGATAAAGAAAAGTATGTCGCGTCCGCCCGACTCTTCATCGCCATCCCGGAAATATTCCGCCAGGGTAAGTCCCGAAAGTGCAACGCGTGCACGTGCTCCGGGAGGTTCGTTCATTTGACCGAATACTAATGTGGCTTGTGATTTTGCCAACTCTTTGCGGTCAACTTTCGAAAGGTCCCAACCTCCTTTTTCCATACCCTCTTTAAAGTCATCGCCGTATTTTATTACGCCCGATTCTATCATCTCACGCAACAGGTCGTTACCTTCACGGGTACGTTCTCCAACCCCGCCGAATACCGAAAGTCCCGAGTATGCCTTGGCAATGTTGTTGATAAGTTCCATGATGATAACGGTTTTGCCGACACCGGCACCTCCGAACAAACCTACTTTACCGCCTTTGGCATAGGGTTCTATAAGGTCTATTACCTTAATTCCGGTATATAAAATTTCAGAACGGGTTGAAAGTTCTTCGTATTTGGGTGGTTCACGATGAATGGGGTATCTTTTCTTTGTTTCAACGTTTCCCAAACCGTCAATGGCATCGCCTATAACGTTAAAGAGTCGTCCGCGGATTTCTTCGCCCGTGGGCATACTGATAGGTCCGCCGAGAGATTTTACCTCCATGCCGCGTTTTAAACCGTCGGTTGAGTCCATGGCTATTGTACGTATGGTATTTTCTCCCGTGGCTTGCTGGGCTTCGAGAATTATCTTTTCTCCATTGTCGCGTTCAACCATCAACGCATCATACAAATTGGGAAGGTCTTTTTCGTTTTCGAATACAACATCTATTACAGGGCCGATGATTTGTGCAATACGGCCGGTGCTTTGTTTTGTCATAAAAAATATGATTAACGGATTTTTAAATCGGGGCAAATATAAATAAATATCCAAAACCTGCAATATTATTTGGAATAATTTTATTTAATATTTCCGAACAAAAAAAAGGCTGCTTACATGAGAAAACAGCCTTTTTTATAGATGTTTATAGTGTTAACAAATCTATTGCAGTGTAAATTTAACCGGTAAGTTGAACGAAACCCTTACGGGTTTTCCCCGTTGCATTCCCGGTTTCCATTTGGGCATGTTTTTAACCACGCGAACGGCCTCTTCGTCGCATCCGCCGCCTATACCTCTTAATACTTTTACATGTGATATGGAGCCGTCGGGTTCAACCACAAAGTTGATAAACACTTTTCCTTGAATTCCACTCTCTTTTGCGAGGGGGGGGTATTTGATGTTTTTTGCAAGGTAAGACATCAAAGCACCGTTTCCTCCCGGAAACTCGGGCATCGATTCCACAACGGTAAATATCTCCTGCTCACTGATTTCATCTTCCTCTTCCACCGGCGGTACATACTCTTCCATTGCGGTTTCTTCGTCGGCCTCGGCATCGATATCTATTTCGTCGTCAACCTCAACATTGTCGTCCACAACTTTTATTTGTGTTACCTGTTTCGGGGGTGGCGGCGGAGGCGGTTTAACCTTTTGTTCGGTAATGGGGATAATCTCTTCGGGAGTATCGTCCACCGCACGTTGAGCTAAGTTTACGGTAATTTTGTCGTAACTTTTCCATTGAAAAGCCGCAAATACCACTGCCAATGCAATTACAAGACCAATCTCGAAAAACAGAGTTTTTTTGCTTTCCAGGTCAGCTTTCGGTGTTTTTCTTGTATCTTCCATTTTTATACAAAATAAAATTAAAAAAAATCTTTTTTTGAAACGGCTAAAATAACAAATTATCGGTTACCCCTAAAATGGCCGTGAATTTTTTTTTGATAAAACATTGTAAAAAGCCACCAGCCCAATATTGCTCCAACTGTGTCGGCAAGGAAATCGTACAGGTTTCCGCTTCTGCCTACGAACACATATTTTTGAAGAACTTCGGTCAATAAGCCGTAAGCAGAACTTGCCGTTATGGAAGCCGTTGCCAATATAAAACGTTTTTCACCTTTGAAATATTGTACTCGGTATCCCCAAATTATTAGAAAACTTAGTATGCCGAAAATAAACAGGTGGACAACTTTATCGGGGGAAAGCCAATCCCAAAATGTTTTTATCTCGGGAAAGACATTACCCGGCAAGCCTGTCAACAACAAAACTATTGCCGCCCACACCATTGCCGGCCATAGTTTTGATAACATTATTACGAAATATGGTTTTTGTATGCTTCGGCATCCATAAGGTCGTCCAATTCCGAAGCGTCGGTAATTTTTATTTTAACAATCCAGCCGTCGCCGTAAGGGTCTTTGTTTATAATTCCGGCGTCGTCTTCCAGTGCTTCGTTCATTTCCAGAATGGTTCCGCCTACGGGCATAAGCAAATCGGAAACGGTTTTTACGGCTTCGATGCTACCGAAAACTTCGTCTTTGTCAATGGTTTCGTCTATGGTGTCAACATCAACGAAAACAATGTCGCCAAGTTCGCTTTGGGCGAAGTCGGTAATGCCGATAACGGCATGGTCGCCTTCAACTTTTATCCATTCGTGATCTTTGGAATACTTTAAATTTTCAGGGATATTCATTTTTATCAAAATTTATTGTTTAATGACAGCGCCAAAATTATATTATTTTTCAATTAAAAAGTAATATTGGACGGATTTATACGGAATAAAAACAACTTGTATTATTGTGCCAAATTAAATCTTAAAGTAAAGCCTCCGCGAGTGTTTCCGTTGGGGTACTGCGACGAGACGTAGGGTGTTGTACTTGCCCAGTTGAAATAGGCGCGCAGTTGCAGGCTTTGGCTTAGCATATAATCGGCCGAAAAGTTTAAAGCGTATTGTTTTGAGCCTGCCGAAATTTGGTCGTTTTGTTCATCTATTCTTCTCAGTGTGGTACGGCTGTCGCGTATTGTAAAATCAAGCTTAAGATTGACGTCGGTATTATATTTTCTGGGTTTTGCTCCGGTAAAATTTCCCACGCTGAATTTGATTCCTTTCAGCCGGTACGACAGTCCCAAAACGAAATCGTTCGACAATATTTCCGTCATCTGGTTGTTTACGAAACTCATGCTTAAATTACGGGTTTTTTTGTATTCCACTTTGGCTCCAAGGCTGTTTTTCATTGTAACGTCAATACCTATCAATGGGCTGTATTGTTCTATTAATGAAATTACTCCGGCATCAATTCTGTTAATGAAATTGGGGCTGTTATCGTAGGTTTTACCGGGGTTGTCGGGGTCGTATTGCACATTTGTTTTCCATGAATTTACGCTGAGCATGGAGCGGTAACCGTGCGATATGTTTACCGAGCGGAAGAGGTTCGATATTGTTGGGATATTTGTCAGTCCGTTAAAGGTTATTCTCCAGTTTGGCAACGGGAACGAAGGAAACTGGTTGGATATTTCGATAATATTGGGACTTTGTCCCGAATAAGCCGAGAGGAAAGAGTAGTACAACACCTCTTGTTGATTAGAGCCGTAACCCAGCGGGAAATCGGCACCGGCAAGGCTGTCGTAAACATATTCGCCCGACCAGTAGGGGTTTGTTTGTGCCAGGCGCATTGCCACTTCGCGTCGTGAGGCTTTGAAACGCTCAAAGGTGGGAGAACTGCCGTCTTTGTCCAGCCCTTCGAAAGATGTTTTTATTATGGGGTATGAGATACTGAAATTTCCCGATTCTTGGGGTGTAAACTCGTTAAAATTGTCAATATCGGGGTCGTAACGGAAATAGGAGGTATAGTTTTTTGCGTAAATTCTATCGCCGTCAACGTCTATTGTTATGGCGTTCAGAATATTGGCGTTTATTTTGTAAGACAGTTGTTCGGTATATTTGGTAATATATGCTTTGTTAAGGACTGTATCGCGCGTGAGCCAACCGTTGACCGCAGCATCGTAACGGATATCGCGTTGACTACCCAAAATAAAGGCTATGCCCGGTGCTCCGGTGTTCAGGTTAATACCGGCCAAATCGGGTTCGGGCATAAATCCCGGCAACAATGTTCCGCCGGTTTGTTTGTAAACGACATTAGCCTTTGTAATTGACATTAAGACACGTAAAAATCCGTCGCCTATTATTTTGGCGTAATTCTTTTTCGGTTTTACGTTGGTAGTATCGCCGGCGCTTTTTTGTTTTTTTCGTGAAGCTGTGCGCGATGAGGGTCTTGTACCTCTTCGTCGCGAAGAGCTGCTGCGGTTTATCTTTTTGAAATAGGGCACTTTATTGTAAAGGGTTTTCATGTCGGCACCGCCGTTTAACTGAATGTTTCTCGAGTTTTCCACATTGTTTCCGAAGCGGGCTTGAATTGATGTGGGGCTTGCCGTCCAGTTGTATTGAACCTGGTACCCTGCGGCAAGTTTCAACCAGTCGGTAAGAGGGAGCTTTTTCAGCGGAACGTTGTAATTTATTTTTACCGATTGGTTAAAATTTTGCATTGTGCCGAAGTTGTAAATCTCTTGCCATATTTCATGTTTATACTCTTCCCATTCCTGTGTCTCCTTGTCGGGGTATATTTGGGGTTCTTTGATAAAAGCTTTTGCTCCGGCAACATATTCAAGTGATAGCGATCTTGAAAAGTCGTATTTAAAGTTGTAATCCCTGTTCCAGTTCCACACACGCGTAATGGTGGGATAGGTTATTATATCTCCGAAACTTTTATCCCTGTATTGCCGTTTGTTTAGTTGTCTGTCCATATCCATTCTAACGGATAAGTTTTTCGGTAACAGGTAAAAGTTAAAATCTTTTAGCAATCCGAACCATTTGGATTTTGTAAATAGTTTAACTTTTTTAAAAGGTTTTATCGGTTTGGGACGGGCGTTAAAATTGTAACCGAAACCTCCGCGATATTTTTTTTGGACGTCGTATTCTATGTCTATATTTCTATGGAGGTTTTTAGTGTAGGCAAACGAGAAGTCGAAGTTTTCTATATCGTAAATTCTGGGTTTACGGTTTTTTTTCTGTTTTTTTTGTTTTGTTTGTCCCGGCGGTTGTTTTCCCGGTTTTCTGCCGGGTCCTTTGCTCATTGGCGAGACTCCGGTAGTACGCTCTTTGCGTACGTTCATGAAGTTGATATTTGTACGTGTTGTATAGTCTTGTACCAATCTAATTACCGAGTCTTGCTTTTCCTTTTCGATGTAAGTATCCAAATCGTCTTTTAGTTTTATATCGGGGTTGAGGGGGTTGTATTTGGGTGTTATGGTTGTTTTACCGTAATCGAAGTGCATGGGGATTTTTATTCCCGCTCTGTCGCCGAAAAATTTACCCAGGTCCATATCGGTGGCGAAAGTATAATTGGCATTGGTTTCCAGGGGTATTTCCGAAACTCTTTTGTCGAGGCTTCCGAAGCCTGCCGACTTATACAATCCTGTGAGCTGGATTCTTCCGAGGTCGGCGAGGTTTGCTTCCAGGCGTCCGGTACTTGCCCAACCGGGTTTGTTGTTAAAATCGGTAAGGCGGAGTTCGTTTATCCAAATTGTAGCGCTTTTGGGTTCGCCGTCGTCGTCGGAGCCCACGCCGAGTTTTTTTGGATTTCTTATACCTATTAAAATACCGTTTACATCGCTAATGCTGGGGCTCCCCAAAACGGTAACTTTGTCTTTTCCTATATATTCCACATATGGTTTGTCGAGCATTACCCCTGAGTTCGGGTCGCGCATGGCAATGTTACGGTTTTGTTTTACTTTGACCAGCTCTTCGAGGTCTATTTCCACGCGGTTGTTTTCGGGCCAAATGTGTTCGGGGTCGTTATCGTACCATTTGGTAAATTCGAGGGGTACTTCGTATTCGTAGTAGTTGTGTGTAAAATCGGAGCCTATTCTTATCAAAACGGTGAGGTCGCCGTAGTTCAGGTCTTGGTCGTCGTAGTATTTTTCGGCGTGGACGTACATTTTCAGTTTTTTGTATTGTCTGAAATCGAAGTCGGTGGTTTTATAAACGCCCCGTGCATCACCGTCGAGGAGTTTATCCACAATTATCGAGAGAGATTGTTCGTTTTGGCGTACATAATTTGTGGTGCTGAAATTTACTTCGCGGCGAATTCCGGGCGGTACCACATAATGTATAGGAGTACGGTAAGCGTTTTCTTCAATGTTTACCGTGGAGACCACAAAATTGGTTTCGTTTCCGTCGTCACCAGGAATATACTCTCCTTGTCCGAGCAACGAGTGTTGATATCTTCTCCATTCACCTCTCACCAGTTCGAATGTGGCAAGCCTTACAATAATGGGTTTTTTAAAACCGCGCATAAAAAGGCGCATAAATCTTATGGAACGGAAATCGGCAATATTACCCACGACTTTGTCGGGCAATTGTACAGGAATTTTAAACTGATACCATTTTACGCTTGAATAATCCCCGTTATCCAGTTTTATGTTTCCCGATTCGTGAATATCGGCAATATGATTTTTACCCACAACCATATCGTTCCTGTCGAGTACTATTTTGTATTGGAAGTAGCGTTCCGATTCGCTAAGAGTATTATCTCTGTTGATATCTTCAACGTTGGGGATGTTTGTTTGTGCCGTGGGATAATTTTCGGGGTTTAAGTCGTCGGTGAGCGAGTTTCCTTCGGCGCCGTTATATTTTTTGTACCGTTCGACCACGCTTGAGTATCTGGCATCCACATCGTAGTCGCTGCCTCTGAAATAGTGGTAATCGTCTGCCGAGGGGTCTTCCAAAGCTTTGAGGTAAGCATCGGAGTTAGGTCCGAATTTTTCGCGTATAATACTGAGGAAGTCTTTTTCGTAGAATGCTTTTTCGTCGTTGTCGCCTAAGCCGTCGTATCCCACATCCTGGTATTTTCTTGAGCCCGGGACGTTGCTGAACGACTCCACAAGGGCTTGCAGGTTGGGGACACGTCCCCATATTGTAGTGTCAACATTTTCGACATTTGCGGAAGTGGGGAGACCGTTTTCGTAACTTTTTCTACCGTCGCGAAGTATATCCTCCGAGACGTCGCCGAGGTCGATATAGAGTTCACCGTGGTTGTCCGAAAGGGTATCGTCGGCAAACGGATCCATCATCCAAAATTCAATATATTCTATGTTGGAGGCTTCGAAGTCTGATGTTTCAACTTTTCGCATAATACCTCCCCACCGTGTTTCAGGTTTGTCGAGTTTTCCGTCGGCAGTCATACCGGCAGAATAAGGCGTAGGTTCCACATCATAGTTGTACGGACCGCGTTCGTCGGGGAAAAATGCAAGGTTAAACACGGGAATATTGTGTGGTGTTCCGTTTGGAATATCTTTGTTGGGGAAGAGTTCCGTTTCCAGGACTTTACGAACCGAGTTTTTGGATATTTCGTTTTTGTCAACGTTTTTTGGGCGGTAACCACCGCGGACGTCGTAAAATAGTGGGTCGATGATATACCATGCGAGTTTGGCGCGGTTTTTACCGTATTCGTAACCTCCCGAGGTGTTAACTTCGGGAAACATGTCGGGTTGTCCCTGGGGTGTGCTTGCCAAAAACCAGGAGCCTATGTTTTTTAAATCTATTGACGATTTTGCACCTTCAAAATCATCGATATATGTTGTTCCTGTCTTTCCCACGGCTTTGGAATGTCCTGGTAAGAACTGGGCAAATTCGGCGTCAACATTTATTTTTGAAACGGTATTTGTGGAGATTCCGGGAAGTTTGTTAATAATATTGGTAATCCATCGGGAGTCTTTATGGTAGCTGATATCGGCGCCCCAAATGGTGTTTGAGATAGGGTCGTCGCCGTAATTAACTTTTTGGGTCAGGGGTCGTTCGTGCAGGTTCAGTATTGTTCCTCCGATATGCAAATCGTTGTTGACTTCGTGGTCGACATGAACTCCCATCATCCTTTTTTGCTGGATGTTAAACATGGAATTGCTTTCGAGGGATACGTTTATCGGAGTTCCCGAATTGAGAACACCTTCGTTAATAATTTTTACCCGTCCGAGAGTATAATCGACGGTATAGTCGACATTTTCGGTAAGTACCACGCCTCCTGCGGTTACTTTTACCGAGCCTTGGGGCACATTCATTGCGTTCAGGCTAATGTCGGAGCCCGAAGATGATTTGTAAAAACCCTCGAGGATAAATTTGTTTTTGTCGGGAAATTGTTCGGCACCTGTTTTTGTGGTTGTATAAAGTGAGTCGAAAGCGTATTTGTCAGCAAGTTCGGGGTTATCAGGGAAAACGGAGTCTCTGATATATCTTCCGAAAGGTTCGAGTGAAGTGAAAAATATACGTCCGTTGTTTGCCTGAATGGTACCGCCGTTTGTTGCTGCACCGTCAATAAAGTCGAAAACACCGTCGCCACCGGGCAATGGGTTCATCTGTTGGTCTAAATTATCGAGTCCCAAGAGGTGGATTAAGGGAACGCCTTTAATCTCTTCGGGACCTTCCATAAAATATCCCGTAGGAACACCCTGTTTATCGCCTTTGTATAAAATATTAAAAATAAAATCTTGGTTATTAACCTGATATGCACCTATTGAATAGACGTTTTTCATCATCAGGTTCCACATTGGCATTTTAGTATTTTGACTTGTGCTTTTCAAAAGTTTTACAACGAGGTTTTTGGGAGCCACAACGCCTTGGTCGGAAAATTCACCCACCTGAAAAACGCTGTCGCTGCCAATGACGGTATATTGAAATGCCACGGCAAGTATTTGGTCGGAATTGATGTTAGTATTGAGGGATATGAATCCCAGTTTCCGGTTGATAGTATATTCGGAAGCGTTAAGTTTCCGGGCGTTTTCCAGTTTAATAAAGTCTTCGCCCGAAGTAAAATAGTTGTTGTTACCCACCCCGAACGGGTCGCCGGTAAGGTAACTTGTTACGGAATTGATATCTCGTATTTGAGTGGTGTCTAATCTTGCAAGCATGTCGTTCGAATAGTTCGAGGGCAGTTTTCCTCCTTGAAGGGGGTGGATGTATTTATTGTAAATTTCGTCTTGAACACCTTCGCCCAAATCGGTAAAAGCAACAATGTTTCTGTTTTCTTGTGTTGCCGCACCTATATTTGTAACCCAAACCTCAATTTTGGTGATATTGATATCGGAGGTAATAATGGGCAAATTGGCGAGAGCCTTTTCATAATTATCTCTGAAATATTGACTGAGAAAGAAATGCCGGTTTTCTTCGTAATCAATTGGTGTCATTTCAAAATGGCTTGTTTGTGCACCTCCTTGTACCGAGATGTTTTTGGTTTCGCTTTGCTGTTGCGAAAATACCGCGGTAATGGTGGTTTTTCCGAATTGCAATTTCGACTTGACACCGAAAAGGCTTTGGCTTCCCGTGATAAGTGTGGAATTCAGTGGTAACGAAACGTTTCCCGCTTCAATAAGTTTTATTATTTCGTCTTCTTTGCCTTCATATTTCAGTTTCAGAGTGTTTTCAAAATCGAAAGAGGATTCTGTATTGTAATTGGCTTTAAATTCTATTTTATCTCCGATTTTAGCAATAACGTTCATTTGAATTTTTTCTTTAAAATCGAAGTTTGTGTTACGGCGTTGCCGTACGTCGAGCGAGAGGTCGTCGCGCCGGTTCGACAGGATACCGAAACTTACTTCCGCCGAACCTTGCGGACGAATATCAATGGTATTACTGCCGAATATTCTGTCGAAAGCTTCGCCGCCGATATATATTTTAGGTATGAGGCGTGTACCTTCCGTGGTTCCCGCTGTTTGTGCCCTCTCTTTCCAATATTTCCGTATGTCGTTTTTTTGGGTGAACTTTTGAAAATCGTTAAAATCCATTTCAACGGGGTTGCGGTATTCGAGGTCGCCTATTTTGGTTACAAAGCGGTATGTGTTGGTTTCGGGGTCGTACTCTATCTCCTTTTTGATGTTCGAAGGATTATTCAAAAACAGGGGGCTTTGAAGATTGTTGTCGAGATAAGGATTTCCGGTAAAGTCGTTAAATGGAAATAGTAAAGCGGGTTGGGTAGTGTCGGTTTTTGTGCTGTCGGGATACGAAATGTTTTGGGCATTAAATCGCAAAGATGTTAGCAAAATCACCGTCATTAATACAAATCTCCCCGCCTTTGACAATTCCGTAATATTTTGTAAATATTTCATTAAACCCCTCAACTCCTGATATAATTTTTTGGTGCAAGTATATTATAAAATCTTTAAAGTATGTTTTATCAACTCTTCAACGCTGTTTACCGGTTTTTCTTTCAAAACGCGGTCAATGGCTTTTGAAGCCACGTTTTTCGAAAATCCCAAAATCAGTAAACCTGATAACGCTTCTTCCTTTAATGTATTGTGGCTTGAAGCCGGTTTTTCGTAAGAAAAGTTCTCTTTTACCAGTTTATCCTTTAAATCGACGATAATACGTTGTGCCGTTTTTCCTCCGATACCTTTAACACTTTGCAATAACGAAGCATTTCCGTTTGTTATTGCATCGTAAGCTTCGGCAGCGGTGAGCGAAGAGAGGACCAGCCGTGCGGTTGTTGCTCCTACTCCCGAAACCGTTATCAACGCCCTGAAAAGGGTGCGTTCGGTTTCGGTGGCAAAACCATATAATACCTGGGCATCTTCGCGAACAACATAATGCGCCAGCAGTTTTGCCTCGTCAAGGTCTTTTATTTCGGTATAAGTATTTAATGTAATGTTAAGGAAATAGCCTATGCCGTGAGCTTCGAGAACAACATATGCCGGTGTTTTTTCCACCAATTTGCCGGTAAAATATTCAAACATTGGTTATAACTTTCTTCCCGATTAAAAATCACAAAAATACAATTAAACCTAAATAACACAATACTAATATTAAAATTAGATATTAAGTTGGAGCTTAATGTCCGTAAAACGGATTAAAAAGCGGAAAAACAGCTTAATAATTGCCGGTTGCGGGTTCGGTTTTCGCTATTGTGAAATAAAACATCTTGATAATTTACACCGGTAATCTTTATTGTCAAGATAGAAAGTTTATAAAATAGGGGGGAGGCACATGGTTTGTGATAAGAAAAGTCCTCTTTTTGTTTGATAATAACATAAAAAGCCGCAATTTTGCCGGAAAAAATTTATAAAAATAAAAAGATGGAAAAGAGTTCATTAAAAATTAATTGGACAAAAGTAGATGAGGCTCCCGCATTGGCAAGCTACTCGTTTTTGCCCATAGCAAAAGCCTTTACCAAATATGCGGGTGTAACCATTGAAGAGAGTGATATTTCGCTGGCGGGAAGGATTCTTGCCAATTTTCCCGACTATCTGAAAGATGACCAGAAAATACCCGACTATCTTGCACAACTTGGCGATTTGGCATTGACGCCCGGAGCAAATATTATAAAACTTCCCAATATCAGTGCGTCGGTTCCGCAATTGAAAGAGGCAATAAAGGAGTTGCAGGAAAAGGGTTTTGCCGTTCCCGACTATCCCGAAGAACCTTCAACGGAAGAAGAGAAAAGAGTTGCCGAACGTTACTCAAAAGTGTTGGGAAGTGCGGTAAATCCTGTACTGCGTCAAGGAAATTCGGACCGCAGAGCCGCCGACTCTGTGAAAAGATTTGCTCAAAAACATCCTCATAAATTGATGAAACCCTATTCGCCGGAGTCGAAAACCCATGTGGCTCATATGACGGATAACGATTTTTACGGTAACGAAAAATCGATAGTAACCGAAAAGCCCGTTAATTTCAATATAGAACTGGTTGACAAAAACGGAAATGTTACCGTGCTTAAAGAAGACCAGCAGACGGAAGCCGGTGAGGTGCTGGACGGTACTTTTATGAGTGTAAAGGCATTGCGTAAGTTCTATTCCGAGCAAATAGATGATGCAAAAGAGAAAGATGTGTTGTTTTCGCTTCATCTGAAAGCTACCATGATGAAGGTTTCGGACCCCATACTTTTCGGACACGGAGTTTCGGTATTTTTCCGTGAGGTTTTCGACAAATATGCCGAAGAACTCGAGTCGATAGGTTTTAACCCCAATTACGGCTTGGGTGAACTTTACAAAAAGCTGGAAAAACTTCCTGAAGAAAAGCGCAACGAAATAAAAGATGCTATTAACGAGGCATATAAAATCAAACCCGATTTGGCGATGGTTGATTCCGACAACGGTATTACCAATTTACACGCTCCCAATAAGGTTATCATAGACGCCTCAATGCCGGTGGTAATACGCGACGGCGGTAAGATGTGGGGTCCCGACGGCAAATTGCACGACACTAAAGCCGTTATTCCCGACAGAAGCTATTCGCGGTTTTACCAGGTGGTTATGGACGACTGCAAAATCAACGGGCAGTTCAATCCCGCAACAATGGGGAGTGTACAAAATATAGGTTTGATGGCGCAAAAGGCCGAGGAGTACGGTTCGCATCCTTATACTTTTGAAATTCCTGCCGACGGAACGGTAAGGGTTATTGACCGGGAGGGCAATGTATTGATTGAGCACCAGGTTGAAAAGGGTGATGTTTGGAGAATGTCGCGAGTGAAAGATATTCCCGTGAAAGACTGGGTGCGTTTGGCTGTAAGCCGTGCCCGTATAACAGGGTATCCTACGGTTTTCTGGCTCGATAAAAACCGTGCCCACGATTCGGTTTTAATTGCAAAAGTGGAGAAATATTTAAAGGAACATGATGTCGAAGGTCTTGACATTCAAATTCTTTCGCCTGAAGAGGCAATGAGGTTTTCGTTGAAAAAGGTGAGAAGAGGTGAAAATGTCATTTCGGTGACGGGAAACGTAATGAGAGATTATTTAACCGATTTGTTCCCCATTTTGGAATTGGGAACCAGTGCCCGTATGCTCTCAATAGTTCCGCTGCTGGCAGGTGGCGGATTGTTCGAAACCGGTGCCGGCGGTTCGGCGCCTAAGCATGTTCAGCAATTTTTAAAAGAGGGACACCTCAGATGGGACTCATTGGGTGAATTTTTGGCTCTTATGGTTTCGCTTGAATTTATGGGTGAAAAATATAATAATAACAAGACAAAGGTAATGTCGAAAGCACTGGACAAAGCAGTGGAAGTTTATCTTGAAAATCAAAAATCGCCTTCGCGAAAAGCCGGCGAACTCGACAATCGCGGAAGCCACTATTTCCTGGCTCAGTATTGGGCTGTTGCCCTCGCCGAACAAGATGACGACAGCGAACTGAAATCGGTGTTCTCAAAAGTGGCAAAACAGTTGGTTGAAAACGAAACCCGAATAATGGATGAGATTATGGCTACCGAAGGCAACCCCACGGATATTGGCGGCTACTATCTCCCCGACGATGATGTTGCGGCGGCTGCCATGCGTCCCAGCAAAACATTGAACGCAATTATTGATTCGATGTGATAAAGATTGGTATATTAAGCTTAAAAAAGATTGTTCCGGTAACTGCGGGACAATCTTT
>Ga0256914_1002325_pt1 | contig 16040 bp, 18 predicted proteins | sample HulkmetaG_FD_191571 | JGI IMG/M metagenome (GOLD analysis project Ga0256914, IMG submission 191571) | Hydrothermal chimney microbial communities from Main Endeavour vent field at the Juan de Fuca Ridge, Pacific Ocean - Hulk | ecosystem: Environmental > Aquatic > Marine > Hydrothermal vents ... | reverse complement strand
CACTTCCGTTTACGCACAATACGCAAAATTACAATCATCCGAAAATCGCCTTTAAAATGTAGTAAATAACAATGGCCCCGGCCGCTCCGGCGGGAATGGTGATAATCCACGAAACGACGATATCACTCACCATTCTCAGGTTCAGGGCTGCGATACCACGAGCCAGCCCCACGCCAAACACAGCTCCAACCAAAGTGTGTGTGGTACTAATGGGCAATCCGAGACGCGAAGCCAGCACAATGGTTGTGGCTGCGGCAAATTCGGCGGCAAAACCGCGGGTCGGAGTTAATTCGGTAATCTTCTTTCCGATTGTCTCCATCACGCGCCAGCCCCAGGTGGCCAAACCGATGACGATTCCCACACCGCCAAGGCCCAAAATCCACATCGGCACCTGAGCCTTCATTACCACAATGCCCTGCCCGAGTACCGAAACCACCGCCGCCAGCGGACCGACCGCATTAGCCACGTCATTAGCGCCGTGGGCAAATGCCACAAAAGAGGCACTCAAAATTTGCAAATAGGCAAAAATTTTCTCGACCGTGCGATATTCCGAGGTACTGCGTTCAAGCTGTTTGTGAATATTTGCCGCATCCCGCGCCGCTTCCAATTCTTCGACAATGCGCTTAAGTTCAATCTTCAATTCGCCTTTCGATTGCTCGGCCACTTTTTCCAGTTGGTTCACAATCCGCCCCAGGCTGCGAATTACGCCCACCGGTTGTTTTTGCTGCACTTCGATTGTTTCCTGAGGCTCGCTGATATTACGCACTAAAAAATAGGTAACAACGGCCGCAAAGCTCCCCACAATAATGGCGATGCCAAGGGCGTGCATAAAGCCCAAATCCAGATGCAGATTTTTCAGGCCTTTAAATACCATTGCCAGGGTTAAAATCACAAACACCATAAACACAATAAACGGTGCCAGACGCTTTGCCGCCCTGATGGGATTATCCTGATAATAAATCTTTCGCCGCAGAAATGTAAAGGTAATAAAGGCCAGCGAGCCACTGAGCAAGGGAGAAACCACCCAACTGGCCACAATGGAGCCGACTTTTCCCCAGGCCACGGCATGCATTCCGCCCACAACCACACCAAAGCCAATAACAGAACCAACAATGGAATGGGTGGTGGAAACCGGCCAACCGAAATACGTAGCCAATTGCAGCCAGATAGCCGCCGCCAGCAAAGCCCCGATCATGCCGTACACCAGATCCATCGGATGGCCCTGAAAGAGCATGGGACTGATTATCCCCTTGCGGATGGTTTCCGACACGTGAGAACCCACTAAAAACGCACCGGAAAACTCGAGAATCGCTGCCAGAATAACCGCCCGTTTAATCGTTAGCGCTTTGGAACCAACCGATGTGCCCATGGCATTGGCCACATCGTTGGCCCCGATACTCCAGGCCATGTAAAAACCGGAACCGACTGCGATTATCAACAGAATTGTTTCAACACTCATCACATTCTCCTAACATTCCAACACCCAATTAGTCGATGTCCAGAACCATCCTCACGCGATTCGCCAATTTTTCCGCCGTGTTGCTTAAACCTGCCAAAGTCTTAAAAATATTGGTCCACAAATAAAAGCTGGAATAGGGAATTTCCGTTTCGTGCATGAATAATTTTCGCAACAAATCGACCTGAATCAGGTCTACTTCGTGTTCAATCAACGAAATATTGTCCACCATTTCGGTAACCAACTTTGCTTCTCTTCCGCTAAATGAAGTCTCCAGCAATTCATCCAATTGCTTTAAAATCAAATGGACTTCTTTCACAGATTGAATGTTCTTTTCCACAAAGGTTTTTAATTCCTGATCCAATCCATCGATCGGTTCCAGTTTTTTCATGGTAAACAAAATGGCCACATCTTCTGCCTTATCGGCAATGGTGTCCTGCAAGGAAAGAATATCCAACAAATCAGCACGATTAATGGCTAAAAAAATTCCGCGAGGCAGGTTATTACGAATTTCGTTTTTGGTTAAATCGGCCATGTGTTCCTTTTTGGAAATTTGCTTGGCCAATTGTTCGATTTTATCGTAATCCTGAACGGTATAGGCATCATACAAAAGCTGCAAATCCGAAACACATTCGGCAACCTGTTCCATGTGGGTTTGCAACGGAGCAAAAGGCGAACTTCTAAACAAACTCGCGATGGTTCTCATATTTTCCCTCTCATTAAATAAATTGTTAATTTACATCTTTCGTGCTTTGTTTTTGTTAGAATTTTATTAGAATTATGTTAAGAATTTCTTAATTCGCCCGCAAAAATATTTCATTCCCGGCGTAACACGGCAAAAATATTGGTTCTTAAAAAGAACAAGGGGCGGGACGCCGTTAAAATGTGCCACATCAGGAAAACCAAAAACATCCATTTTCGGGTGTAATTCAAATCGGAAATGTATTCGAAATGTTCCGCCGTAAACCCCTGGAGTGTCTGCAAGGCATGGCGACTATTCGCCTGGTGATAGGTGGGGAAGATATCTTCGTCGGCCACTTTGAAAATTTTTGTGATCAACGCATGCTTTAAAGGATAGGGCAGAAAAATCCGCGGCAGAAAAATGAAAGGCGAAGCGATATTGGTGGTAAGCAAAATGATCCGTCCGCCCGGTTTTAACACCCGATGCAATTCATCAAAGTAGCTTTGGCGCTCGGCAAAGTGCTCCACCACAAAACGCAAGGTAATCAAATCGACCGAAGCATCGGCAAAGGGCAAATGCCGAATGTCGGCCAGCACAAAAGGGCCGGCAAGCTGCTCATGACGAACGATATCGACCCCGATGGCCTGTTTGGCCAGGGGCCCAAATTCCCGAATGGTGGCATTATCACCGCAGCCTAAATCCAGCCAAACCGTTTCGGGCGTTACATATTTCCGAATGGCATCATCGAACACTTCCCAGCGGTGCTTAAAGGAAGGGTCTACTTTGCGCAGAATGTTATCCGACCATTCTTTGTTGTCCAACGCGCCCCCAAATTCGACAGACTGTTTGGCTCGCCGCAAAAATAGGCAAAATTTGTATTGAAAGCAAAATCACGGCCTGGCCTCTCACGCCTCTGCTTTTAAACGAGAATCTCTTTTGTTCCCTGTTCAGACAGCAGACGATCGAAATAGGCAATGGTCTTTTTTAACCCATCTTCCAATTTAACTTTTGGCTGCCAACCTAACTTTTGCTTGGCCAGAGTGATATCGGGCTTGCGTTGCGTAGGATCATCGGCCGGGAGCGGTTTGTGCACAATTTTCGAACGCGAACCCGTGAGTTCGATGACCTTTTCGGCCAGCTCCAGAATGGTAAATTCGTCGGGATTACCGATATTCACCGGACCGATAAAATCATCTACGGCCATCATGCGCAACGTACCGGCGACCAAATCGTCAATGTATTGAAACGAACGTGTTTGCTCGCCTTTGCCAAAAACCGTAATATTTTTATTTTTTAGGGCCTGAATAATAAAATTACTTACCACACGGCCATCATTCATGGCCATACGAGGCCCATAGGTGTTAAAAATTCGAATGATTTTAATGTCCACCCCGTTTTGCCGGTGATAATCCATCATCAGCGTTTCGGCTACCCGTTTTCCCTCATCGTAGCAACTGCGCAAGCCAATGGGATTAACGTTTCCCCAATAGTCTTCGGTTTGTGGATGGACTTTAGGATCGCCATAAACTTCCGAAGTACTGGCCTGCAAAATACGGGCACGCACACGCTTGGCCAATCCCAGCATGTTTATGGTACCCATCACATTGGTTTTAATGGTTTTTACCGGATTGTATTGGTAATGCACCGGCGAAGCGGGACAGGCAAAATGGTAAATTTGATCAATCTCCAAAAGAATTGGTTGGGTTACATCATGGCGGATCAATTCGAACTGCTTGTGATCCATCAGATGCCAGATATTTCGCTTTTGGCCGGTAAAAAAATTATCCAAACACAGTACATCGTGTCCTTGTTCGATTAGCGCATCGCACAAATGTGATCCGATAAAACCGGCGCCTCCGGTAACCAAAATCCGCATGCAGCCCTCCGTTTAATTTTTCGTTAAAATGATAAAAAAATTGGGAAGAAAAATAAACGGCCCCGGAGCCGCTCTATTCCGGGACGAAGGCCAAAGAGTCGGAGGTCAGCCGACTCAAAGCTCCGGAAGCCGTTTATTTTCGGCAAGAAACTAAATTTTGACTTTGCGTAAAGCCTGAGACAAATCGTTGATCAAATCTTTGGCATCTTCAATGCCTACCGACAGGCGCACCAAGCTTTCGGAAATTCCGCATTCGGCCAACTCCTCGGCGGAATAGGTAGAATGCGTCATGGATGCCGGATGCTCGATGAGAGAATCGACATCGCCCAGGCTTACCGCCAAGGTAAACAGTTTTACCGAATTCATCAACATTTCACCGGCACGCCGCCCGCCTTTTATTTCGAAGCTCACCATTCCGCCGAAGCCATTCATCTGTTTTTTGGCAATTTCGTGCTGTGGATGGGTGGTAAGCCCTGGGTAATACACCCGTTTTACTTTGGGATGGAATTGCAAAAATTTGGCAATTTTCATGGCATTTTGCTGATGGCGTTCCATGCGAACGGCCAGCGTTTTAAGGCCGCGCACCAACAGCCAGGCATTCAGCGGACTGATTACCGCGCCTAAATCACGCAAAAAATTGCCACGAAGTCCGTCAATGTAATCTTTTTTACCGATCACAATACCGGCGACCGTATCGCCGTGCCCGCCAATGTATTTTGTGGCGGAATGCAGCACAATATCCGCCCCCAATTCCAACGGGCGCTGGAAATACGGTGTGGGAAACGTATTGTCCACAACTAATGGGATTTTGTAATCCCTGGCAATTTTGGCACATGCTCTCAAATCCGTAACGGTTAACGTAGGATTTGCCGGAGTTTCGATGTAAATCAGTCTTGTTTTATCATCAATGGCGTTAACAATGTTCTCCAGGCGGGTGGTATCTACCTCCCGGGCTTCGATCTGGTAGCGGGGCAATGTTTCTTTAAACAAATTGTGGGTTCCACCGTAAAGGGTATTGGTAGAAATAAAGTTATCCCCGCTTTGGCACAAAGAAAAGATCACGCTGGAAATCGCACCCATACCCGAAGCAAAAGCCAGAGCCGCCTCGCCACCTTCCAGAAAGGCCATTTCCCGCTCAAATGCTGCCTGCGTGGGATTTCCCAACCGGGTGTACACATAGCCTTCTACTTCGCCGGAAAAAATTTGAGCGCCGTGACGCGCACTTTTAAACTTAAAAGTAGAACTTTGGTAAATGGGCAAACTCAACGCCCCGGTAACAGGATCGGCCCCGCCGGAACCATGCACACAAAGGGTGGCAAACGAAAGTTTTTTTAATTCATGGTTGTCCATATTCGCATCTCCGCTTGAAGAAATTATTGAACTTGTGAGAGTTTTTCAACAAAAATAATATAGAAGTGAGAAAGGATAAAATCAAATGCAAGCTCACAAATTTCCGCTTCGTTTTCTATTTGCAGTTAAGCATGGAATTTAATAAATTTCTGTTCAGTTAAAATTACTTAAATCAAAACGGAGGCTACATGGGAAAAGGTGATCGCAGAACACGGCGGGGCAAAATTTTTCGTGGTACTTACGGCAAAAGTCGCCCTAAAAAGAAAAATAGAAACAAGAAAAAAGAAGCATAAGGCCGTCATTTGACGGCTTTTTTATTTTGAAGCCTATGATTCTAAATTTTTGATCAGTTTTACTTGCAGAATTTTACGATTGGTTGCCCGCGTTACCACCACACGAAAACGTTCGAATCGCACCGTTTCGTTTACCCGGGGAATACGTCCGAGATGCTGTAAAAGCAAGCCGGCAATGGTTTCATAATCCCCCTCCGGAAATTGTAACCCTACTTTTTCGACCAATTCGTCCAGCGGGTAATCCCCGTCCAAAAGCCAGGTATGATTATTCAAGGCTTTAATTTTGGGCACTTCATCAAACGCTTCGGGAAAATCGCCAAACATGGTATCAATCAAATCGTCCATGGTAACCAAACCGGCCGTGCCACCATATTCGTCCACGACAAGAGCCACCGAAATATTGTCCCGTTTGAATTCACGCATTAACTGGGCACAACTCAATGTTTCCGGTACCATTTTCAAGGGTTTTAAAATTTTCTTAACAGAACGTGGGGCCTCGAACAGATCGTACAAAAACACAATGCCTTTGATATCATCCAGATCATTTCCGTAAATGGGAATGTGCATCACACTGTGCTGGACGAATAAATTTTGCAACTCCTTAATCGAAATATGATCCGGCGCGGCCACGATTTCGGTTCGAGGCGTCATAGCCTCTTTTACTTTGATCGTTCCGAAATCCAGTATCTTGTCGATGTATTTGATTTCCGGCTTATTGTAATCGCCTTTGCTGAATTCTTCCTTCAGCAGCAATTCCAACTCGTCTCGGGAAAAAAAGAAATGGGGAGACTGATGCTGCACGTGAAAAAGCGAAAGAAAAATATCGACCAAAAAATTAATAAACTTGATGAACGGGCTAAACACCACATAAAATGCGTACACCAAGGCCGTTGCCGGACGAATAACCCGGTTTACCATTAACCTGAAAAGGGATTTCGGAATGATCTCACCAAAAACCAGAATCGCCAGAGTAATAATGAGCCACGATGTTCCTTCTCCCATGTAACGGATCAAAAACACCGTCGCAAACGTGGTGGTCAAAATATTCGAGACATTGTTGCCAAATAATATTGTGGAAAAGAAATCTTCGGGTTTTTTCTGAAAATGAAGAAGCGGCTTCAAAAATTTCGCATTTTGTCTTTTCCAAATTTCAAGGCGCAGCTTATTAAAAATGGTGTACGCCGCCTCTGTTCCGGCAAACAACGAAGAAAGCAATATCCCTAAAATGGCTATTCCGATTTCAAACATAGGCTATTTTACCCACTTTCCCGCTCATCCTGTTTTGTCGATTCCGACAGCACTTTTTCGATCAGGGAAATGAGCGCACTACGTTCAAAAGGCTTGGAAATAATGTAGATACCGGCAAACGTATTTATCTCGTCACGAAACAAATCGCTATCATAAGCCGACAAAATAATAATGGGTAAAGAAGGAATTTTTTCCTTGATTCGTTTGATAAACTCCAGCCCATCCATCCCGGGCATTTGAATATCCGATAGTACCAAATCGTAAGTTTGGTTTTCCAATTTGTGCAAACCGCCTCGTGCGCTGGAGACAGTATCCAGGTGGTAAGGCTGCCCTTTTAAATAAATTTGCACAATTCGGTGCATGTGCGGATCGTCGTCTATCATCAAAATCCGTTTATTCATTTTTGATTTTTTCCTTTATTTTAAGTAAAAAATTCCTTGAGCATGGTAAACAGGCGGGTTAGCGGCAAGCCGACTACATTGTAGTAGCAGCCGTTAATTCCTTCTACCAACAACGCCCCCTGGCCCTGAATGCCATAGCCCCCGGCTTTATCGAAGGGTTCACCCGTATTGATGTAGGCCCAAATTTCTTCATCACTCAAGTTTCTAAAGCGTACCTGCGTGCACACCGCATCCAGCACAAAACGTTTGTCATTAAATAACCCCAGGCCCGTGTACACCCGATGCGTTTGTCCGCTTAAGGCTTTTAACATTTCAAAGGCATCTTGTTCGTTCTTCGGTTTGCCCATGATGTGGTCATTCAGTGCAACAATCGTATCGGCGCTGATGACCAGAGCCTCCGGGTATTTCTTCGCAACCGCTTCCCCTTTCAGGCGGGCGTTCGCTTTTACCACTTCTTCCATATCAGCACGTTTTTCATGGCTTTCTTCGGCATGGCTGGGAATGACTTTAAAATTCAGCCCTAAATTTTTGAGCAATTCGTAGCGCCGCGGCGATGCCGAGGCTAAAATCACATCCACGCGTTCCAATTTTTCAATTAAAGAAAACAGCATTTTAACTTCCCAAATAAATGGCCAACAGTCCGACAAGCATATCCAGCTTTAACAGATGACTAAACTTACCCAGGGTTGCAGGATCGTTTTTAAGCCAAAGGGCAACGCTGGTAAACAGGAGTACCGTGTCCACTCCCAAAGCCGCAATCCATAAATAGGTCGCGTTGAAAATATGCAAAAAATAGGGCACAAACGTCAGAACAATCAACACGGCGAAGAGAACATTCACCAACAAAATGGAAGCTTTGGCTCCAAAACGCCCGGCAAACGTAATGGCCTGGTGCTGCAAATCTCCTTTTAAATCTTGCAGGTCTTTTATTAATTCGCGCCCAAAATGGAAAAAAAAGGCAAAAACGGCCGGAATAATTCCGGCCCGCCAGTCGTCCACAGCCGCAGCCCCGTAAATAAAGGTCATAGCCGAGGCTGCGCTTACGGTCAGGTTGCCCCACAGGACCGTGCGTTTCAATTTGGCACTGTAATACACAAGGAGCAATGCAATCACCACGGTAATTTCCAGCATCAGGCGATTGCAAAAAACAGAGAGTAATAAAGCCACGCCGTACAAAAGCGCAAAATAGATCCACGCTTCCCGTACACTTGCCAGTCCCGAGGGCAGGACCCTTTGCGGTTTGTTGATCCGATCGATATCGCGATCAAAAATATCGTTGACAATATTGGCTCCGGCAGCGATGCATGCGGCCACAAATCCGCCTAAAATCAGCTTTGGATTGAGGTGAAATTTCGGAGAAATGAAGGCGGCGATCCACACCGAGACAAAAGTGATTCCCGCATTTAGCGGGCGACTCATCTTCCAAATATTTTTTACATGCCGAATCATTATTTTCTATCTATTCGATCGGTTGTCGTTTTTATCGCGCAACACGGGAATCATTCACCCAAAATGTATTGTTTCAAATCCATCCATTGTTTTTTTTGCATTAACGAATAGCGGTCGTTCCGTATGGCCGAATCAAGCAATTCGATTGCCTTGCCACGCGATTGCGCCGGGAAATAGACGGTAGGTGCATTGGGAATTTTTTTGGGTTTAACGAGTTTATGGTCTATCAGGTATTGCAAATCGTTTCTCAGGACATCCAGCGTGCGTTCTTTTTGAATTTCTTTAATGCGGTACAGGTCAAAAGCCGACTGAGGCGCCTTTTGCCACAATGCTTTTAAAATAGGCCAATAGCGGCGCGGGATTAAATAGTCTTCGGGTTTGATTTCGATTTTTTTCAGAATTTCCATCTTTTGCAAAGCCAGTTTGGCAGCAATCATGGCTATGGGCAAAATGGGCACAACTTCATTAGGTGTGGGCCGGTTCATAATGCGTGCCAGCTTGTCTTGCACATACCAGGGGGTGTAATAGGAACTTTCGCGATAATCCCAGAACAAACGATTTTTGGGCATTACTTCTTTCAAATCGATCACTCCCGGCAAAGTGTTGTATCCGTGCTTTTCCCGCATGGGATATTTCAAGCGGAGTGTATCGTGGGTTAGCACAAACGGTGCAAACGAAATCGGTCGTGGTTTGATGCCTAAAATTTTCACGGTAACCGAATCGGAAAGTTTGACGGAATCCAGAGGCACAACCGTGGTTGCAGCCGTATCACCAATGCTTTGAACCAGACAAACGGAATGGGCCTTGCCCAGCCCGAATAAAATAATTATTGTCCACAGCGCTAATGCGCCCTTATTCATGATGAATATCCTTACCTTTACGAATCCAGTTTTTTACGCAGCAAGGTATTAACCAATTGCGGATTAGCTTTCCCGCGCGAGATACGCATCACCTGACCCACCAAAAAGCCCAGCACTTTGGTTTTGCCATTGCGGTAGGCTTCGACCTCTCCGGGATTTTCGTCGATCACTTGTTGCACAAATGCTTCGATTTCGCTTTCATCGGAAATTTGCGTAAGCCCCAGCTTTTCGATGGCTTGCTTGACCGAAACTTCATTTGTCAGCAAATAGTCAAACACCTTTTTGGCCGCACTGGCACTCACCACTTTTTCTTTGATTGCTTTAAGCAAGTCCGCCAATTTTTCGGGGGTAACGGGGAAATGGGCTATTGTAATTTTCTTTTCGTTCAAAACGCGTGAAACTTCGCCCAGCATCCAGTTGCTAATCATCTTAAAATCTTTGATGTGTATGGCCACTTTTTCGAAATAATCGGCAAAGTCCCGGTTTTCCGTTAAAATGGTTACATCGTAATCGGGCAAGCCATATTGTTTTTTAAACCGCTCAAATTTTTCGTCGGGCAATTCCGGCAACATGCTTTGAATTTTTTCAAACCAGGGCAAATCGACAAAAACGGGCACCAAATCCGGCTCCGGAAAGTAGCGATAATCGTGCGACTCTTCTTTGCCGCGCATGGGTCGGGCCTCGTTTTTGTTGGCATCCCACAAAAGGGTTACCTGCTCTACCGGCTGCCCGTTTTTTAGCAAACGAATTTGACGTTCGATTTCAAATTCCAGCGCCTTTTGCACATGCGCAAAAGAATTCATGTTTTTCAATTCCGTACGGGTACCGAATTCCTTTTGGCCTTTGGGGCGCACACTAATGTTGGCATCGCAGCGAAAGCTTCCCTCTTCCATGTTGCCGTCGCTAATGCCCAAATAGCGCACCAATTGCCGCAGCTTGCTCAAATAGGCGTGGGCCTCGGCCGGAGAGCGCAAATCGGGCTGGCTGACAATTTCCAATAATGGCACCCCGCAGCGGTTCAAGTCGATCAACGATTGATCGGCTTCTACGTATTCTTCGCTGTGCACCGATTTTCCGGCATCTTCTTCCATGTGGATGCGGATTAGTCCTACCTTCTTTTTACCGTGTTCTGTCTCAATTTCCACATAGCCATTTTCGCAAATAGGTTCTTCGAATTGCGAAATCTGATAACCTTTGGGCAGGTCGGGATAAAAATAGTTTTTGCGTGCAAACCGATTACGGCGCCGAATTTCCGAATGGGTAGCCAGGCCCAAAAGAACGGCAAATTCCACCACCTTTTTATTCAAAACCGGTAGCGTGCCGGGCATTCCCAGGCACACCGGGCACGTTTGCGAATTGGGCTCCGCTCCAAAGCGGGTACTACAGCCACAAAAAATTTTCGATTCGGTTAAAAGTTGTGTATGGACTTCCAATCCGATAACTGCTTCGTATTCCATGAACGATTTACCTTTTGGCAATTAAAATAATTGTACTTGATTCAGAATTTAGCGTAAAGCTCCGTTTACTCAGGATCTTTGATTTCCGAAAGCTGCTCGATGGTTGCCCCCAGACGGAACAACACTTCTTCATCGAACGGTTTGGCCATTATTTGCAGCCCGACAGGCAATCCGTCCGGATGCCTTCCCACCGGAACATTCATAGCACAAATTCCCGCGAGATTGGCCGTGACGGTGTAAATATCCATCAAATACATCGTAAGCGGATCGTCGATTTTTTCTCCCAGACCAAAAGCGGGCGTGGGAGTTGTGGGCGTAATAATCGCCTCGTACGTATCAAAGGCTTGTAATAACTCCTGCTGAATTAAACGACGTACCTGCATGGCCTTTTTGTAATAGGCATCGTAATATCCGGCAGACAAAACATAGGTTCCCAAAAGAATTCGTCGTTTTACTTCCGCCCCAAAACCTTCACTGCGCGTCTTTTCGTACATATCTGCAAGATCATTTACTTCATCCGCTCTAAAGCCGTACCGCACTCCGTCGTAGCGTGCCAGGTTGGAAGAAGCTTCGGCCGTGGCAATGATATAATAGGTAGCCACGGCATATTTGGTTAGCGGCAAATCAAAAGTTTCGATTTGTGCTCCCCGGTTTTCCAGGGCCGCGCACACGGCCAAAATACGTTCCTTAATTGAAGCATCCAGGCCATCGGCAAAATAGGCATTTGGCAGCCCGATGCGCATTCCCTTGACATCTTTGCTCAAAAGTTCGGAATACGCAGGAACCGGCGTGGGCGACGAGGTTGAATCGTGTTCGTCCAAACCGGCAATGTGCTGCAGTAGCAAAGCGGCATCGGCACTATTTGCCGCAAACACCCCGATTTGGTCCAGCGATGAGGCATACGCTACCAATCCGTAGCGGGAAACCCGTCCGTAGGTTGGTTTAACCCCGATCAAACCTGTAAACGAAGCCGGTTGACGAATGGAACCGCCGGTTTCGCTGCCCAGGGCCACATCACAAGCGCCAATGCGCACGGCCACGGCCGACCCGCCACTTGAGCCTCCGGCCACACGCTTCGAATCCAGCGGATTTTTTACCGCGCCAAACAGCGAATTTTCGCTGGAAGAGCCCATTGCAAATTCGTCCATGTTCGTTTTGCCGATAAAGATAACACCCGCTTCACGTAACCGGGCAATAACCGTGGCATCAAAAGGCGCCACAAAGTTTTCGAGAATTTTGCTGGCGCAGGTAGTAGGTTTGCCCTTGATGTTAATATTATCCTTTACGGCAACGATAATTCCGGCTAACGGGCCTACCGCTTCGCCACGGGCGATTTTTTCATCCAGTTCCTGTGCTTGTTGTCGGGCTTCGTCGGCAAAAACCTGAGTGAATGCATTCAAATTTTCATTTTTCTCGATAGTTGCCAGTGCATGCTCAACCCGCTCCAGGGCCGAAATCTTTTTTTCAAGTAAAGCAGAATGAATCTCTCGAATCGTCATTTTTTTCCTACATTTATTCTGATTTTTTCTCGGCTTGTGCGGACTCTTCGGAATGTTCCACATTTTTGACCGCTTCTTTCTGCGGCTCGGCAGCCGGTGTTTCCAGAGGCTTGTTTAAATCCAGTTCATCCTGTATTTCACTGGTTGCCTTTTTAAACTCTCTGATTCCTTTACCCAGACCCTGTGCCAATTCAGGCAATTTTTTTGAGCCGAACACCAACAAAATGATAAACAAAATAATCAATAATTCTGATGTTCCTATTCCAAACATGATATCACCTCACTTAGGTTAAATTTCATTTTATTAAAATTCGAACGTTCCATTCCTTTTATTGCACCCATTTTAACACATAGGCGGCGATCAAGATCCCGATAATTCCAATTACGTTCAGCTTTAAGCTAAAACCCAACGTAAACGTGAAAACGACCAGATTCAAAGTAGCCGGGCCAAAATGCATTTGTGCCGATTTCAGGAAGAATTCCCGCACGACTCCACCGGGAATAAGGAAAGCAATTATTTCTCCCAAAGCCGACCCGATTAAAGCACCGATAAAAATGATTAAAACGATTTTCCAAAAATTTCTTTTGCTCATTTGTCCGCTCCCTTTGATTTACGCGCGCCTGCCTCCCAGCCGCTTGCCTTGTGTTAAACGAATGAGAAAGCGGATTAAGCCACTAAGCACATAGGTTACCACCAACGGGAACATGAACAATTGAGGATTAATAATCAGCAGGAGCACCACGATCACGACAATCATCACCCAAACCTTTTGCCCCACCGTACCCTTAAAAGTAAGCTTGGGCATCACATCGTAGCGGATGGTGCTTACCATTAGAACCGAAACGGTTAACGTAAGCACCAACAAATACTTGGGCAAAATTTGATGCGGGAAATAGGCATCAACAAAAATAAAAAATGAAGCAATGGAAATGGCCGAGGCCGGAGAGGGCAATCCGGTAAAGGCTGTTTTCTCGAATCCTTCCAGTTCCACGTTAAAACGGGCCAAACGAATGCTGGCAAAAAGAAGAGGGAAAAAGCTCAGGAACATGCCCACCGTCCCCCAGTTTTTGAAATAGTACAAATAAACCAGAATTGAGGGAGCCAGGCCAAAGGAAACCACATCGGCCAGCGAATCATATTCTACGCCAAATTTACTACTGGTACCCGTAAACCGGGCAACGCGTCCGTCCATGCTATCCATAAAAGCGGCCAGGATGATAAGCCACGAAGAACGCACAAAATTTTCACTGTTAAACGCGTAGATGACGGCCATGAAGCCAAAAAACATGTTGGCAATTGTGAAAAAACTGGGAACAATCGTTCGAGGCACTTTAATCATTTTTAAATTCTCCTATTACCGTTTCGCCGGCCGTGGTTTTCTGTTTTAATTTTACTTTAATTTCCACGTTTAAGGGTAAAAAAACATCCAGTCGAGAGCCATATTTGATCATCCCGAAACGTTGCGAGCGCTGAACTTTTTGCCCCAATTGCAATTTGCACACAACACGCCGGGCAATAATTCCGGCAATTTGTTTGAACAAAATTTTCCCATAGGGGGTTGTCAATCCAATAATTTCCTGTTCATTCAGCTCTCCGGCACGTTTATCGAATGCGGCCAAAAACTCTCCTTTTTTGTACTGCAAAAAATCAACCTGCCCGCTGGCCGGAATGCGATTAACATGGCAATTGAACACCGACATAAAAATACTAATCTTGCGGGCTTTCCCTTTAATAAAGTAAGGTTCGTCCTCTTCGGTAATTTCAATTACGGTTCCGTCCGCCGGCGAAACGATGGCCGTCTCGGGCCCTTCGTAAGAGCGCTCCGGGTCGCGAAAAAAGAAAAAATTAAAGAAGAAAAAAATTGCCACCAGAACCGTCAGAGTCCAAAGTGCCCAATGTCTGAAAAGTAAGGACAAAACAAGAAAAACAGCCAGAACTACCCCGGTTCCGATAATGATCGGAATCCCGTCTCTTGCAATCATCGTTTATCTATTCCTTTCGGTCTTTAAATGCCAGGTTTCCACCAACCTATCCGTCAAACGAAACCTATCTCTCGTTCCCGGAAATTCGCTGATCTCTTCTTAAAATGCAAAATAAAATTTCACTTTACGCCCTATTTGGGATATTTTTCCAGCACAATATCCACGGTTTTCACTTTTCCGTTTCGCCACAGTTTAACGCGAATTTTGTCTCCCACGCGCAAATCAAGGGAGAGAATTACCGCTTCGGCATCGCTGTAGCTGGAAATGGGCTGTCCGTTAATCTCCATGATAACATCGCCCAACTGCACCCCGGCCTTTTCGGCGGGACTATGGCGATCCAAACGCCGCACGTACACGCCCTGCACAGAAGGATAGCCCAGAGAGCGCGCGATGTAAGGATTTAAATTGGACACGTACATGCCAATCCAAATATTTTCGTCGCCGCCCCGACGATTTTTCAACTTTTCCACGACCCGTTTAATCCGATTGCTGGGGATGGCAAAGCCAATACCCACCGAGCCGTGTTCTTGCGGATCGGCAGTAAAAATGAAGGTGTTCATACCAATCACTTCCCCATCGGCATTGCACAACGGCCCCCCGCTGTTGCCCTGATTAATGGCGGCATCGGTCTGGATCATGTCTTCGTAAATGCGGCCTTCCATGGGAGAAAAATCGCGGTTAACCGCACTAATCACCCCGACCGTCACCGTGGGTTTGTTCTTAATAAAAAGCCCAAAAGGATTGCCCAGCGCAATCGCCCATTCGCCAATTAAAATGTCATCGGAATTGCCGAAGGTAATGTAAGGAAACTTACCCTCGATTTTCAGCAAAGCAATGTCCGAAACACGATCTTTGTCCACAAGCTGTGCCTTGTATTCTTTGCCGTTAGACATGGCCACAATAATTTCCGTGGCATCGCCCACCACGTGTTCATTGGTAACCACGTAGCCATCGGGCGAAATAATAAACCCCGAGCCAATGGATTTTACCTGCTGTTCGACAATGCGATCGCCGAAAAGCTCCGGAAAAAACTGGCGGAAGAAGGGATCATCGTAAAACGGATTGCGCTGTACGTAACGGTTAATCTTGGTCACGTTCACCGAAACCACGGCCGGGCTTACCCTTTGCACCGCACGGGTAATGGCATTGCGCCGATGGCTGGTCAGCGAAGTACTCTCATCCGGGTTTTGGGCCAATGCTTCGCTTACCAGAGAGGTATCGGTAGAGTGGGCGGAATGTTCGCTGGCGTTCATGGGCAAATATTTGGCCATGAGTACGCCCAGGGCAATGCCAATTCCTACCGTAAGAAAAACTTTCCACAGTTTTGACATGATCTTCCAACCTTGTTTAATATTTCAGTTTTTCAATTTCAGAGATCGGGTTCACCGCAAATTAAAACCTACCGTTTTTGAACTTTTTCCCAATCGGCCAAAAAGCGTTCGATGCCAATATCTGTCAGCGGATGCTTGGTCAATTTTTCGATTAC
>Ga0256914_1002324_pt1 | contig 16045 bp, 13 predicted proteins | sample HulkmetaG_FD_191571 | JGI IMG/M metagenome (GOLD analysis project Ga0256914, IMG submission 191571) | Hydrothermal chimney microbial communities from Main Endeavour vent field at the Juan de Fuca Ridge, Pacific Ocean - Hulk | ecosystem: Environmental > Aquatic > Marine > Hydrothermal vents ... | reverse complement strand
CCTGTTAACGATGAAATAACTTTGCGCGAACCATATAACGGTTATCTCGTATATCAAGGAGGTGTCCCCGAAGTGGAAGAGTTTATTAAAAAGGTCCACAAGTAACCTTTTTTCTCATTGAAGGAATTTTTTCTTTTGATTTTGGAAAAATTTCCACCCTTTCGCTTTCCTATTTTTTAAATAATCAGCCTTATACGGTTTTGGTATAATATTAGTGAAGCAGATATCGTACTTTGCTTAACTCTTGAAAAATATGGATGCTCAATTATTAAAAGGAAAAAAAATATTGGTGGTGGATGACGTTAAAATCAATTATATATTGATTAAAGGGTTATTGAGAGACGAAGGAGTTGATGTATTGTGGGCCGAAGACGGATTTCAGGCCGTAAACCGTTACAAAACCGAACATCCCGACTTGATATTGATGGATTACCATATGCCCGGAAAAAACGGATACGAAACCGCCGAAGAGATAAAAAGAGAGCACAAATCGACACCAATTATTTGTCAGACCACCGACTCGGTTGCACCGGTATTGGCCGATAAGAAAAAAGTATTTGACGACATATTAATAAAACCGATAAATAAAAACAACCTGTTGAAAAAGATTTATGAAAATATAGCATAGTTTTCTTTTTCTTTCTATTTTTAAGGCTGAATAATAAATACTCGCAAATTATGAGAAGATTACTCTTTGTTTTATTTTTCAGCAGCTTTTTAATTGCTCATGGTTTTGCACAACTGTTTACCGAAATCCACAGCGGTTTTCACGGCGTTATGGAGCCTGTTGCGGCTTGGGTTTTAAATTCGAATGAAATTCCCGACGCTTTTTTATCGGGTGAATATTATACCGGGAACAACAATTACCTTGTATCGCAATATTCGCATAAAATATCAAAAGACAGGTTTGTACCGGTAAAATCGCCTTTGCCGGCACTCTCGCGCGGAATGGCGGCAACCGCCGATTACGATAAAGACGGCGACGATGATATTGTTATTTCGGGATACAACAAAACCGGACAGCTGATAATGAGACTTTACCGGAATGAAGGTAACCACCGTTTTTATCATGTAAAAGAGTTGTTTACTCCCGTTTCGGACGGCTCGTTGGAGTGGGGCGATTTTGACCACGACGGCGATTTGGATATACTTGCCACAGGAAGACAATACAACAATTTACTGTCAACCGTTATTTACAGAAACGATAAGGGTATCTTTTCGGAATATGTCATTAATGTTCCCGGAATATATAACGGCAGTGCCAAATGGGGCGATTTCGACGGCGATAACGACCTCGACATCCTTATTACGGGAAATGTGGGAAACAAACCATTTACCGCCATTTACAAGAACGATAACGGACATTACCATAAACTTTCCCAATCTTTTTACCCTTTGAAAAACAGCGATTGTGCCTGGGCCGATTTCGATGACGACGAAGATTTGGATTTTATTATCAGCGGAGAAGATATAGACGGTTTCCCGGTGTGTATGATTTATACCAACGAAGAAAAATTGTTTTTCAGGGAGATGAATGTGGCGATACGCGGTCTTAAAAATTGTACTATCGATTTGGCCGACTACAACCGCGACGGCGATATTGATATTTTGATGACAGGAGAATCGTTGGAGCGCCCTTATACGCTTCTTTATAAAAACAACGGACTTTTTAATTTCGAAAATATAGTAACCGGTTTGCCTGCCGTAAGTAACGGAACAGCCCTCTGGAAAGATTACGATAATGACGGCGACCAGGATATTTTGCTCGCAGGTATTACAATATGTTACGAATTTATAGGTGGAATTTACCGCAATAATGTTAATCCGCCTAAAAAACGGGAAGAAGAGAACAACATCTTTATAACTTCTAAAATTCCCCCCACAAGTGTGGGTCCGTTTTATTACTATGTCTTTTCCTCTTGCTATTGCGACCCCTCGGGCGACGGAAATCCCCAATATCATCTATACATAAGTAATATTCATTACGAAAAAACCGATTACGATTTGAATTACAAATTCAACGATATTTTGATAAAAACGGTTCCGAACTGGGGAAAAGCCGACCGGGGACACAGAACCTCAAACGGTTTCCTTACAAAAAGCGAAGCTGTAACTTCGCGGCGTCAGGTTATCGAATCGTACAAGCAAAGCGGATTTCAGGTTCATTACATAAATTGGTGATGTTGTAGCTCTTTACCGTAGCATTTCCTGTAATTTATTATCCTACCGACTCTTCATCTTCAAAATCGTTATTAGCGGGGACTAAAGGAAGCCTGTTGTTCGTTTTCTTCATGTTTTCAACAATGGCTTTGGTTTTGTTTTTATCGTTACTTGCCAAATGGTGCATAACTTTGGCTCCGAAATAGAAAGCAAGCATCATTTCGAAAGCTGTGGTAAGTTCACCGAGTTTGCCCGAACCGTATTCAAAATAGAAATCGCCTATATAAAAAAGAATAACGAAAAAGAGTAGCGAAAGCGTTAAAGTGCCTCTGAAAAATCCTCTCGGAATTGAGAGTGTTTCGCCGGCATGGGGGTTTTGGTTTTCGTTATCCCATTTTCCGAAAGTGTATCTTTTAAGAAGTAAAACAAACAGGGTTACAACTCCTGTCATCCAGATGATAAAAGATAAAACTACTATCAATTCGAAAGTTTGTTTATTCATTGTTTTAATGTTTTTTCGATTTTCTTTAAAAAAGTAATAAAGCCAGAATTAGTCCCGCTGCAAAACCCGACCCCCCGAAAATGTATTTCAAACGTTTTTGCCGGAGTAGTTTTTTTTCGGTTTTTTCAAGATTGATGTCACATGTTTTCCATTTATCCGAATAGCGGATATATGCCTTTTCGAGGGTGTCGTTTATGGATGTTAAATTTGTATTAATTGCTTTTAATTTGTCGATTTTTAATTTGTAGTTTCTATTTAGGCTGTCGCATATTTTGTATTTCATTCCCGTGGCTAATACCGAGTCCATTTGACTTCCGGTAATTATCCACAATTCCGACCGGTTTGCCGTGACTGTTTTTGAGGTTCCTGCATTAATTATTTCCGGATATTTGTTTTGCGCTTCAATATTCATTGCGAATATCAGAATCAATAATAATAGTGTTGTTTTCATTGTCCGAAAAGTTCGTTAAAACGTTTTTGTTTTTGTTCGGCGTTCATGTTTTTTACTTCCACGCCAATTGCGGCTTTGCGTGTTTCGAGTGTTTCGATACGGGCATCCAAAACCTCAATGTCTTTTTTCAGAAAATCTATTTTTGTCTTTCTTTTTTCTATTTCGGCGTTAATGCGGTTTTGGTATTCGGTTTCCAGTTGACGTTCTTTTTCGTGTTTCAGTGCAATGTTTTCTATTGAGTTGTCGCCGGCCCCGAAATATTTCGACAACATTTTGAATGGTGCTGCAAGGGCGGCAAAAAGAATTGTCAACGGTTTCCAGTCGAACCGGAAATAGCCGAGGCTTTGCAAATAGCCGACCAGTATGAGCAAAGCCACAATTACTATTAAAGTTATCCAACCTTTCATGGTAGTGATTATTTATCCGTATTAATATATTTACCTGCCACCCAACCGGTAATTTTTGCCGTAACCTTATACCAGCCGTTTTTACTGTCGAGTATCTCCACACGGCTGTTTTTGGGCAAAGGTTTTGCAATTTTTGCGGAGTTGATGTCGGGACTTTCCCTTATGTTGAGTTTCGATGCCGTAACTTTTCCCGTTTCGGGTATTGTATCGTCGTTTTCGTCGTCTTTTCTGTTATTAAGAATTTTGTCGCGCAGACGGTTGAGCGGAAAAGCCGGACCGGGGTCCAGTTTTCTCAGTGGAGCAATCTCTTCGTGTCCTAAAATGTATTTAATATCATATGTGTCGGTAAGTAAACGGCAAAGTTGCAACACGGCATCGATTTGCTCGGGTGTATAGATGTGCCAATAGCGGGGTTTGTTTTCGTTGCGGTGCACCGCTTTTATCACTTTGTCGGCAGTATATTTTTTGCCGAACCAGGCTTGGTATTCGTCGCCTGCTTTTGTTAAGTTTCCCGGATTGACAATTTCGATACCTATTGAATATTTGTTAAGTCCGGTGCGGTTTTCCCAACTGCTGACGCCGGCGTGCCAGGCTATTTCGTCAAAAGGGACGAGTTGAGTAATGCTTCCGTCGAAATCAATAACAAGGTGAGCCGACACCTTGTATGCGGGGTTTGTCAATGTGTTTATTGCCGATTGTGCCGAAGGTCCCGCCGTAAAATGAATAATAATGGTATCGGGAAGGTTACGGTCGAATTTTCCGCTTTTGTTTGGTGAGGGTTTCAGGGCAACATTGTCGCCCGAAACTAAATGGTTTTCAATTTTCATGGGTGATAATTAATCCGGTTACAGCATTCAAATATATGAAATTTTTTTAATAACCGGAAAAATATAATATAGGAGTATATTTGTATGCTTTTATTTTTGATGCCATGTTGATAGTCTATGTTTTGCTTGTATTGTTTTTGCTGTTCTTGGTGTTGTTTGTTTTAATAGTGGTAAATTTTAAAAATCCCGTATTAAAATACACCCCCCCTGATGATGCAGGTTTTGACGTAAAAGAGGTGTGGTTTCCCGCTTCGAACGGCAAAAAGCTGCACGGTTTGTATGTTTTTCAACATCAGGATGCTCCCACGGTAATTTTTGTTCACGGCTGGGGTAAAAATGCCGGAACAATGACTGTTTATCTGAAAAATTTGTGTTGCCGTGGTTACAATATGCTTGCCATAGATGCCCGCAGCCACGGGTTGAGTGATGCCGACGGCTATTCCTCAATGTTGAAATTTGCCGAAGATATTGTTTCTGCTGTCGATTTTATTTTATCGTTGCCTGAATTGATAAACAAAGATATTTACCTGTTGGGGTTGTCGATAGGAGGGGGTGCTTCGTTGTATGCCGCTTCGCACGATAATCGAATTAAAAAGGTTGTAACGGTAGGTGCTTTTGCAAATCCTGCAGACATAATGAAAAGAGAGATAAAAGCCCGGCACATACCCTATTTTCCGTTTATTTTTCTTTTTTTCAAATTGGTGGAATTGTACATAGGGGCAAAACTCGACGATATCGCTCCGGTTAATAATATTTTCAAGTCGAAAGCAAAAATTTTCATTATTCACGGAAAAAAAGACAGGGTTGTACCTTTTGAACAGGCGGAAAAATTGAAGAAGGCGGCAGGCAAAGCGGATATTAAGATGTGGGGTATCGAAAACAGAGGACATTCAAATTGCCACCTCGAAAGGGGATTTTGGGACAAAATAGATGATTTTTACAAGGAGCGATAATTCACGCAGGTAGTTTCAACGGAAAAATGGTTTACCGTTAAATATCCCTGAAATCTTTCTTTTTGGTTAGCTTCAGATCTTGCAATATCGAGGCTTTGATATTTAAGGAGAAATTCCAGCTTTTACGGTATCCGAGGGGTATCCAGTTAAAACGCATTTCCCAGCAGTGGAGGTCGCGCACAAGGTTCAAGCTTGTGAAAGCCAATCCCTTGTTTTTAAAATCCCACCCCGTGTTGAACGAAAATTTCCACTTTGGGGTTATACTTATGTTTCCCGTTACGCCGAGTGTTTGTACTATTGTTTTTTTCGGTGTCCAAATTTGGTTTACATAGCTCAGCACATTTGAATAGCGCATGTTGTATCTTATGTTTAGTGTCCATGGTATCGTCCAGTCGATATACTCTTCGGGATGAGCCGCAATATCGGCCATTACCGACGATTCCTCTTCGGTCATGGGTCTTTTTTCGGGTTCTTTGCCTTTTTTGCCTTTGTTTTTACCGAAAGTTTTTTCGTTTAGCGATAGAGTTAAACTCAGGTTCCACGAGGTGTTATCGCGTCTAAGCAGCCGCCTGTTAACTTCCCATTCAAATTTGTCGATACGTCTTCCGAGCGAGTCAACGGTATAGGGGTCCCACCGGCTCGAGTATTGAATTGTGAAATTTTTCCACAGTCTGGTACGTCCCGTCATGTTTAATGTCGACCAGTTTAGCGAGTCGCGTGCAAAATCGTAACTCCCCGAAATTGTAAAATTCTCAATAAGTTTTATCTTTTTTAGTCCGGTTACGGTATCTTTTTTCGAGGGTACTTTTATCTCCAGATTGTTTGAAAGACTGAAATTTGCCGCTCCCGATTTTTGTCCGGGAGCATTTCCGTAAAGATAGCGTTCGTATTTCGAATATTCCACTTTGTTGCCGAGAGTGTCGTAATAATAATCGAAGTATCCCCACTTTTCGGCACCGAAATCGGGCGTGTACGATATACCTACGTTGGGTGTCAAAACGTGTCTGACGGCACGTATGGGTCCCTTCTTGAAACGTACTATTCCATACAGCTTGGTGCTTAACGAACTGCTGAAATTAAAATCGAAAATGTTATTAAATCCCGGTATCGTGTCAATGTCAACAAAACCTACTATGGTATCGTTTCCTTGAAAAAGCGTATCGTTCGACCAGTATTTTCGAATATGTGAAGCATACATACGGTCGGTAATATTAAAAGAGTTGCTCAGTGTAAAATATTTTAAGACTTTTGCCGGCAGACTGACGGGGATTTTGTGCACAACCCCGTTTTGCATGTTTTTGAATGTTTCGGGTTCGAAAAATGTGGAATCGGTGGCCGAAACACTGTTTTTCGAGTTCATGGAATATGAGATGCTCAAATCTTCATAAAAATGTTTTTTACCCCCTTTTTTGTTTCGTAAAGGATAAAACCTGTTGACACTGAAGGTTAATTCGGGTAAAGTGACCTGCATTTGATGGGTTTTGGTATTTTGGCGGTGGCTGGCATTTGCCGTAAGAAAATATTTTCCGCTCCAGCTTGTCTGGTATGCAATGCTCGATTGAAATTCGTTGGAAAGATAATCTTGTGTCGAAACGGTGTTGTAGGTTATATAATTACTGCTGACCACATTGACATTAGCGCTAAAAGAGCTGTGAGGCCTGGCTTTGGGGTCTTGGCGGTGTGACCACCTGACGCTGAAATCGCGCGAACTTTTGTAATCGGGTTCTCCTTTTACTCCCAGAATATTGCGTGCAAACCCCACATTAACCGAGCCGCTGTATTTATATCTTTTTTTATACCTTACTTGTTGGGCTATTTTCCAGCTGCCGTGGGTGTAGATGTCGCCCGTTATTTTATAATCCAAATAGTCGTTTATGTGCCAGTAATAACCGCCGTTTTCGAGATAAAAACCACGCGTGGGCGATTCTCCGTACGACGGAATAACCAATCCCGATTGCCGCTGGGCATTGTTCGGGAAAAACCCGAAAGGCAATGCTATGGGTGTGGGTACCCCTTCTATTTCGAGATATACGGGTCCGGTAACGATTTTTTTGTTTGGAATAACTCTTGCTTTGTCGAATCTGAATTCAAAGTGGGGATGGTCGGGAAGGTTACAAGTGGTGAAATAACCCCTTTTGATGTTTACCGAATTATCAGCCTCCTTTTTCACCTTGTTTCCGTGCAAAAATCCTTGGTCGTCTTCGGTGTTTACGCTTTGGATAATTCCTTTTTTCGAGTCGAAATTGTATTTAATGGTATTTGCTTTAAAGGTTTCGTCGCCTTCGGTAAATACCGGAAGTCCCACTATTTTTCCCGTGGAATCGGGCAGCCCGGTGGCATATACGTTGTTTGTGGTAAAATCGAATTCGATGTACGCCGCTTTTAGAGTTATGTCGCCGTATGTTACAACGGCATCACCGTAAAGGTATGCTTTTTTGTTTATAATGTCTTGAATAATTGAATCTTTGGCGCTGCGTTCCACCTTGGCATCCAAAACGGTATGGGGTTTGCTTGATTGTGTGGTATCGGGTTTGTTTATCTCCAGCGTATCGGCAATAGTGTCGCCCGTTGGAACGGTATCGGTAACCGGCATAAGAGTATCGGGAACTATTTTGCGTTCTTGCCATAATGAACCGGCAAAAACAGCGTTGTTGAAAAACAATACAACAACATATAACCAAAAAGGTGTTAATAATTCTGCCGATTTTCTTATGTGTAACAATCTGTATGTTTTACTTTTGTTAAAAAAAATAATAACGGTGTTAACCAGTGCAAATATAGTACCTAAAATGGAACGACAATTTTTTAAACGTGTTGTTTATTTTGTTGTTGTTTTCTTTTTGGCCGGCGCTCGCTGCGGTAATCTTTTTTCGCAAAACGGCACCTATATCCGCACGGTGGTTATTGATGCCGGACACGGGGGCAAAGATCCGGGTGCTTTGGGAAAACATTCGCGCGAAAAAGACATAACCCTGAAAGTAGCCCTGAAACTCGGCAATTACATAAAAAAGAACCTGCCCGACGTTAAAGTTATTTATACACGGAAGAGCGATAAATTTGTGGAGTTGAAAAAAAGGGGCGAAATAGCCAATAAAAACAATGCCGATGTTTTTATTTCCATACATTGCAATGCAAATAAGGTGACCTCACTTTACGGAGCCGAAACATATGTGCTGGGCAGCGACCCCAAACGTACCAACAGGAATATGAAGGTAGCAATGCTCGAAAATGCCGCTATCCTTCTTGAGGAAAATCCGGAAGAAAATTACAACGGATTTAACCCGAATTCTCCCCAGTCGTATATTATATTTTCGCTGAAACAGAATGCCTACAAAGAGGAAAAAAGTCTTGAACTTGCCGAAAAAATCCAAAAACAGTTCAAAGAGAGGGTGGGACGCAAAGACAGGAGTGTGCATCAGGCAGGTTTTCTTGTGCTTGCCGGAACATACATGCCTTCGGTTTTGGTCGAATTGGGATACCTGACAAATCCAAAAGAAGAGAAATTTTTACTTTCTGAAAAAGGCGAAGTGTATCTTGCTTCTGCTATTTACCGTGCTTTTAAAGAGTATAAACGGGAATTTGAAAAAGAGAACAAAGCTTACGAATACCGGAAAAAAATAGTGCAAAAGGAGAATGAAAATGTTAACCTCAAAAAAACTGATAAAGGTAAAAAAATGAGAGATGACACTCATGCCGTAGAATACAGGGTTCAGTTTTATACCAACACAAAAAAAATTCCGCTTACCTCTCCGCGCTTTTCAAAATTGAAAGATGTGGACTACTATTTCCATAACGGATTATATAAATATACCGCAGGACACTTCTACAACAAACAAGATGCCGTAAAACTTAAAAACACAATTAGGGGTTTGGGATTTAAAGATGCCTTTGTGGCGGCATTTTATGGTGGAAAACGTATTTCCATTCAAGATGCGGCAAAAATATCAACCCGTTAGGATAGGCTGACAAACAAATGTTTTGCGAAAAGTCTCCCCGGCACTAACGGTATTCCTATTTTTTTTATCTTTACCCGAATGATTATTAAATGAGTTGTTTATAAATAAAACATAAAATGCGAGTTTGTTATATCTCAACTTATCCGCCCATTGAAAACGGTATAGCCACATATACGCGTTATTTGTCGGATGCAATAAAGTTTCTCGACAAAGAGGTTTTGATAATAAGTGAAAACGGTACATACGGCGAAAATGTTTTTCCAACCTACTCTCCTCTGGATAACGATATAGCCGCCAAACTTTTTAACATGGTTTCGAAAATGACCCCCGACGTTATTCATATACAACACGATTATAATATTTACGGGTCGGACAACGGGGTTCAACTGTTGGATTTTTTATACCGTTGTAAAATGGCGGGATTGCCTACCGTTACCACCCTTCACACCGTTTACGAAGAGATAGATAATACACAACACATAATTTTGGAAAGTATTTTGTCGTCAAGCTCTGCGGTAATTCTTCACGAGCAGTATCAATTGCAAACGGTTATGAGGTATTTTCCGCAACATAAAAAAAAGTGTCACGTGGTACCTCACGGTGTAAGGCGCATAAAACCGGTTAAAGATGCCAAAAAGATATTAAATCTCGAAGACAAAAAAGTGTTGCTGCTGGCAGGATATTTTACGCCCACAAAGGGCTTTCACAGAATAGTTAAACTTTTTCCCGAGATAGCCGGAAACGTAAAAGATGCCGTATTGCTTGTTTCCGGAAAGATGCGTGGCATAGAGTACGGTGATTATCAAAAATATTTTTTCGATTTGATAAACAATTCGCCTGCTTTTAACAAGATAGAGGTGCTTCGCGGACAGTTCCCGCAACACACTTTCGACACCATACTGAGTTCGGCCGATGTTCTTGCCCTGCCTTACGAAATGGGAGGACAAAGCGGTATGCTCGCTCAAGCTGCCGCCTTTCAAATACCTGTTGTACTCTCGCCGCTGAAAAGTTTCGAAAGTTGGAACAAAAAAATTAAAGGGGGAATTATTGCCAATTCCGATAATGAGTTTATTACTGCAATTTCGGAATTGCTTTTGGCCGACGATTACCGTAAAAAACTGAAACAGAACATAGCAAATAATATACAGTCGTATTACTGGGACGAAATAGCAAAAAAACACCTCTTGGTTTACGAAAGCGTTATAAATGTGCCCTATGGAAAAGCAAGATATTTTTATGTACCCGAAAAGCAGGTTTAGCTCCCGGGACTATCTTGCCAAAATTTTTGTGTAAACATCAATATATCCGTCTATCATTTTATCCATACCGAAGCGGCTTTCGGACCACATCCTGCAATATGAACGGTTTAATGATTTTATTTGCGGCAATACCTCAACAGCTTCGTTTACCGTGCCGGTAAGGAATCCCGTTTTACCGTTTTCTATGAGTTCGGGCATTGAACCCCTGTTGAAAGCCACCACCGGAGTGCCGCACATCATTGCTTCGGCAACACTCAGCCCGAAGGGCTCGTCGAAACTTATGGGATGTAATAACGCATATGCGTTACCGAGAAGTTTGTCGCGCTCCGCAGGTCCCGAATTTCCCACATATACTATCTGTTCGTTATCTATTTCGGGTTTTATTTTCCGGTTAAAATACTCTTCATCTTGAATTAATCCCGAAATTATCAACTTCATCTTTGCTTTTTTTGCTATTTGTATCGATTCGTACGTCCCTTTTTCGGGATGAATACGTCCGAAAAAGAGAAGATAATCGCCGTGTTTTTTTACCGGGGTAAACATTTTTGTGTCTATTCCATTGTAAACCGTAGCAATGTATCTCAATTGCCGGCTGCGGTCCGAATTGCTTATGGAAACATAAAAATTATTGTCGTTGTACTCTTTGTAAACGGGAATTATTTTGGGCGACGAAAAACCGTGAATGGTTGTCACCATGGGTGTTTTTATTAAACGCGTATATGTGAGTGGCAGGAAATCGTAATTGTTGTGCAAAATGTCGAACTTGTAAGACATCTCCATAAAATGTGCAATATGTAAGCATTCGCAAACTTTGGCGTCAAGTTCGGGATGTTCTCCGTACGGTTTTTGGCAAACGGCTTCCAACTTTCCCTTGGTAATGGAGTCGGCGGTAGCAAACAGCGTTACGTCGTAGCCTCTATTTACAAGACCTTCGGCAATATTCGATGCCACCTGTTCCCAAGGACCGTATTTACGCGGTGGTGTACGCCAACATGCCGGTGAGAGTATGGCTATTTTCATTGTTACATTATTTATTTACACATGGTTTCGAAAACAAAACAAATTGTCACCCCTTGTGTTTAATCTTTCTTTTGTACACCACGTCGAGGCCGTATCCCAAACCTATACCCACATATTCGGCACGGCCGAGGTGCACGCTCAAAACAAGGTTAGCAAAAATGTTGCCTAATACTTTATATTTGACCGTTAATCTTTGATAAAAATCGCCCTCGCTTTTCTCTTTTCCCGAAAGATAAATGCCGGCATTAAACATAAAAGTCATTTTTGATATCAGCAATTCGTATGCGATGTTAAAACCGGTTTTAAGAATTTGAAAATCGTTTGTAACTTCAAAACCTCTTTTTTCGAGTATAAATCTGTCGGAATTGTCGTACGTGGCATCCAGTCCCAAACCCCATTTGCTTTTGTAACTAACCTGTTTCATTATGTTGAAAAAGGCGGCATACACCGCAAAGCGTTTTCCGTATTGTTGCGTCATATCTTTCGAAGCTACCGAAGCCGAAAGTTCAAAGTTTATGTATTTGCGCCCGTCGAATTCGTAAGGGTACAGCTCGGGTAATATTTTTTTGTCGAGATAGGGATTCGATTTGTGTAAAAAATAGGCTATTCCCACGTTGGCTGTAATAATATTTAAACCGTAATTTGGGGTTTTTGTGGAGCCGTTTGAAAAATGTGTAAGCCCGAAAGATGCCGATAACGACAACCTGCCGGAGGGTTTGTAACGGTATTCGAAATAGAGGCTGCCGCAGGCGTTTATGTGCGAACCAATGGCGAAGTTTTTGTAGTTGTTCACGGCATCAAACTTGTTTGTAAGGTATCCCAAACCTACTCCGAGGCGGAAGTTAAAGCCGTTGCTTTGGTCGCCGAAAAGCGGAAAGTCAACGAATGGATAAACGGCTATTGCCGACCCTATCTCTTTGAAGCCTCCGAGTTGCGACCCCCAAGCAGCTACCCCTATAATGGGGTAAGCGTACATCGCTTCCCATCTGTTTTTGCCGTAAGTGCCTTTTTGAATGCTGAACTCAAAAGCCGGATAATGTGCCCTGAATATGTCAAGTTCGAGATGGTGACTCATCAAATAGCCGTAATGGATGCGCCCTTCCACCATAAGGTTTTGCCTGCTTAAAGGGCGTTCGGGTTGGCCTGAAACATAACCCGTTGATAACAGGAATAATACCGTTAATAATTTGAAAAATATACCTTTTGCCAATCCTTAATCCGTTTTTCAACAAAAGTAGTATATTATTAAGCTTAATATTTTACTTTTGTCGTCCGTTTTTAAAAAAAACGTTATTTTAGTGGACTGAAACCGTACCAAGGACATGTGGAAGTATATTGTTAGGATTATTCTCAGATTTCGAATACCAATACTTTTGATAATCGGAGCTATTACCGTTTTCATGGCATACGAAGGCAGCAAGGTGAAAATGTCGTATGAAATGGCGAGAATGTTGCCCGATTCCGACCCTACCTCAATAGAATACGAAAAATTCAGAAAACAATTCGGACAAGACGGAAGCGTTATTTTCGTTGCAATAAAAGACCCCGAACTTTTTACGCTGAATCATTACGACGACTGGTACGATATTACAAATAATGTTTTAAATATTAACGGCGTTCAGGGAGTTGTGTCGGCAGCACGGGTCTATACGCTGGTAAGAGACGACAGTTTGAGGAAATTCCGCTTCAAAAACATAGTGCCGCAAAAACCCGTTACCCAAAAAGAGGTCGATTCAATAAAGAAAATACTGTACAACCTCCCTTTATACGACGGAAGACTTTTTAACAAAAAGACAAATGTCAATTTGATGATGATAACGCTTGACAAGAACGTTATCAATTCAAAAGCAAGAATTCCTCTTATCGAAAAGGTTAAAAGTACGGTTGATGCATACGGCAAGAAACATAATATCGACATTAAATATTCGGGACTTCCTTATATTCGTACGGTAACCTCAAAACTGATACAGCACGAACTTTTGCTTTTCGTCTTTCTTTCGTTAATAATAGCATCGGTTTTGCTTTATATACTCTTCCGTTCGTTTCGTGCAGTCTTTTTTGCAATGATAGTGGTGATAATAGCCGTTATTTGGGCGCTCGGAATAATTGTTTTGTTGGGTTACAAGATAACCATACTTACCGGAATATTACCGCCTTTGGTTATTGTAATAGGGGTTGAAAATTCCATATTCCTTTTAAATAAATACCTTAACGAAATACGTATCCACGGCAACAAGGTAAAAGCGTTGTCGCGTATGATATCGCGTATAGGTAATGCAAACCTCTTGACCAACGCCACAACAGCAGCCGGATTTGCCGCTTTTATTATTACATCCAACAGCCTGCTTGTGGAATTCGGCATTGTGGCTTCCATTAACATTTTGTTTATCTACCTGTTGTCGCTCTTTATATTGCCCATACTTTTCAGCTTTTTCCCCGTTCCCAAACCGAAACATTTTAAACACCTCGAAAAAGGATTTATTACTAAAATCATTGAAAAGGTTTCCTATATCGTTTTAAATTACCGCAATGTGGTTTATATCATTACAGCTGTATCTTTTATTGCGGGCATTTACGGAATAACAAAGTTGAAAACAACGGGAAATATTGTTGACGATATCTCCAAAAAGTCGAAACTCTATACCGATTTAATGTTTCTGGAAAAGAATTTCAACGGTGTAATGCCTCTTGAAATAACGGTGGATACCAAAAAGAAAAAAGGGATATTGCGACTTTCCACTTTGCGCAAAATTGACAAGCTGCAAGACACTTTGGCTCTATATCCCGAATTTTCAAAACCACTTTCCGTGGTTGAAGTTGTGAAAGCGGCAAAACAGGCTTTTTACCGCGGAAATCCGAAAATGTATTCGTTGCCTAACAACCAGGAAAAAAACTTTATTTTAAGCTACATTCCGACCATGCACAGCAACAAAAAAACCATATTGAATTCCTTTGTCGATTCTACTTTACAAATTACCCGTATTTCCGTACAAATGGCTAATATTGGCACTAACGACATAAACAGGATAATTAAAAATTTAAAACCTAAAATCGACAAAATTTTTCCGCCTGCAAAATACGATGTTCATCTTACGGGAACAAGCGTGGTGTTTTTAAAAGGTACCAATTATTTGGTTAAAAACCTGTTTCAAAGCCTTGCACTTGCCATAGTCATTATTACCATTTTAATGTCATTGATATTTTCATCCGTAAGGATGATTCTTATATCGTTGATACCAAACATAATACCGCAAATATTAACCGCCGGAATGATGGGGTATTTCGGAATTCCCATAAAACCATCGACCATTCTTATTTTCAGTATTGCCCTCGGAATAAGTGTTGACAATACAATACACTTTTTGTCGCGTTACCGGTTGCAACTAAAAATAAACAATTGGAAAATACGCGAATCGGTATTGGCGGCACTAATGGAAACGGGATACAGCATGGTTTATTCGGCAACGGTTCTCTTTTTCGGATTTGCCATTTTTACACTGTCGAAATTCGGAGGCACCGAAGCCTTGGGGTATCTCGTGTCGTTCACTTTGATAATTGCACTTTTTGCAAATATGTTTATTTTGCCTTCGCTTCTTCTCACAATCGACAAGCGTGCCATCACAAAAGCATTTAAGGAACCTTTCCTCGAAATTTTCGATGAAGAGGAGGATATCGAGCTGGATAAACTTATCGTTGAAGAACTTGAAAAGAAATAAAAATATATAAAACAGTAAAAATGAAAGGAATAATACTTGCCGGAGGCTCGGGAACGAGGCTTCATCCTTTAACATTGGCGGTTAGTAAGCAGCTAATGCCCGTTTACGATAAACCCATGATTTATTATCCCTTGTCCATACTGCTGATGGCGGGAATACGTGATATTTTGGTAATTTCCACACCTCACGACACCCCTAACTTTGAACTTTTGCTGGGCGACGGTTCGCGTATAGGTTGTAATATTCAATATGCGGTTCAACACGAACCCAACGGACTGGCACAGGCATTCGTCATTGGCGAAAAATTTATTGGTAACGATAAGGTGTCGCTGGTTTTGGGCGACAATATCTTTTACGGCAGAGGATTGCGCCAATTGTTAAAAGAGAGTGCAGATCCCGACGGAGGCATTGTCTTTGCCTATCATGTTAAAGACCCCGAAAGGTATGGTGTCGTTGAATTTGATGATGATATGAATGCCATTTCCATTGAAGAGAAACCCGAACATCCAAAATCGAATTATGCTGTTCCCGGACTATATTTTTATGACAACAGTGTGGTGGAGGTGGCCAAAAACCTTAAACCGAGCGACAGGGGCGAATATGAAATTACCGATGTAAATAAATATTATTTGTCGAAAAATAAATTGAAAGTGGGGTTGCTCAGCCGTGGTACCGCCTGGCTCGATACAGGCACCTTCGGCTCTTTGATACAGGCTTCGCAATTTGTTCAGGTAATTCAGGAACGCCAAAATTTGAAAATCGGCTGTATTGAAGAAATAGCTTACGACAACGGC
>Ga0256914_1002323_pt1 | contig 16047 bp, 13 predicted proteins | sample HulkmetaG_FD_191571 | JGI IMG/M metagenome (GOLD analysis project Ga0256914, IMG submission 191571) | Hydrothermal chimney microbial communities from Main Endeavour vent field at the Juan de Fuca Ridge, Pacific Ocean - Hulk | ecosystem: Environmental > Aquatic > Marine > Hydrothermal vents ... | reverse complement strand
AGGTGACGGCAGCGCCCATGATTCGCACCATGGGCCTGGAGGTGATCCCCACGGCTTATCTGCTGGTGGGTGAGGGTCATGCCAGTGCCGTGGAGGTGGTGAGCGGCACGCCGCCCCTCCCGGAACGGCGCCGCGACATCATAACGGCCACAGCCCTGGCAGCACAGTATATGGGCAGCCGTCTTGTTTATCTGGAAAAAGGTTCCGGTGCCCGGGGGCCGCTCGACAGCCGGGTGGTGGCTGCCGTGCGTGAGACCGTGGAGGTGCCGCTGGTCGTGGGTGGAGGCATCACCCGCCCCGAGGAGGCCGAAACACTCTTCCGTGCCGGCGCCGACATCGTCGTGGTAGGCAACGCAGCCGAGAAAGATGCCTCCCTCATCCCCGTCTTCCGGGAGACAGCACGTCGTTACAGTCAGAAAGAATAAAAAAAGGGCCGCCTCCGCGACCCTTTCCATGGTTTCGGAAAATATGTCTTACTTGCACTTCAACACCTGCTGCATCTCGTACTTGGCGCTCTCCTCATAAGGAGGATGAAGAGCCTTCTTGAAAGCGGCACAGGCTTCGGTCTTCTTGTTCAGGTTCTCGTACACCTTGCCCAGCGAATAGTAGTATCGCGCTTTCACTACGTCGTTACCCTGGTCGAGCGAAAGAGCCTTCTGCAGATAGTTGACGGCTTCCGTGTATTTGCCTTGTTTGTTGTAGATCTTGCCCAGTTCGTAATAAACATCAGGTGAGTTGTTGCCGTAGCTGATGGAGGCATTGAGGTATTTCTCTGCCTCATCCATCTTGTTGTTCTGGATGGCGATCACCGCGTGGTTGTATGTGTAGTTCTTCATGAACTTCCTGGCGTTGTTGAGGGTCTTCTGGTCGTGCACCTTTTGGGCGACCTCGATGGCCTTGTCGGCGGCCTCTTTCATCTTATCCTCCTGTTTGAGCTTGTCGTAGACAAGGGCTTTGCCCAAATAGGCACTGGCCAGGTTGGGATTAACCGCAATGCCCCGGTCGAAGATCTTGATGGCATCCTGGTAGTTCTTTTTCATGAACTCCTGCTTACCCCAGGCATAGTAGATCTTGGGAATAAGCCGTTCGCTTTTCTGGGCGAGAGAGATATTACCGTACTTCTTGCCCGTTTCCTTGGTCTTCTCAAAGTATTTGATAGCTCCTTCGAAGTCCCTTTTCTTGTAAGATTCAACAGCCAGCTTGTAATAGAGCTTGGGGATCTGTTCCTGGGCGAGTTTCTTTGTTTCTTCTCCTTTTTCGCTCAGTTCTTCGACTTCCTCGGCCAGGGATATGCATTTCTGGAATGATGCCAGAGCTCCCTTGGTATCGCTGTTCAGCAGCTTGACGCCTTCGTTGTAAGCATCAATAACGGCTTTTTCATCCTGCGACCATCCCAGAAGGGCCGTCCCGAAGATCATCAGCGTTGCCAGAAACGTGATTTTCATAGTCTTCATAACGCAATAAATCAATTGGTTAAAAAATTAGTCTGCAAATATATAAATATCTCCACACAAACAAATCCATTTGCCAAAAAGATTTGCAACAATCGTTCCAAACCCCGGATCACTTGTTCTTGCTTTGCAGGAGCATGTTGAGAAGCGTTCCTTCCGACCCGTTGGGGGCGGGGATACGGAGGAAGTAGGAGACGGTGGGAGCTACGCTGGTCATCTGCACCTCCCGGGTGATGGTGGTGCGTGGGATCTTCCAGCCGTACCAGATGAGCGGAACGTGGCTGTCGTACCAGAATCCGGCGCCGGTGGTGCCGACGCCGTCGCCTTTTTCCTGCCACCCGGGGTCGAGGACCACGAACACATCGCCCGAGCGTTTGGGATAGAACCCGTTCTGGATCTTCCTGAAGACGGGGTTGTTGTTGCCTGACTCACGCAGTGCGTGGGCGGTCATCACGTGGCTCACGCCGGTGAACTGCAGGATGAAGTCGGCCACACGGTCCTGCATGGCGTAGAGGGAGATGTTGGCGTCCTCGATGAGCACATGGTCGAGGTAGATCTGGTGGTTGTGGTAGCCTTTCACCCAGTTGCCTTCGCCGTAGATGACGTTAAGATAGCTGCGCAGAAGAGCTACCGCCTGGTTGGGATGGAAGTAGCCGGCCGGCAGTTTCATCTCCGTGAGATAGGAAGGGTCGGGCGAGACACCCCGTGTGGCGGTGAGGATGAGCAACAGGTTTTCCCGCCCCACTTCCCTCTCCAGGAAGGAGATCAGATGGGCCAGGTCCTGGTCGAGGCGTATCAGGAGATCTTCCATTTCGCGTGAGTCGCTGCCGAAGGTCTCGGCCACATAGTGCCCGGCGGAAAAGACCACGGCCAGGAAGTCGCAGGTATCGTCGCGTCCCAGCTCTTCGCGGATGACCAGGTTGGTGACGAAATCCTCTGTGAAGGTGTTCCCGTAAGGGGTCTGTCGCAGGATGCCCAGGTCCTCGCGTCTTTTTTCAAGATGTGAGATCTTTTTGAGGTCGTAGGGGAAGACGGTCCGGCCGGCCAGGCCGGGGCCGGTGTCGGCGGTGTCGGGGCGGCTGGCCCGGTATTCGGAAGGGGGGAGGCTTGTCTCCCACATGCGGGAGAGGTAGGTACGGGGCAGCTCTTTGGCGTTGAACTCCTGCACCCAGCCGGGGAGGGAGTCCATGTAGTAAGTGCTGGTCATCCAGGTGCCTGTATGGGGGTCGTACCAGTAGGCGGCGTTGGCCAGGTGGCCGCCGGCGAGGACGGTGGTGGGAGCGTCGAGGCCTACGGCAAAAGAACGGCCCCGCAGCCGGCTGCCCAGACGGATGGCATCACCCAGCGTGGTGGTGAGCAGACGCGTGGGAGCATGCTGCCCTTCCTCGTAGCTGCCTCCTACCGCCTTCACAGAGACATCGGCGGTGGCGAAAGCACGCTCATGGTGCAACGGCTCGTACCAGTTGTTGCCCACGATGCCGTGTACCACCGGATTGGTGCCGCTCAGCGTGGTGGCCACGCCCGTTTCGGCCTCGGCAAAAAAATAGTCGTAACGGGCGTTGGTGAAATAACTGCCCTGCGACATCAGCTTGCGGAAGCCTTCACGTCCCATTTTCTCCTGGAAACGGTTGAGCTGGTCCAGGCTCAGAGGGTCGACCAGCACCATCACCACCAGCCGCGGACGGGCTGCCGGCAGACGCCGTGAGAGCTGGGCACGAACGACCGGAACCACTGCCAGCAGGAGAAAAAGCCCTGCCAGTATCCTCCTGTTTGTCCTTCCCTCGTCAGCTGTTCTCATAGCCCCATCGTTTGATGACCGCGCAAAAATAAACACCTTGTCGTATAAAGAAAAAAAATCCCCGTCCAAAGTGGCCGGACGGGGAGAAGGTGTTCATTCCTGACGGATGATGAGTTTTTCCGGCGGGGGGAGAGGCGGGAAAGGATGGTGGGGTTCGGTCTGGTACCAGAAAGCCACCGAGGCCAGATCATCCTGCAGGGGCAGATAGCCGTCGGGCCCCCATCCCAGACACTGGATGGTGACACGCAGATCGTGACGGAAACGGACGGGGTCGGTGATATGCCAGCGGTACTGGCCGAACACCCCCACCAGATCGTCTCCTTCCAGCTCGGGGACACGGTAAAAACCTGTATAGGGGCTGCTGAACTCGTCGTAATACATCTTGCCGTCGATCTTGCGGTCGTTGTAACCGTAGGAGCCGTTGAAGTAGTCCTCTTCACCTGTCCCGCAGATGGTGGGGAAGTCGCGGTCGCCGTCGATGTAGAACTTCACTTCTCCTTCGCCCCACCATCCTGTCTTGCGGGCGCCGTGGGCCAGCCAGGTGCCTGCATAGTTGCCTTGTCCGCGGATGCCGTCGACGATGGTGTAGACCTGTTTGTAGGGCAGTTTGTTCACTCTGCGGAACTGGGCATGGAAGTAAAGCGCGCTGTCATCCACCTCCTCGAGCGAATAGTCGATCTGATAGTAGAGGGTTGCTTTTTTGCTGCTCAGGTTCTGCATGGTGATGCGGCATCTTTTCCTGAAAGGCATCTGCCAGTAGCTGTTGAAGCCGCTGCGGGGGTTGACACAGACGGCCAGGGAAGAGATGACCGGTTCATGACCCATGCCCCAGCCGGCGGCGAAGAAGTCGCCCACCGGCACCTCCACCGAGGGCTCCTCTTCGTCATCCCAGTAAAAACGCAGGATCATCAGACGGTACTCTCCTACGGGGGTCATCCAGATGTGGCGGATAACGCCCGGTCCTGTGATGTCGGCCAGGGTGAAGGTGGAGTCGGCGGGGATGTGGATGTAAGGATTGACCTTCCAGCCGATGCCCAGCTGGCGGGCAGCGTCGGCGGCCGTACCCTCCTCGAGGGTAGCCATGCCTCCCTTGCCTTTCTCCCCAGTGAAGTTTTCGGGTGTGATGGCGCGCGAACGGGCCGACGAAGGCCGCGTCAGATGGTGCAGGCTCATGCTCTGTCCCGTGGCCAGGAGAGGGATGAGAAACAGCAGGATCATTGCTGTATAACGCCCGGCAGGAAGGAAAGAAATATGCTTTTTCATGGCAAGGTGATTTTGTTTGTATGGTGGTCAGAGGAAAGAGTCGGGGTAGGTGCAGACAAGTGTTTTCTTGCCGTGGAGGTCCCGTATCCAGGTGGTGAAGCGCCGGGCGTCCTCACGGAGCACGATGACGCGGCCGCCGGCGGTGGGGTCGTGGCGGCGGGGCATCACTTTGGTGACACGCCCGTAGGCCAGCGCCACGCCGTCGAGGCAGCCGATGAAGTCGTTAAGATGATCGTGCCCGACGAAGGTGGCCATGACATCGCCCATCTCCAGCATGCTGACGAACATGCCCGAGTTGACGCAGGGAGCGGAGATGCTCTCTTTCTTTTTCCCCACGGGCCGCCGGTCCTTGTTGTGCCAGGCCTGCTCATATTCCGGCAGGGGGATGTGGAAGAAGGCGAGGGCCGGGAGAGGGATGCCGCCGTGGGCCTCGGTGAAGGCGCGGCTCCTGGCACGGTACCAGGCGATCTGCGGGAAATGAATCCAGTCGTATCCGCCGACATAATCCAGCGGGCTGTAAGCGTTGGAGTCGAAGAAATAAAGCAGGGCGGCGGTGTGTCCCCGCCTGTCACTGACAGGAAGGACGAAATCGCACGCCCCCGGCGTGGCGGGATCGTCGCGGTTGAGACAACCGGGAAGGGTGGTGAGAAAGGCAGCAATGTCATGACGGGGGGTGCTCCCCTCGGAATCGTGGTTGCCGAAGACCACCACCCAGGGGACGCCGGCGGCCGCGAAAAGATCAGAAAAACGGCGGTACCCCTCGAAAGGTTTGTCCTCCGTGATGATGTCGCCCGTCAGCACCACCAGGTCCGGATGTTCTGCAGCGAGGATGTCGCGGACCGTGGCGTAGACCTGCAGGTTCGACCCGCGGGAGATATCGATGTGGGTGTCGGTGAACTGGACGATATGGAAGGTGCTGTCGGCACGGAAACGAAGCGACTGAGCTGCTGCCAGATGTGGGATGAGCAACAGTAGAAGGAGGAAAGAGAAGCGGAAAGGAAGGCTCTTTTTCATGGTCAGGTCATTGTGGGTCGTTTTTTTTCTGCCAGATGCGCACGTAATCGACGAAGAAGGTGTCGGGCAACTCGGAGGGATCGATGGCTCCGCTGTCGGGAGGTTCGTAACTGAGGATCACCGCCTCGCCGATGTGGGAGACGCCCACCTTCACCTCGTGGTATTTCAGGCTGTCGACGTAAAAGGCATATCCTTCGGGGGTCCATTCGACGGCGTAGGTGTGGAACGTTCCTGTGGGGTCGTTCACCCGGCTGAGGTAGGAACCGGTGGTCTGCTGGTGGGGTCCGTAAGCCCAATGAAGGGTATGGGCGACGAGGTCGGTGTCGTGGTTACGGAAATATTCCATAACGTCGATCTCTGTGCCGTAGAGGGCGGGGTCTTCGCCTTGGGCGATGAGGGGCGACTGGATCCAGAAGGCGGCCCAGGGGCCTTGTGTGCGGGGCAGGCGGGCCCGGCACTCGAAGTAGCCGTAACGAAAGAGATGTTTCCCTTCGGTACTGACGGCCCCGCACCACAGGGTGTCGTTCCTGAGGCAGGTGCGGATGAGGAGCAGGCCGTCGCGGAGGCTGACGCTGTGGGGTGTGCCGAAGCCGCCGCGACGGGGTCCGAGGGCACGGTAACGCCAGCGGGCTGTGTCGAGGGCGGAGCTGTCGAACTCATCATGCCATGCCAGCACATAGCCTGCAGCCGCCGGATCAAAAGGCTCGTCGCTGATCGGCTCAAAAAGATGTGTGGCCAGCTGTCTGTTGGTGGTGAGCACCACCGGCAGACGCCACAGGCCGCCGCTGTTGCCCCAGTCGTTCACGCGTACCGCCAGGACGTTGCCCTTGCCGGGATGCAACAGACTGTCGAGACGCACGAAAGTGGGATGACCCGCATAGGAACGACCGGCAAAGGTGGCGGCGTGGTGGCCGTTGACGTACAGATCGTAGGTGTCGTTGACACCCTCGAAACGTATCCAGATCGCCTGGTCGTTCCATGAGGAGGGAATCGTTACGTGACGGCGGTACCAGGCGATGCCGTCGAGACGGGGATAACCCTGGTCTTCCCAGCGGCGGCCGGCGTCGAGGGTGTCCCAGGAGCTGTCGTCGTAGGCAGGGGCATACCAGCCCTCTTTCTTGCCCATGTCGGAGGTGTCGGCAGCAAAACGCCAGCCCCGGCTGAGGTCGAGGACGGTGGTGGGCTGCGGCGGGCGGCAGGAGAACACGCCCGTCAGGAGGATAAGAAGCAGCATGGGGAAGGAAATACGTACCATAGGATAAGGTCTTTAATGCCGGATGATGATCTTCCGGGTCAGAGGGACTGTGTGGGGGCTGGTGGCGGTGAGCAGCCACAGGCCGTGCAGGTGGGGGGGCAGGGTCACCGCGATCTCGCGGGAAGGGAGAGGACGGCGGCTGAGGAGTGTGAGTGTGGTGCCGGCGGCGTGGGTGAGGGTGAGCGACCAGGTGCCGGGGTGGGGCAGACGCAGGTGGATCGTGGTGCCGGCCGCGACGGGGTTGGGCCACAGCAGCAGACGGGGTGGTGCGGGGGCCGCGACGGCCGAAGTGGGCCTGCCCAGACGGATGACCAGCCAGGTGAGCGAGTCGCGGGCGGTGACCACCCCCCGCAGCAGGGCAGTGTCGTAGCCCGCGGCCGTGATCTCCAGATCCCAGGTGCCCGGCGCCAGCGGACGACGGAAGTAACCGGTGAGGGTGTCGCTGAAGGTGAGGGAGAAGGTGTCGTCGTGGGCCAGCACACGCAGCGTGGCCGCCACAGGCACCTCCGTGAGACTGTCAACGACGTAGCCCCCCAGCCCCCACACCGCCTCTTCCATGTAGTTCAGCAGCGAACGTTTGTTGTAGTCCCACAGGGCGATCAGCCCGGAGACGGGGGTGAGCTTGGTGTTGTCCAGCTCGATGGTCACCTCCCGGCCGTGCAGGTAGCCGGTGACATAGTCCTGCCGCCCGCCGCTGATGGCATACCAGTCGCCGCCGTTGGTGACACCGTTGTCCAGGTAGGTCATATAACCTGCCGGAGCATGGGCATGGACGGTGTCGGCATAACGCCTTGAGATAGCATAGAACCAGTTGTTGTCGGCATGGGTACGTTCCGAGGAGGTCCAGGTGTCCCAGGGGTAGTTGACCACCTCGGCACCGCTGTGGAAGTTGGCCGAGACCACGGGACGGTGCTGCTGCAGGAAACGCATCATCGCCACGGTCTCGGGAGCGTACTCGTTGCCGTCGGGGTGAAGGCCGTCGCGGGGGTCGGGGAAGTTGCGGTTGAGGTCAATGCCCTGGCTGTTGTAGCGGGTGGCGCCGCTGACGGTGCTGTCGCCGTCGTGATAGGTGCCGTCGGGGTTGGCCAGGGGGTTGATCCAGATCTCCAGGCTGTCGACCAGGCGGCGCACCTGCCCTCCCCCCTCATAGCCGCGCAGGAGCGAGTCGATGAGATGCAGCATCAGGACGAACCCTCCCGTCTCGTCGCCATGCATGGTGGAGGAGTAGAAGAAAACCGGCTCATCTTCCTGTACTGCGGGGTGGTCGGAGATCTTCACCGCCAGCAGGAGATGCCCTCCGGGGGTGGTGCCGAGGGTGTCGAGACGGCAGAGGCCGGGATAGGCGGCGGCGAAACCCTGCATCAGGGCGACGTATTGCTGATAGGTGGGGTAACTGTCCCATGCTGCAGCTTCCTCCATGCCGGAGGCCATGGTCAGCCCCTTGGCGGCACCGGCGACGGGACAGAGATGCCAGGGCAGGCCGGTGGCCAGAAAGGCCCGGAAAGCGGAAGGACCGGCATAGGCACGAACGCTGTCCCTGTCGAGACGGTCGACGGAGAGGAGGTGCGAGAGACGGTACCATACAGTATCCGGCGGACGGGGGAAAGAGAAACATACCTCGCCCCTTTCCTTCAGCAGCTCACGGGCACGCTCCTCATCTCCCTCCTGCCCGGCAGCGGGAACAAGGAAAAGAAGGAGGAACAGCAGAGGGAGCAGTCTGGAGGACATGGTTCATATGTTGAAGCGGATGTGGAGGATGTCACCGTCCTCTACAACGTAGTTTTTTCCTTCGATATGGAATTTGCCGGCATCCTTGCAGGCCTGTTCGGAGCCGAGGGTGACGAAATCGTCGTATTTCATCACTTCGGCGCGGATGAACCCTTTTTCGAGGTCGCTGTGGATGACGCCGGCGGCCTGGGGGGCGGTCATTCCCTTGCGGATGGTCCAGGCCCGGATCTCTTTGGGTCCGACGGTGAAGAAGGTCTGCAGGTCGAGCAGGTCGTAGGCGGCGCGTATGACCTTGTTGACGCCCGGTTCGGTGAGGCCCATCTCCTCGAGGAAAGCCCGGCGGTCGGCAGGGTCGTCCAGCTCGGCGATCTCGGCCTCCATGGCTCCGGCGATGATGATCAGACCGGCGTTCTCTTCACGGATGGCCTCCCGCACCTTCCCGACATAATCGTTGCCGCTGACGGCCGAAGCTTCATCGACGTTGCAGACATAAAGCACCGGCTTCTCGGTCAGCAGGAAAAGCGGGTCGGTGACCTCCCTCTCCTCCTCGGTGAGGGACAGTGTGCGCAGGGGTTTGTATTCTTCCAGGTGGGCTTTCACCTTTTCCAGCACCTCGAGTGAGAAACGGGCCTGCTTGTCGCCGCTCCTGGCCTGTTTGCGCAGCTTCTCCATCCTTTTCTCCACCGACTCAAGATCTTTTACCTGCAGTTCGAAATCGACGATCTCCTTGTCGCGGACGGGGTCGACCGATCCTTCGATGTGGGGCAGGCGGTCGTCGTCGAAGCATCGCAGCACGTGGATCAGGGCGTCGCAGTTGCGTATGTCAGCAAGAAACTGGTTGCCGACGCCCTCACCCTGGCTGGCCCCCTTGGTGAGGCCGGGGATGTCGAGGATCTCGACCGTGGCGGGGATGATCTTCTCGGTAGGCTGGTGCCGTGCCAGCTCCTCAAGACGGGGGTCGGGCACGGGGATCACGCCGATGTTGGTCTTGCGCGATCCGAAAGCAAAATCGGTCACCTCCGCCTTGGTGTTCGACATGCAGTTGAAAAGGGTCGTCTTGCCCGTGTTGGCAAGACCGATGATGCCGCATTGCAGGCTCATGTTCCGCATTCTTGGTTCAGTACAAAAATACCACTTTTCATGGGATTTCCGGCAGGGTATGATACGGGGAAGATACGGGGAGATGACCTTTCTGTTTTTTCTATTGCGGATTTTGGTGTAATTTTATGGGAAGTTGTGGAACGGAGCTTTCATACTGCAGCAGGCAGGGCGCGAAGATCCCGGGCGGGTTTTTTCGTGCTGTTCTTTGTGTTGGCGTTGAGGGGGTGGGGTCAGGTGCCTGTGCACAAGAGACCGGAGCCGCCGCTGACGCGTATCCTGTTTGTCTTCGACTGTTCCAAGAGCATGTCGGGCAAGTGGAACAGTGACAAGAAGATCAACATTGCCCGGCGTTTCCTGGCCTCCACGGTGGACAGTCTTTCCCATCTCCGGCATGTGGAGATGGCGTTGCGGGTTTTCGGGCATCAGAGCCCGGTGCCGCCGCAGGACTGTTCCGACAGCCGGCTGGAGGTGCCTTTCGGGCCCGACAATGCGGCGGCCATCAAGCACCGTCTTTCGTATCTTATCCCCAAGGGCACCACTCCCATCGCCCGGTCGCTGGCGCTCACCGAGCAGGATTTTCCTCCCTGCGACAACTGCCGCAACGTGGTGGTGCTCATCACCGACGGCATCGAGGCCTGCGACGGCGACCCCTGTGCCGTCTCGCGAGAGCTGCAGAAAAAAGGCATCATCCTCCGCCCCTTTGTCATCGGCATCGGCGAAGACCCCCAGTTCCGCAAGACTTATCACTGTGTGGGACAGTTCTATGATGCTGCCGACGAGAAAGAGTTCAGTCACGTGCTGAAGGTGGTGGTGCGTCAGGCCCTCGACAGGACCACCGCCCAGGTCAACCTCCTCGACAGCTACGGCAATCCTACCGAGACCAATGTGAACATGACCTTTTACGACAGGGTCTCGGGCAAGGTGATGGCCAACTTCTACCATACCATCAACAACCGGGGTGTGCCGGACACCATCTATCTCGATCCTCTGGTGACCTACCGGCTGGTGGTCAACACCCTGCCGCCGGTGACGCTCGACAGCGTACGTGTCTTTCCTCACAAACACACCATCATCGCCGTCGATGCACCCCAGGGTACCCTGAAGGTGACGAGCTCTTCCGTCTCCTGGCGCAACAGCGAGGTGATCGTACGCCGCCACAACGACATGAGCACGGTCAATGTCCAGCATCTCAATACCAAAGAGAAATATCTGGTGGGCAAGTACGACCTCGAGGTGCTGGTGGTGCCGCGGATGAACGTGACGGTGGACATCGCCCAGAGCACGACCACCACCGTCGAGATACCGGAACCGGGCCTGATCAACGTCTTCTTCCCCAAAGAGGGCTATGCCAGCCTGTATCTCATGAGGGGCAGAGAGCAGGAGTGGGTGATCAACCTGCGCGACGATGTGGTGCGCCAGTCGCTCTACCTCCTGCCGGGCGATTATGTGCTGGTCTACCGCCCCAAGTTCTCCAAAAGCATTGAATACACCCGCGAGAAAAAGTTCAGTGTGCGGTCGGGCCAAAGCCAGACCATCCGCTTCTTCTGAGAGGAGTGATCCCCGGCGGTCGGAATAGTGCTGTTAAACCCGGAGGGAGGTTTTTCGTCTAAAAAGAAAAGAGAAGAGAGACATTGGAGCGTTATTCCGATGAGGAGTTACTGAGTGCCTTTGCCGACCCCGGGCGGCGGGAGTGGGCCTTTACGCGTCTTGTGGAAAAATATCAGCAGAGGCTTTACCATCATATCCGGCGTCTGGTCATTTCGCACGAAGATGCCGATGATGTGCTGCAGAACACTTTTCTGAAGATGTGGCGCGGGCTGGAAGGGTTCCGGGGCGGTTCGGAGCTGTATACCTGGCTCTACCGCATCGCCACCCGTGAGGCGCTTACGTTCCTCAGGAGAGAGAAGAAGAACCTTTTCCGCCCGTGGGAAGGGTATGAGAAGGAGCTGGAGGAGACCCTGGAAAGCGACGAGCATTTCTCGGGGGATGCCGTGCTGAAACAACTGCACAAGGCGCTCCTGCATCTGCCCGAGAAACAGCGCCTCGTCTTCCATCTGCGCTATTTCGATAACATGCCATATGCCGAGATGTCGCAGGTGCTCGGTACCTCCGAAGGTGCGCTCAAAGCCTCCTACCATCATGCCGTGAAAAAAGTGGAACGATATCTCACCGGTGATTAAACTTCGGACGCCGGGAAAGGTCAAAAGAGTAAAAGGAGACAAGAATGATGGATCTGAAAGAGAAGGAACGGGATGACGGATTCCGGGTGCCGGAAGGTTATTTCGAAGCTTTTCCGGTGAGGATGGCGGCCCGGGCACGCCGGGAGCGTGAGCTGTGGGATGGCCGGTTCCGGCGTACGGCTTACCGGCTGGCTGCAGCCGCGGCCGTGGCACTCCTTATCACGGGAGGTATCCTGTTCCTGCGTCAGGAAAGAAGTACCCCCGCCGCCGGCCATGCCGAATGGGCGGCATGGATCCTCGACACCGACGAGGTGGATGAGACCATGCTCTACGAAATCCTCGAAGAGGAGGACATGAACACTCCTTCCGGAGAGATGAAAGATCGGGATGAAGACCTCATCGACTATCTGGTAAGCGAAGGGGTGGATGAGACCATGATCGCGGAACTTTTTTAAAATCTTTGTGTCATGAAAAGAATGAGATCTGCCTGGTTATTGTTGTTGGTTCTGCTCTCCCTGCGGGTGACGGCGCAGGAGCGGCCGCGTGCCGAGCGCATCCAGGCGCAGCGTGTGGCTTTCATCACCGAGAAACTGCAGCTTACTCCGGGAGAGGCGGAACGGTTCTGGCCCGTGTACAACGAATACAGGGCCCGGAAGATGAAGATCGAGGAGAAAAAAAACCGTCTGATGCGCAGGTATGCCGCCCAAGATGCTTCGCTCACCGACGAGGAGGCCGAGAAGATCGGCGATGAGTATGTGGCACTGGAGAAGGAGGAGGCCGACCTGCTGGCCAGCTATCATGAGCAGTTCAAGAAGGTGCTGCCGCCCAGAAAAGTGTTGATGCTTTACCGGGCCGAGAAGCAGTTCACCGCCTATCTGCTGCGTCAGATACGCGACCGCCAGCGGCGGGAAGGTCCTCCGCCAGGAAAACGCTGAGCCATGGTCTCACTGCCGTGCACGGCAGCGGAGGCAGGGTGTGACACGGAGAGGCCATGGCCTCTCAGGATGTTGCACTTTTTTTCTTTTTTCGGGTCAGGCGGGCGACCAGCACATAGCAGATCAGCAGGATGGTGAACAGGTCGCTCACACGGCCGAAGTAGTCGCCGTGGCGGGCATAGAAGGTGAGGCGGTCGTTGAGGTGCAGGGTGCCGCGTATGGCTGTGGGCACCCACCAGGGGGTGGCCTGGGTGACCCGTCCCTTCTGGTCGATGAAACAGGAGATGCCCGTGTTGGCCGAACGGGCAATGCTGCGTCGCTCCTCGATGGCCCGCAGCCTGGCAAAGCTCTGGTGCTGACGGTAACCGGGCGTGTTGCCCCACCAGCCGTCGTTGGTGATGATGAACATCAGGTTGGCCCCGTGGTCGAGGAAGCCCGTCATGTACTCTCCGAAGACCGACTCATAGCAGATGGCTATGGCGGCGCGCACCGTGCTGTCAGGGGAGACCAGCGGGGTGCGTTCTTTCTGGGTGCCGTAGCCGCCGAGGCTGCCCCCCAGGTCGATGAGGATGTCGCCCAGCAGGGGCCGCAGCAGCTCGGGATGGGGGATCGACTCGACCCCCACCACCAGCTTCGACTTGTGGTAGACCTGTATGTTGCCCGAGGTGTCGATCTGCAGGGCGCTGTTGAAGATATCTTCCCAGGAGCCGTCGTTCCTTTTTCTGGCGGTGGGGGTGGGCTGCGGCCCCGGCGGATAGATGCGCCAGGTGGTGGCGCCGATGACGAACTTCACCCGCGGATGCCGGCGCACGAAAGCCTCCAGACGCCGTATGCTGCGGCTGCGGTGCAGGGCATTCTCCAGCAGCCCCTCGTTGATGGCCGTCTCCGGCGCCACCACATAGTCGGTACTGTCGGTGACCAGCGAGTCGGCCAGACGGAGGATGATGCTCAGCTGCTCGTCGTTGCTCATGCCGGAGAACTTGTCATGATAAGGGTCGATGTTGGGCTGTACCACCACCACCTCCACAGGCCGGCCCTCCTCGTGCCAGGTGTGGTATCTCACCAGCGACCATCCCACCGGCACCGTGATGAGCAGCACCAGCACCCCCAGCTCCACATACATGCCCCGCACGGTGCGCGCCGCCAGATAGTGACGCAGCAACAGAAAAAGCAGAAGGTTGATGAAAAGGACCCAGAAAGTGCCGCCCAGCACCCCCGTGAACTCGTACCACTGTACCAGCGCCACGTCCTTGGCAAAGCCGTTGCCCATCATCAGCCAGGGGAAGTTGATCTGAACGTTCAGGTAATAATGCTCGTAGGCGGTCCAGATCACCAGGAAACCGAAATGGCCCATCTTGTCCCCCAGTGTGCGGTGTACCATGTGAATGAGCCAGAAGGCCACGGCCATTACGAAGCTGTTGATGAGGTAGGCGGCGATGGCACCGGCCACCGTGGCGTTCCAGATCCAGTAGACCGTCAGCAGGTTCCATGCCAGAAAAGCGGTCCACCCCAGGAAGAAGACCTTCCACGGAGGGTAATGCTCACGGTGCGTGACGAAATGCTCCTCGGCAAAGAGCAGCGGAACCCACGCCACAAATAGGATAATGCCGGAAAACCAGCGGTAGTAAGGCAGGCTCAGCAGAAATGCCGAGAGAAGCAAGAGGAAGTATATGCGGCGGTCCTTCATCAGCGGTCGTTCAGATCCTCACTGGCTCCTGCTTGTTCACCAGATAGACCCCGGTAAAAATAACAAATATCCAGAGAACCTGGTCGGGAGAGAGGCTCTCGCCGTCGATCAGGCCCCACAGGATGGCAAAGACGGGGATGAGGTAGGTCACCGACGAGGCGAAGATGGGGGTGATGTACTTGAGGAGGATGTTGAAGAGGGTGATCGCTATGACCGAGCTGAAGAGGGCGAGGAGGAAGATGTATCCCAGGTCGTGCCATACCGCTCCGTGCTGTCTGAGGGCAGCGGGGAAGCCGGTGCCCAGGAGGGTGATCAGGGCCAGCGGGCCGATGAAGAGGAAGATGGTGGAGGAGAGGGTGATGCCGTCGAGGTCCTTGAACTTGTACTTCAGCAGGTTGACATTGATGCCGTAGAGGAGGGTGGCCAGGACGACATAGAGGCCGTAGATGTTGGCCTGGTGCAGCAGGTCGGTGCCGGGCCGGTAGATGAGGCCGGCCGCCCCGGCCAGCCCCAGCAGGAGGCCCGCCACATTGATCAGCAGCACATGGGTGCGGAAAAAAAGCAGCCCCGCCAACAACGCAAAAAGGGGTGTCAGCGAATTGAGGATGCCCGCCAGCGAGCTGTCGATATGGCTCTGGGCCAGCGTGAAGAGGTTGGCCGGGATGAAGTTGCCGATGATGCCGGTGAGGGCCAGCCAGCGCCAGTGATGACGCTTCACACGTCCCAGCCGCCGCAGCGCCACGGGCAGGAAGATGAGCCAGGCAAAGAAAATGCGCAGCGAAGCCACATGCAACGGCGTGTGCGAACGCAGCCCCTTTTTCATCAGAATGAACGACGTGCCCCATACCATCGAGATGAAAAGGAGCATCGCCCACTGCCATATTTTTTTGCGCAGGTCCATCAGCGGCAAAGATAAGGCAAAGGAATGAGCCGTCCATTGTGGGAGAGCAAGGAGGAAAAAGTATTACCTTTGTTAGGAACAACTTTTAATCTTGCAGGACCATGGAAGAGTACAGGATCTACCTGGCGGGCAGGTTCCGCACCACGGAGCAGCCATTGGAGGTGAGCAATCCGTACGACGGCAAGGTGTTTGCCCGCACGTGGCTGGCCGGGGCGGCCGAGCTGGAGGAGGCTGTCCGTGCCGGTCTGGCGGCCGAGGAGGCCATGGAGCGTATGCCCTCGTACCGGCGTTACGAGGTGCTGGCCCATATCTCCGACCGTTTGCGGGGCGATCGCGAGCGGCTGGCGGCCGTGCTGGCCCGCGAATCGGGCAAGCCCATGCGCTACGCCCTGGGCGAGCTCGACAGAGCTTCGCAGACCTTCCGCATCGCCGCCGAAGAGAGCAAACGTCTCCCCGGCGAATACATCTCGCTCGACTGGACGCCCCCGGGCGACAACAAAGAGGGCTGGGTGAAATATTTCCCCATAGGGCTGATGGCCGGCATCGCACCGTTCAATTTCCCGCTCAACCTGGCGGTGCACAAGATAGCACCTGCCCTGGCCGCCGGCAACCCCATCATCCTCAAGCCGGCACGTTCCACCCCCCTGTCGGTGCTCGAGCTGGCGAAGATCATCGACGAGACCGGCCTTCCCGCAGGTGCCGTCTCCATCCTCCCCACCGACCGCGAAGCCGGC
>Ga0256914_1002322_pt1 | contig 16052 bp, 16 predicted proteins | sample HulkmetaG_FD_191571 | JGI IMG/M metagenome (GOLD analysis project Ga0256914, IMG submission 191571) | Hydrothermal chimney microbial communities from Main Endeavour vent field at the Juan de Fuca Ridge, Pacific Ocean - Hulk | ecosystem: Environmental > Aquatic > Marine > Hydrothermal vents ... | reverse complement strand
CCAGTAATAAAACAGATAAAAAAACAAAACACATTTCTACAAGTCACGATAATAATCATAATGGGCTTAATCGTAAAAAAAACACAACTGGTAAAGAAAAATTTAAGACAGAACAAAACGATAAAAATAATACTGTGAAATCTTCTAATATTAATAAAAATAAGACAAAAAATTCCACATTAAAAGCAAGAGATCAAGAAACACTTAAAAAGAAATCTACAAAATCCAAAGTAATATTTTCAAAATTAAAAAAGTTACTTTATTTTTTGTATATTATTATCGCCTTAGGTTTTATTGGCTATCATTTGTATTACGCAAATAAAGTTATTCCTAAAGTGTTTTATAGAAATATAGAAATGACAGGCAAATCTGTTAGTGAGGTTGCTGATTTAGTAACGACTAACGTACCAACTGTTGGTAATGTTATTCTACAAATTGGAGAAGACACTGTAATTACTGTTACGCCGGACGATATTGGATTTAAGTTTTTACCGATAGATACAACACAAGATATATATAATGTAGGCCGAAGCGGTACAGTTACAGAAAATTTAAAGACTCAAATTTCCGCTATGTTTCACCCTGTTTATATTGATACTGCTTATACTTATGATAAAAACAAGGCAAAAAATTATTTAAGTATGGTAAGAGCAGAATCACTAGATTTTGTTAAAGAGCCAAAGTTTGTCTATGTCGATGGAGAATTAAAAATAATTGATGGGAAATCAGGATACACTTTTGATGAAAACGAACTAGCTGAACAAATTTCTATATGTATGACTGGTGAATGTGAAACAAATGAAATAAAAGTCAAATTACAAAAAGTAGATCCGATATTAACATTAGAGGATTTGGATTCAGTTAAACCATATGTCGATACTTATCTAAAAAACGGGATTACCTTATATTATGATGATTTTTCATATGATTTATCTGAAGAAGAGTTGCTAAGTTTACTAAGAATAAGTGTTGACGATTGGGTTGCCCACATAACCGCTGATGAAAATGCTGTAAAAAGAAAAATAAAAGAAATTTCTGCAAAGGTTGATAAAAATCCTAGGGGACAAGTTTTAATAACTGACGGTGATAAAGTCATTGAGTTCACAGCCGCACAAAATGGTGTAAAGGTGAAGATAAAAGAAAATACCTTAAATTTAACTAATTTAATTGAAAAATCTTTATTTTCAAATATTGCAGAAGATCCAAAGTTAGAAGTATCTGATGATAAAAGTGAAAATACAGATCAAACCAAGCCTAATCCATATGCTTTAGAATTAGAAGTTCAAATAACTGAAGCTCCAAGTACTGAGAATGAATTTAATATTAAAGATTTAATAGGTATAGGAAAATCACGGTTTAAAGGATCTTCAAAAAGTAGAATTCATAATGTTGGATTAGCAGCTTCACGGGTTAGTGGTACATTAGTTCCGCCAGGAGAAATCTTCTCGTTTAACGATGCAGTAGGGGAAATCAGTCGTAAAACAGGCTATACAGCGGCATGGGTAATTAGCAAAGGTAGAACTGTTTTAGGTGATGGAGGTGGAGTTTGTCAGGTTTCGACAACTATGTTTAGAGCGGCCTTAGATGCTGGACTTCCAATAATAGAAAGACATGCTCATTCATATAGGGTTAGCTATTACGAGCAAGAATCACCTGTTGGTATTGACGCTACTATTTATAGTCCGTCCATTGATTTAAGATTTAAAAATGATACACCAGGTTATATATTGATAATGGCTGATTTTGATGGAGACGAACAAAGATTAGCCTTTAAGATATATGGAATAGATGATGGTAGAAAAGTAGAAATGACAGAGCCAAAAATATTATCAAGAACACCACCCCCTCCACCAGAATATATAGAAGATCCATCTTTACCAAAAGGTAAAAAAGTGCAAGTTGAACACCCAGTGTGGGGTGCTTCTGTTGTGTTTAATAGAAAAGTATTTGATAAAAATGATTCGTTAATATATGACGATACATTCAAAAGTAATTATAGGGCTTGGCGAGCAGTTTACAAAGTTGGTACTAAGGAATAATCTATTTTGTTAATTCCATCTTTATTATTTTGTCTGACATCATAATCCTAAGCGTTTTATTGTCTTTCGTATATGTTTCATCATCTATTTGTTGCCATCCATTTTCAAAAAAGTAATCATCGTAAAAATTTTTAATTTCTTCATAGTTTTTGTTTGATATTACCGTTAAGGAGATTGTTTTATCACTCCTTCTTACATCAGATATCTCTGCATTGTCAATTATTGGGAATGCATTTGTTAAGTCAACAACTTCTGGTTTTTTTGTTTCTGCTCCTGCAACAGAACCATTTTGTAATTCTTGTAATTTTGCAAGTTGGTTTTGTGTTTTTGCTGTTTGATTGGAAAAATGCATTAATGATATATACATTCCGAATGCCGGAACTAATACTAATGCACTAATGATAATTATTCTTGTAAAAGGTATTGAATTATGTTGCTTTTCCTTTTTATGTTCTGTGTTGTTATTTTTTTGTTTAGTTTTTGTATGTTTTTTGTTCATTTTTTGTTAATGGACTTAAATTACCATTGTAACTAGATATATGTTAGCAGATTAAAGCAATCTGATAAACATATTATTTTAGCTTAGATCTAAGTTCCTAGCTCTAAGTAAACTTTAGCACATTTAAATAATAATAGGTTGTAGTTCGCAGAAAGTTATATAAAAAATATGATTTTCTGCGGATTACAATCTCTACGCGACATCCCATCTTATAGGAGGTTAAAATGACTGCTTACGATAAGCATGATGCCGCAAAAGATACTGGCAGTAGTGTCCGTGAAGTGGAACGGGCTTGGCATACTGCTCGTGACGATTCCGGTCGTGGCGATTACAATGACAAGTTGCGGGACCCTTCTTACAAAGACAATGCCTCTCAAGCCTTGAGCCAGATCTTGCGCGATTCGGGCATCACCGATATCCAGTCGCTTCCCGAAGGTTTCGGAGACTAATCAACAACATATCAGTATATTCTGATGACGAGCTAGGTAATGGGTGAGATACATTTCTTCGCGTAGAGACCGCAATGTATCTCGCCCTTACTTTTTTGTTTATTTAGATTAAAATTTACTTATGATGGATTCAAATAAAAAAGATAACAAAACTAAACCAATTTTAAATACATTACTATCAGAAGAACAATTAGACGATGTTCTTAAAAGTAAAAATTTATCTATTGCAAATTATGAGGGATTAAACGAGATTATATATTTGATTAACCTTGTTGAAAAGATTGCTAAGGCATACAACGATGAGTTACCAGAAAATGATGCAATTGAAGCAGGATTAAAAGGATTAAGATTTGGTTTAGCAAAATATAGAGATAAGGTCTTATCTGCTGGTGATGAAGTTAAGATATCAGCATATTTGAGTTGGTTTATTAAAACGGCAATAGAATTTAAAATTGGAATAGAAAATGAAGATACTAAGGCATGGGCTAATATGAATGCATAAATTTATTGTTAAAAATTTTCTTATAAAAGATATTTCACATTTTGGAATTGTAAATTTCCTTTTCTTTATCAAGTTCATATAGAAGTGTTTGTATGTTATTGTATTGGTATGCGAATATTAATATTTGGGGATTTACACTTATCAACGAAATTTAATCAAGCTAAATTTAATAAAATTGTTAATTTAGTAAACAGTGTGGATGAAGTAATAATAAACGGAGATTTTTGGGATAGTGCGTATTGTAACTTTGATGAATTCACAAAATCTAAATGGAATCAATTGTTTCCTGTATTAAAAAGAAAAAGTGCGATATACCTCTATGGTAATCATGATAAAAAAGAATGGTGTGATGATAGAGTTACACTTTTTTCAGTGAAACAAGGAAAAACTTATGAGATTGATTTTAGTAATCATAAGGTATATGCAACGCATGGAGACAATCAAGTATATGGTTCACACTGGCAAAAAATGCCGGATTGGTTAGAAAAGTTCTTATGGAGAATTGGAAATATCATAGAGGGTACTCTTGTTAAAATATTTGGCAAACATTTTCTAAAATGGTATCACAAAGGTACAAATAATAGATTTAAAGAAGCTAAATTAAAAGAGTTTGGTGTAGAACCGTTAGTTTTTTACAACCATACACATGCACAAGAAAGGGATGATAAAACAAGATGCCACAATACAGGTTGTATGAAATATGGTTTATTTCAGTATGTAATATTTGATACAAAAACAGGTGATATTGAATTTTACGATGAATCGTATTAATCTTTGTACACATGTTAAAAGAAATAAATTTACGAGGATTAAAATTAAAGCTTCCAATATTTTTTCCAGATGCAACTAGAGGAGTTATCAGAAGTGTGGATTCTGATGATTTGAAGAATGCTAAGGTTGAGGGGTTGGTTGTTAATACTTATCATTTACTTTCAAGGCCGGGGCCTACTGTTTTAGATTCTTTTGGTGGGATTAAGCCTTTTATGAATTTTAAGGGTGGCATTATTTCTGATTCGGGAGGTTTTCAAATTTTTTCTTTAATTCACAGAAACCCAAGCCTCGGAAAAATTACAAAAGATGGGGTAACTTTTCATTTAGACACTAAAGGGGGAAGAAAAAAATATATGATTTCCCCAGAAAAAGCAATACAAATTCAATCTAAAATAAATTCCGATATAATGATTGTTTTAGATTATTTTACTCCATTTGATGCTGATGACGATGAAACAAAAAAAAGTGTTGATTATACAATTGAATGGGCAAAAAGATGTAAGGATGAATTTAATAAAATATGTGACACGAAAGGATATACAGAGGAAACAAGACCAATGCTATTTGGAGTAGTACAAGGAGGAACAAATAAAAAAGAAAGGGAAAGATGTATTACAGAATTAGAGAAAATAGGTTTTGACGGATATGGCTTAGGTGGTTGGACGTTTACAAAAGATGGAAAATTAGATATGGATATAATTGAGTTTGTTGCTGACATAATGCCAGATAATAAATTTAAATATGGTTTAGGTATAGGAAACCCCCAAGCAATAGTAGATTCTGTAGCAATGGGGTATAACATATTTGATTGTGTTTTACCCACTAGAGATGCAAGACATAAAAGACTGTATGTGTTCAATAAAAATCCAAGTTCAATAAAAAATATATTTGAGGAATCAAACTGGTATGAATATTTAGATGTTACTAAAGAAAAATATGTTAGAGATGATTCTCCAATAAGTGAATATTGTGATTGTTATACTTGTAAAAATCATTCAAAAGGTTATATAAATCATTTATTTAAGATAGAAGATTTTTTAGCAGGAAGGCTTTCGACAATTCATAATTTGAGAATGTATACCAAACTTATGGCAATGTTAAAGGCTCAAGTTTAAGAATCGGTACTATATATATTGTATGTTCTTTTTTCAAGTGTTATTGTGATTGTATGAAAAGAACACAGCTTGGAATTGTATTAGGAGTGATTATTGGCATTATAGACATTATTCCAATGATTTTTCAAAAGATGCCATGTGACGCTAATTTTTCCGCTTTTTTTCACTGGGTGATATTGGGATATTTAATTTCAATTACAAATGTAAATCTAAAGGGATATATAAAAGGCTTATTGCTTGCAGTTATAACTATGATTCCAATTGCTTTTTTGGTTTGGTGGAATAATTATGCTGCGATAATTCCCATGACTGTTTCAACTTTGGTATTTGGTTTACTATTAGGATTTTTAATTGAAAAATATGGGGAATGATTATGTGCTTATTATATATTTGATTTTTATACTTTTAAAGTTGTGATGCTTTGCGGGTTCGCGTATCGAGTTAAGAAGATCGACAATGTATTATTTGGTGACCCCTACGGGACTCGAACCCGTGTTTCCAGGATGAGAACCTGGTGTCCTAGGCCACTAGACGAAGGGGTCATGTGAGAATATTCTACCATAAACGCATTTTTTTCAAATAAATAATTTTGTATTTAGTTAGTAATGAATTAGAATTTGATACTATGCCGAAATGTGCTTATTTAACAGTCAAAATAGTGGTTTGGTGTAATACAATCATATTGTTTCCTATCATTTACATCGTATAGAATAAAGAAAATGGAGCTAATACAATACTATTGAGGGGCGTTCTTGACTAATTTGTAAAAATAGATAGAATTATGTGGCAAGATTATATGCTAACGCCTTATAAAACTATAAGGCTTTTTGTATTGTAATCGGTTTGAATTACCATGAGCGGCAAAAAAAACGATGACAAAAAAATAATGATGACAAAAGAAGGCTATAAAAAACTAAAAGCCGAATATGACGATTTAGTAAATGTTCAAAGACCAGCTATTATTGCTGATATTCAATCTGCGAGAGAAATGGGAGATTTAAGGGAAAATGGATATTATTCTGCATCAAGAGAAAAACAATCTTTCATTGAGGGAAGAATTAGAGAATTAGAAGAATTACTTAAAAATGCAGAAGTTGTGGAGGTTGAAAAGGATAGCGGTGTAGTAGGGTTAGGTTGTAAAGTAAAGGTAAAGGTGGTTGATAAAGAAATCGAATACCATATTGTTAGTCCAGAAGAAGTCGATTTTGAAAATAATAAAATTTCGCATGAATCGCCACTAGGAAAGTCATTGCTTGGTAAAAAAGTTGGCGATGATGTTGAATTTGATGCACCAGTAGGTAAAGTTACCTATAAAATTATTGAGATCAGTTAGTATTAGTGATTAGTTTACGAGATCACTATACTAATTTAAACTAATTTGTGTTTTGATCTCATCTATTCTCATTATGGCAAAACAAAAAAAGTATTTTTTAACACCAGAAGGTTACAAAAAACTAAAAGAAGAATTACATCGGTTGCGAGAAATTGATATGGTTAATGTTGCAGAAAAAATAAAAGCAGCAAGAGAGTTAGATGCTGATATTTTGGAAAATAATGTTTACGATGCGGCTGTAGAAGAGCAAGTTTTAATGGAAAATAGAATAGCTGAAATTGAAGATATATTATCAAATGCGAAGGTCGTAGAAAATTCTGATAAAAGTAAAGTGGATTTAGGTGATGTGGTTGTAGTTAAAACTGAAGATGATACACATGAATTTAAATTAGTAGGAAGTGAAGAAGCAGATCCTGAAAAGAAACATATTTCACATGAGTCACCATTAGGTAAAGCCTTGTTAGGGGCAAAGGTGGGGGATACGGTTGAAGTTGAAACGCCAGCTACTAAGGTTAGATATACAATAGTTGAAATCAAATAATTTACTTTAGTTTGAAACGCGTTTAAGAATCCTCTTTCTTTTATTACATTAATGTGCGATTGTCTTAATCGCGTTATACCTATATAATTCAACCATGGATACAAGTGAAACAACACAATTACCATTAGAACAACTTAGACAAATTAGAATTGATAAATTGAATGAATTGAAAAAACTGGGTGTTAATCCATATCCATCCGATTCTTTTAAGAATACAGATAATGCTGAAATTAAAGAAAGGTATAATGAATTAGAGGGTAAAGAAGTTACAGTGGCTGGACGTATAAAATCAATAAGAAAACATGGGAAATTAATGTTTATCGATATATATGATGCTTCAGGTAGTATACAAATTTATATAAAATCAGAAAATTTACAAAACGCAAATCATGATAATAGTGAATTAAATTTTGATGAGTTGCATTTATTAGACGAATCAGATTTTATTGAGGTTACTGGCAATGTGGTAAAGACAAAGTCTGGTGAGGTTTCTGTTGAGGCAAAAAAGTTGAGAATATTAACTAAGACATTGCGTGCAATTCCCAAAAAATTAAAAGACAAAGAAATTAGATTTAGAAGAAGATATGTTGATACTAATGTTAATAGAGATGTTTATGAAAGGTTTATAAGGCGAGCTTTGTTTTGGAAAGCACACAGAGATTTTTTTGATAAACATGGGTTTATTGAAATGGCAATTCCTGTATTAGAACATATCCCAGGTGGTGGTGATGCTGTACCATTTATCACCCATATGAATGCTATTGATGAAGATTTTTACTTAAGAATTTCGCACGAACTTCCACTTAAAAGATTAATTGGTGCTGGGTATGAAAAAATTTATGATATTGGCCCGCGATTTAGAAATGAAGGCCTATCAGATGAGCATTTACCAGAGCATTATGCAATGGAATTTTATTGGGCGTATGCAAATTGGAAACAAGGTATGAAATTAGTAGAAGATTTATTTAATTATATAATTGATAAAGTTTATGATGGTAAAAGGGTTTTTGAAATAAGAGGTTTTACAGTAGATTTTTCTAATGGATGGGAAGTTATAGATTTTGCTAAGATTATGCAAGAAAAGTACGATATTAAAGATATATATAAAGTTACAGAAAAAGAACTAAGAGAAGTTGTAGATAGGTATGAAATAGAAGTAGAAGGTAATTTTAATATACCAAGAGTTGTTGATACCCTATGGAAAAATGTAAGAAAAGAAATTGCAGGGCCTGCGTTTTTAATAAATCATCCAAAGTATTTATCACCGTTGCAAAAACCAAGCTTAGAAAATCCGAATATGGTAGAAAGGTTTCAGCCAATTGTTGCAGGAAGCGAATTAGGTAATGGGTGGTCTGAAGTTAATGATCCAATAGATCAGTTTGAAAGATTTATGGAACAACAAAAATTAAGAGAGCAGGGTGATGAAGAAGCACAATTTTTAGATATAGATTATGTTGAAATGCTTGAATATGGTATGCCACCTACATTTGGTTATGGACATAGTGAGAGAGTCTTTTGGTTTTTAGAAGATGTTTCAGCAAGAGAAGGCGTGCCATTTCCTCAACTTAAATTTGAGATTAGTGATGTCACAAGAAAAATTTATGGTTTGCGTAATTACGAAAGAGAAACTTCTATAAATCGAGAATCAAAACCAGAAACTTTTGATAATAATGCTGATATAAAAAAATCTTCATTAAGTAAAGAAAAACCTGATAATTCCACATCAAAAATTACTAAAGAAAAGGCTTTGGAAATATTACATAAACACATGCAAAATCAAAACTTAAGAAGACATTCTTATGCAGTTGGATATGCAATGAGTGCAATTTATGACTACCTTAAAGAAAACAATATGTTAGAAGATAATGCACCAGATAAAGAAACATGGGAAGTTTTAGGTATTTTACATGATTCTGATTATGAGTTAACAAAAGACGATTGGGATAATCATACACTTTTAACTTTAGAGTGGTTAAAAAATGAAGGATTATCTGAAAGTGATCCATTGTATCTTGCAGAAATGTCACACAATAACAAAAGAACTGGCCTACGAGAGCCACAAACCCAAATGGAATGGGCATTAGAAACATGTGATGAATTAACAGGATTTATTGTCGCTGTTGCGTTAGTTCAACCTGAAAAAAAACTGTCAGCAGTTAAATTAGAATCAATAAAAAAGAAATGGGGACAAAAAGCATTTGCAAAAGGAGTAGAAAGAGAACAAATTGAACAATGCGAAACTAAATTAAACATTCCAATTGATACATTTATTAATATAGTTTTAAAAGCAATGCAATCGCATTCTGATGATTTGGGATTGTAATTTGGGAGGTGTTAAATCTGCAATTTGGGAACAAAAAATGATTGTTGAAAACTTATTAGGTGAACACGATAGTATTGTAACTAAAGAAGAAAAGATTTTAGTTAAAAATGAAGGAGATTTTTTTCAGTAGAAGATATAGAGATATGCCTAGAAAATTGTCTAAAAGATTAATAAAATATCAAAATTTATTGGCAATGCTTAAGCATACCGTTACAGAAGAAGAAAAAGAAGTAGATTCTGTAAAAGAAGTAAAGGATTTAAAGCACGCAATCATTGAATTAAGAAAATCTGTATAATATAATGAAAGTGCGATGATAAAGGGTAGCGCCTTTTGAGCATTTAGGGAAAACTTACTTTTAGTAAGATTAACCTAAACGGGTTATGCACGAAACGCATATTCCACAAAGTGCCTAGTTGTTAACTAGGAAATGGAGTGGCACCGCGGTTATTATAATCGTCTCCATATAAGTTTATATATAATTTTTGCTCTTTAAATTAAGAGTGTGTTGTAGTTTTATCTGTGTATTGGTGGAATTTATAGGTTTGAATTCCACATAATGCATATATAAAACTGAAAATAACTTATATGTTGGACATTAAGTTTATTAGAGAAAACCCTGATGTTATAAAAAATGCAATAAAAGTTAAACAACTAGAAGGTACGGTTGATATTGACGAGTTATTACAAGTTGATACTAAATTACAAGAAATTAGTAAAGAGCTGGATGAATTAAGACGACAAAGAAATGAATTAGATAAACAAATAAAGTTTGAAAAAGATCTCGAAAAAAAGAAGCCATTAATTGAAAAAGCAACTGAGCTTAAACCGAAAGTAAATGAACTTGAAGAAAAATATAGAGAATTAAAAGAAAAATTCGATAATCTTATGTTATGGGTGCCAAATGTTCCAGCTGATGATGTACCTATTGGTGAAGATGAGTCTGGAAATGTAGAGATTAAAGTTGTTGGAGAAATTCCAAATTTTGATTTTGAACCTAAAAATCATGTTGAATTAATAGAAAATTTAAAGTTAGCAGATACAAAAAGGGGAACTAAGATAGGTGGATTTAGAGCATATTTTATGACTGGAAAAGGTGCGATTTTAGAACAAGCAATATTAAGGTATGCGTATGATTTTATGATTAAACAAGGGTTTACACCGATGAATGTACCTGTAATGGTAAAAAAAGAATGGTTAGTTGGAACAGGATATTTCCCTTGGGGGCAAGAAGATCATTATGGCATAGAAAATGATATGGCCTTAATAGGAACAGCTGAAGTTTCGTTGACAGCATATCATGCAAATGAAGTTTTGGATGAAAAAGAATTGCCGGTAAAAATGGTCGGAATTTCTCCTTGTTTTAGAAGAGAAGTTGGTTCGCACGGAAAAGATACAAAAGGTATTTTTAGAGTTCACTATTTTAATAAAGTAGAACAAGTAGTTTTATTACCGCAAGGGGAAGATTTAACAAGGGAATGGCATGACAGAATGCTTGGTTATGCAGAACAGATATTGCAAGATTTTGGGTTGCCATATCATGTATTACTTATGTGTACTGGAGATATGGGAGCAGGACAAAGAAAAAAGTATGATATAGAAGTTTGGTTTCCAGGTGAAGGTAAATATAGAGAAACCCATTCCGATTCATATTTTCTAGATTTTCAAGCAAGAAGATTAAATATGAGATATACAGATAAAGATGGAAACAAGAAATATATGTATACATTAAATAATACTGTTGCAGCAACTCCACGATTATTAGCAGGATTGATAGAAAATTATCAGCAAAAAGATGGGTCAGTTGTGGTGCCTGAGGTATTAAGAAAATATACTGGTTTTGATGTTATTGAACCAGAATAAATAATGATGAAGAAAAAAGAGGGGCATTAGTAAAAAATGCCCCTTTTCTTATTGTTACACATATTATTTTTGTTAAACTTTAACTATGATTCAAATGACTTTTTTTGATTTTATAGATAATTTTGCGATATTTGTGTATGTGGTTATTGTAGGTTTTCTAATCTTTAGAAGGTTTAGGCATAAATTTTTAGATTATATTGGAATTTTAATCTTAGCTGCTGCAATTTCTGAAGGTTTAAAATATTTTATTGCAAAGCCAAGGCCAGAATTGGGTGTTATTAAAGGATTTGAAGGTTCAAGTTTTCCATCTACACATTCTACTATAGTATTTACAGCGTTTTTTTTCTTTTTATTTTCTTGTCATAGTTTGTCTTTTATAAAGAGAAAGAGGGAAGGGGATAAAAGTACTCATTTAGATAGGGTAGAGGTGTCTGAAAATATTCTTGTCATAGTTTTATTATTTTTTGGAGCATTATTTGTTGGAGCACTAAGAGTAATTGTCGGAGCCCATTATCCAGTAGATGTTTTAGCAGGAGCTGTTTTAGGATTTCTAATATCTGCGCCTTTTAGATATTACGACATCTCCATTTCGAAAATACGATGACTCTATACGAAGCGATAATACTTGGAATTGTACAAGGAATTGCGGAGTTTCTTCCTATCTCATCGTCAGGGCATTTGATTTTATTTCCTTATTTATTAGGGTGGGAACCACACGATTTAGTATTTGATGTAGCATTGCATTTTGGAACTGCATTAGCTGTGATTATATATTTCTTTAAGGATTGGTTTAATATGATATATTCTACAACTCAGGATTTGGTAAATATTATGAAAGTAGCATTTAGTAAGAAACAGCCGCTAAAAACCACGGCTACACACACATTGCGACATCAGTCCAGATTGTTTATCTATATCATATTGGTAACTATTCCTGTTGGAATTGCGGGTTTTTTATTAGAAGATACGGTAGAACATATTTTCAGATCTCCCCTACTCGTTGGAATTATGTTGATATTAATGAGCATTGTAATGATTATGGCTGATAGATATATGAATTTCATTGAATCTAGACATATTGATATTATTTCCACATTAAAAAATTTAAAATTTTTAGATGCTTTATTGATAAGTTTAAGTCAAATTATTGCTTTAATCCCAGGTACTTCAAGATCAGGGATTACAGTATCAGTTGGAATGTTTAGAAAAATTTCTAGAGAACAAGCGGCCAGATTTTCATTTTTACTTGCTACACCAGTTATTTTGGGTGCTGCATTATTAAAATCAAGAGATTTAGTAGATATGACTTCAGATGATTTGCAATTATTAGCAGTTGGTACAATTGTGTCATTTGTTGTAGGAATTCTATCCATTGCATTTTTGGTTAAATATTTAAAAAATCATAGTTTAACTTTATTCATAGTGTATAGGATTTTATTGGGTGTTTTGGTTATTTATGTTGCACTTTTCAAATAACCTATCTACATAAGAAAAAATGCATATACCTGACTTATACTAAGTATGATATATTAAAACTAATATGGACAAAACATTATTAAAAGCATTAGGATTATTATTTTTATTAGTATTAATGATGGGAGGATTTCTGCTGTATTCAATGAAGTCTACTGAGAATCAAATAGAAGAGACAGAACAAGATTGTGTTACACAAATAAGAAAAAAGTACAACATATCAGAGGAACAATTTGAGCAGATGAAAGCTCAAAGTCAAGATGGAATAATAGCAGTACCGCCAGAAGTTGTTGAAGAATTTAATAAGTGTGTTAAAGATGATGCTTCGACAATGGCACCCGCACCATCTACAACAAAACCAATAACTCCACCAAATTAATAGAATCTAATTTTGTTTTGTTGATAATTTTATAGTAGGTAATATAATTACTAATTATGTTTAATAAAATTTTTGGGAAATTACTTGACAGTAATGATTATAAACTGAAACAACTTGAACCGATTGTTAAAGAGATAAATTCATATGAGGATGAATTTAAGACATTAACAGACGAAGAAATTAAAGAAAAGACTAGTAAATGGCAAAAAGAATTGCGAGAAAATGACTTAACTGATGATGAGGTAAATGAGAAATTAAATAAAATTTTGCCAGAGGCATACGCTTTAGTAAAAGAATCAGCGAGAAGAACAATGAGCCAACCGCATAGAGATGTGCAATTAATGGCTGGTATTGTATTGCATCAAGGAAGAATAGCTGAACAAAAAACTGGTGAAGGAAAAACCTTAACTGCCACACTGCCGTTGTATTTAAATTCACTTACAGGTAAGGGTGCGCATTTAGTTACTCCAAATGATTATTTATCTAAACACGCTGTTGGTTGGTACGGACCAGTATATGAAATGTTAGGTGTTAAAGTTGGGGTAATTGTGCATGAAGAAGCATTTATGTATGATCCTGAATATACAAACGAGGATATTAATGATATGTATTTGGTTCATCTAAAACCTGTTTCAAGATTAAAAGCATATCGTTGTGATATCACATACGGAACAAATAGCGAATTTGGTTTTGACTTTTTAAGAGATAATATGAAACAACAAGTTTGGGAACTTGTTCAATCTAATCCAAATCGAGATTACTATGCTCATAATTTTGCAATTGTTGATGAGGTTGATAATATTTTAATTGATATTGCAAGAACGCCTCTTATTATTTCGTCATCTAAAAATTTACCACCTGAAATGTATACGAAATTCGCACAGTTAGCTGAAGGATTAGTTGAAGAAACAGATTATACAATAGACGAAAAATTTAAGGTTGTAACACTTACTGAAATTGGTATTCGAAAGATTGAACGTAAGTTAGGTGTAGAAAATTTGTATGAAAAAGATTTTGCAACTGTGCATCATATTGAAAACGCATTAAAAGCTAAAGCATTATTTATAAAGGATAGAGATTATGTTGTTAAAGATGGAGAAGTTATTATCGTTGACCAAAATACAGGTAGATTATTATTTGGAAATCGTTGGAGTAATGGATTACATCAAGCTGTAGAGGCAAAAGAAGGTGTCGAAATTAAACCGGAATCTAAGACCGTGGCAACTATTACTTATCAAAATTATTTTAGGTTGTATGACAAATTAGCTGGTATGACTGGTACGGCTGCAACAGAGGCTGATGAATTTTATAAATTTTATAAATTAGATGTTGTTGTGATTCCAACATACAAACCAATTGCTAGAGTTGATCAGCCTGATGTGGTTTACAAAACTGAGTCAGCAAAATTTAGAGCAGTTGCGCGAGACATTGCGGAAAGACATAAAATGGGTCAACCGGTTTTGATTGGTACTACAACGGTTGAAAAATCACAGTTATTATCTACCTACTTAAAAAGACTAAAAATTCCACATCAAATATTAAATGCAAAAAACCATGAAAAAGAAGCGTTAATTATTGCTCAAGCAGGGCGCAAAGGAGCGGTTACTGTTGCTACAAATATGGCAGGTCGTGGTGTTGATATTATATTAGGTGGTGATCCATTTGATCAAGAAAAGTATGAGGAAGTTATAAAACTTGGCGGGTTATATGTAATAGGTACAGAAAGACATGATTCAAGAAGAATTGATAATCAGTTAAGAGGTCGTGCAGGTAGACAAGGTGATGTTGGTGAATCACGTTTTTATTTATCATTGCAAGATTATTTGTTGAGGGTTTTTGGTGGAGACAAAATTGAATCAATGATGGGTAAACTAGGAGTTGATGAAAATATGCCTATTGAGGCTAGACTAATATCAAGAACTATTGAAAGTGCACAAAAGAAAGTTGAAGGAATGAATTTTGATCAAAGACAGTCATTAGTGAAATTTGATGATGTTATGACTATACAAAGGGAAACAATTTACGAAATGCGTAGAGAAATATTATTTTCAGAGGAAGATAAAGAAGCATTTTTAAATTGGATTTTGGAAAAACTAGAACCGTATAAACCGGAGGGTTTTGATAAAATATGGGAACGAAATTTAAAAGAATATGGTTTGGAAATATGGTATGAGGCAGTTAAACAAGTTTCATTACAAATAATTGATACATTGTGGATTGATCATATAGACGCAATGGATGATCTTAAGGATGGTGTAAGATTAAGGGGGTATGGGCAGGTAGATCCGTTGGTTGAATACAAACGAGAAGGTAAAATTATGTTTGAAAGGTTGGTGAATGAAATTTGGATTACGGTTGCAGATAGACTAGAAAAAATCAAAGTGGAAGTTCAGGTTGCAGAAGATGAACTTGGTGGTAATAATGACAATGCAATAGGTTCCAAAGAAACACCTGAAAAATTATTAGAAGATGCACAATATAAATCTGGGGAATTTCAAAGTGGTGTAGAGGATGAAGTGGAAACCTTAGCAAAACAAGCCGCTGATAAATTGCCAGTGAAGGGTGATAAGAAGCCAGGAAGAAACGATCCCTGCTGGTGTGGTAGTGGGAAGAAGTATAAAAAATGCCACGGAAGATTTGAAGAATAGATTATAGTGATTTGTAATAAAGTTTAATTTGTGAATATGCAGTCATTTTTTCTTGTTTTCGCGTTGCTCGAAAAGTAAAAAATGCCACTGAAGATTTGAAGAATAGATTATAGTGATTT
>Ga0256914_1002321_pt1 | contig 16058 bp, 16 predicted proteins | sample HulkmetaG_FD_191571 | JGI IMG/M metagenome (GOLD analysis project Ga0256914, IMG submission 191571) | Hydrothermal chimney microbial communities from Main Endeavour vent field at the Juan de Fuca Ridge, Pacific Ocean - Hulk | ecosystem: Environmental > Aquatic > Marine > Hydrothermal vents ... | reverse complement strand
GGCATCGTGACCAGCGTGCTAGGGTTTAGCTTCGACCTTGGCTTCTACTCTGTGCTCGTCGGCGTGCTCACACACCTGCTCGGCGATATGCTGACCTACAGGCCCTTCGCCCCCCTGTACCCGCTAGTAAGGCGTAAGTTATCCTTGAAGCTTTTCCATTCGTCGGATAGACACGTTAACTCTGTTTTCCTTCTCTTAGGCGGTGCCGCGTACTTCGTGTACCTTGTTAAGTACGTTGAAATACGTAACATCGTCTGGCATCCGTGAAGAAAAACCACCCTTAAAAACAGAGGGCGCATTAAATATGTCGGTCTGAGACATAACTGCGTACTTTACTATGGGGAGGTGATGTCGAACGGGAATAGATCCTGAAACCGTAAACGACCTCGACGAGTTAATGGGTTTGGCCCTTAAGAAGGCTGAGCTAATGGGGGCTGACCTAGCGGAAGTACGTGCGCAGGCGCTGGTCGCCGAGTCCATCAGGGCTGATAACGGGGTTCTCAAAGAGTTCTCGAGAACCTTAAGGGCAGGTATAGGCATCAGGGTACTTTACTCCGGCAGGTACGGATTCTCAGCAACCAACACGCTAAGTAGGGAGGCTGTCCTGAAGGCAGTGGAGAACGCGTTCTCAGCCGCTAGGGCGTCCGAGGAGGAGGTTAAGCTCTCCGAGAGACCGAGCCTTAATGACCGTGTGGAGGCGGACGTTAAGGTAGACCCGTTTAAGGTGCCTGAGGAGGAGAAGGTAGACCTTGTTCTTGAGGCTAATAAAGCAGCGCTTCAAGTGCCTAGGATTAAGTCAGCAGTCACCAGCCTAGGTGCCTTCGAGGACTTCAGGAGGGTCCTCACGAGTGACGGTGCTGACGTGGCGGTTAAGGTCACAATGACGGGCTTCGCTCAACTAAGCGTGGCTATGGAGGCGGGGGTCATGGAGAGAATGCATGACTCGGACGGAGCCGTGGCTGGTTGGGAGTACCTGAAGTCTAGGGACTGGGTAACCTTCAGCAGGGACGTGAGTGCGACGGCGGCGGAGGCGGTGGGCGCCTCAGCACCGCCCGCGGGGAAGTTTAGGGTGATTGCCGACCCCAAGCTGATAGGGCTAATACTTCACGAGGCGTTCGGGCACGCGCTGGAGGGTGACTTGGTCTACTCAGGCGCGTCAGTCCTCACGGGCAGGTTAGGGACGCAGGTCGCTTCGCAGCAGGTAACCATAGTTGATGAGGGAGTTGTTAGTGGGGGATACTTCACCCCGTACGATGATGAAGGGAATAGGAAGGGCAGGACGGTGGTTGTCGAGGAGGGCACGCTGAGGTCCTACCTCACAAGCAGGGCCACGGCGAGCGCGTTAGGCACGCCGGTAACCGGTAACGCAAGGGCGCAGGACTTCGCATCACCACCGATAGTCAGGCAGACGAACCTGTACATGGTTGGCGGTGACTGGAGCCTGGAGGAGATGATGGAGGACATAGACTACGGAATATACCTAACCGGGAGGGGGGCAGGAGGAGGTGAGGTCGACACCGCCGCAGGAACATTCACATTCTCTGTAGGCCCCTCAAGAATCATCAGGAAAGGCGAGCTCGCAGAGATGGTTAGGGGAGTGGTTGTTTCCGGAATGGTTCTCGAGACCCTTAAGGGCGTTGAAGCCGTAGGGAAGGACGTTAAGGTTAGGACAACGGTTTTCGGGGGCTGCGGTAAGGAGGGCCAGAGCGTGAAGGTAGGTTTCGGGGGCCCGCACGTCCGGATCAAGGAAGTAACGATTGGTGGGAGGTGACGCCCGTGGTGGGTGCGTTCGTTCATGACTTGGGGAAAATACTCAAGCTAACCGAGGGCTTAGGAGCCAACGAAGCTGAGGTGTACAGGGTCTGGAACAGAGAGGTGATGGTGAGGGCGACGGACAAGGTGGTTCAGGTTAACACACTTGAACTCGACGCCATAGGCATCAGGGTAGCTGTGGGTAAGCGAGTTGCCGTCGTAGGGACGCAGGATCTGAGTGAGGCAGGGATCAGGAAGGCAGCGGAGGCGGCCGTGAAGATAGCGAGGACGATGGACGAGGACCCGGACTGGCGAGGCTTTAATGACGAAGTAGGGTTAACCCCGCTGAACAACTTATGGGACCATGAAACAGCGGGGGCCACCCCCGAGGAGGTAGCGGAGGTAGTAAGGGACGCGCTATCAGCCGTGAGTGAGGGCTCACCCGCATCAAAACCGGTTAGGTGCTTAGTAAGCACGTCATCATCCGTAGTTGAGCTAATGAACAGTTACGGGGGACCCATAAGGCAACGGATGACCTCAGTCGGTGGGTGGGTGTACGTCAAGGCAGTCAAGGACGGGAAGGAAGGAACGTTCTCGGGCGACGCCTTCGCGAGGAGTTTGAGGGAATTCAAGCTGAGCGATGCCGCCAGGAAGGCCGGGTCCAAAGCACCGGAGTTCATAGGCTCGAAGCCGGTCCCGACAGGAACTTACGACGTGATCCTAGCGCCGAGAGTGGCGACGTCAATACTGACGATAATGTTGATGCCCGCGCTCTCAGCCCTCTCCGTGCAGCAGGGAAGATCCCCGCTAGCCGGTAAGGTGGGTGAGGCGGTTATGGCTAAGCATATCACGATAATCGACGCAGGTGCCGACCCGGCGAAGCCCGGCGGTAGGGAATTCGATGATGAAGGGCACCCAACAGTAAACAGAGCCCTAATTAAGGAGGGGGTACTCCTTGACTACGCCTACGATTCCTACACCGCCAAGAAGGAAGGGAGGAAGTCAACAGGCAATGCATGGCGAGAATACTCCTCAGCCCCCTCACCAAGGCCCAACCACATACTACTTAGGGCTGGTGACGCGAGCCTAGATGAGATGATCAGTGCAGTTAGGGAGGGGTTGCTTGTTGAGTCAACGATAGGTGCGTGGCTATCCAACCCGGTGAGCGGTGATCTCAACGCGACCGTAACCCACGCGTACCTGATACGTGGGGGCGAGGTTAAGGAAACCGTTAAGGGTGTGGTGCTCTCAGGAAACTTCTATGAGTTAATGCTGAGGAACGTGGACCTCATAGGTAAGGAGACGGAAACGCACGGCTCAGCAACGGCTCCGCACGTACTGTTAAGGGGCTTAAGGGTAGCGGGTAAGTGAGGGACGCAAAACACCTCCTAAGTAACCTTTTAGCTTAGGGTACGTCAGGCAATAACGTCCCTAACTTCCTCATCACCTTCCGCAACCTTAGCCGCGAGCGCGGCAGCCATGCCCGCCGTGAGCATTGACTCATACTCCATCCTAACCATCAACGTGCCTAAGTGCCTCACCGCATCATTAACTAAGGCGTAGGTCTTGAGGTGTAACGATGCCTCGGACTCCGGGCAACTCACTGCGCGGAGACCCTCCTTAACGCCCTCCAGCATGCTTACCGCTTCCTCCCTCTCTAGGGAGCCCTTGAGGAACGCCTCAACTATTCCTACAGCAACGCCGATGACCCGCGATAAGCCCTCAGTGCAGGAGAGTACCCTAACGGCGTCCGCTACCCTCATTCCTCCGGACGCGTGGGCTAGGTACGTGGCGACCCCCCTGAAACTCACTTCCTTGGCCAAGTCCCTTAGCTTAGTCAGGATCCCTTCCAAATCCTTTGAGACGCCCCCGTAGTTCGGCGGGTAATTTACCTCGTTAAGCGTTGCCTCCCCGGCCTCCTCGCGGGCTATTGCCTCAGCCAACTTATAACCCCGGCTTAAGTCTGCACCACGTAACATTCATTTAAGGGGTAAGGCACTCTGCAACGCAGAATTACGTCCCTACTTAATACTCTTGTCTGAGGAGTTCTAACGGTGGTAACGTGTGGGGGAGGACGTTAGGGAGCTTGTTGAGGTGCTGAAGGACATTAGGGATAAGTTAGTGGGGCTTTACTCGCTTTCGACGGCCGTCATATACTTGGGTTTCGGATCCATAGTCGGGTTTAACATACTACTAAGCGTCGTGGTTTACCCTAGGGTAAGCGAGCCATTAAGCACGGCCATCCTACTGGTATTCTGGATCCTCGCGATACTGGCGCTGAACGTCCTGATTCTGAAGATGTTCGGAAAACCCATAGCTAAGTTCAGGGAGATGCTTCGAGGAGGGAGGGGGGATGCCGGGAGGTCGCGTAGGGGCTTCCCAGCCTTCGCGCTGGTGTGGTCAGCATCGTTCGTCGCTGGGTACGCCCTGACATCCGGGTTAAGCTACTTCGGGCTACTCAGCGACCGCTACGTAGCTCAGCTAGGCCTGCTTACGGCGCTGGCGTTAGGCAACATACTCATGTCGTTAGCGTTACGTGAGTGGAAGGTTCTCATGTGTGGCGTCGCTATCGCGGTGCTCGCGCTTCCCCTACCCCTAACAGGCTCATTCGACGCTGCATGGACGTACGCGTCGGGGGTCATAGTAACGACGTACAACCTGACCGGGATTGCCTACGTGATTGAGGCAACCCGCCTAATCGTGGGTAGCAGGAAAGGATAGCGAACCCGCCTAATCCGCTAGGTTGCTGAGGGTGGAGCGTGTTGAGTGAGGATGACGCCCTACATAGGGTGATGCGGGACCCGGTGTTCTCCTCGCCCGTGAGGTTAGGGATAATGCTATACCTAATACCGCGTGGGGAAGCGTACTTCACCGAACTTCAGGAAGCGCTGAAGCTCACCCCAGGGAACTTAGGTAGTCACTTAAGGAGGCTTAGGGAGGCAGGGTACGTAAGGATACTCAGGTACCTGGAGGACAGGCCTAGGACCGTGGTTAAGGTGACTGACTTAGGAGTTAAGAGGACACTGGAATACATAAACAAGTTAATGAGTGCGGCTGAGGACGTTCTTAAGTTACGTGCTCAGACCTAAGCCGACTCTCGGCTTTATTACTCGCAATAACGTATCACTTGACGGGCACCATTAATGAGTAGTGCGGGCAGGGAGTCCTCGTTCAAGAAACTCGTTAAGGTACCGTTGTCAGTAACCTTAACGGAGCTCGGGCTCCAGGGCTTCACAGGCTACATATCCATAGTCGGGCGGACGGACAAGGGTGAGGTAGCGATTGACGTGGACTTCATAAACGGGACGCCAGTGAGGTGCGTCTTTGAAGTTATGGATGGGGAGTGGAGGGTCGAGGGCATTAAGTGCTTGGAGGTTGTCGAGTCCACGATATGCGTTGAGTGCTTCGCCGAAGTAAGGAAGTTAAGCAAGGATAAGGTCAAGGTTGACGAGAACCTCCTACGCACGCCAAAACGCTTGGTGGGGGAGGTAGCCACGCACCCAAGCCCGGGCAGGTTAGCCGAGGAATTCAACAAACTCAGTAATTACCTCGTGAACCCCGTAGTCCTAGCTAACATCACGAAAGCGTCACGGACAGCCACAGTGATGAAGATGCGGTTGACTAGGCTCATCGACAGGCTACTCACCATGGCTGGCCCGCACCCACTCTCAGTGATAGCGACGGATCACGGGGTAAGGGTCATCGCAATAGCGAGGGATCACGGGCTAATAGCCGTGTGCGTGTGGCGCTCGGGGAGGGCCCTGTGCGGCGATAAGGCACTGGAGTACCTCACCTCGGACGAGGCTGACTTAATGGTTAACGCGATCGTGTCCTACGTCGACCCCTCAGCACTTCTCCCCCCATTTAAGGATGCCCTCGTTTGATCGCGTGCTTTTAAGATTACTTAATAACCTTATCCCCTCCTCCACACACTGCCGTATCTCCTCAACACCCAGTACCTTAGCAGCCTTCCCTGAGCCCCAAACGTAGAGCTGGGGTCTCACTACGTTTCCTTCACGCACGTACTCCAGGCGAAGCACAATGCTCGATAACGCTGAGAGCGCCTCATAGAGGTTCCCGTGGGTCTTGCCGTAAAGAATCACTACGCTAGTTCCCCTTAACTTAGCATGCATTAACAGGTTGTATAGGACCAGCGCCAGCCTCTCAGACCTCCGGTACAGGAAATCAAGAACCTCGATACCGTGCAGGATTAGGACGTCAGGGTAGTAATTACGTAGCGTGTCCTCACACACCTCTAAAATACCCTCAAGACCCAAAGTGACAGGGTTAATCCCCACGGCATGAATTATTAATTCGTTGGCAAGATGCTCGTCAAGCCCAACCCTCCTTAACGTACGTAGTGCCGCGCACCTTATCTCGCTTGAGGAGGACTTAAAACTAATCACTACGCTCTTAAGCCTGTTCAACGCCAACATAAGTGCTACCGGCAAGTAAATGCACTCAAGGCACCTCCCGTCAGGCGGGTACGCAACCAGCATCGAGCACCCCCTACAGAGGCTCCCGACGACGTCACCCAAGGTCTTGCAGGGCGGAGATATTGTGTCGTCACAGGATGGCGTGACCTCCTCAACATTCACTGGCACTAATACCTTGATGCCGTGCCCGTCCACTATCCTGAACGGTATCCCCCAGGAAGGCGTGCGCCCGCCCCGCACCTTCTTAACTATGATTAAGCGCTTAAGCATGCCTTCATCAGCGCCCACACGCAACCTCAGCACTATATCTGCGGCGTGCTCGAACTCCTTAGCTATAGCTATGTCTTCGTCTCCCCACCCAGCCACTAGGATCGTAACTCCTCTTATCACGGAGGATAGGTCGTAGAGGAAGTTCTGAATTATGGATCTAGCCTTATGTATGCTGAGCCTGTGCGTGGTAGTCATCAGCTTGAGGTCATCTATCACCACGACCCGAGGTTTGATTTTGGTGATGTACTCCGTAATCACCTTAGTTACCGTACTTAACATTGAGGCGTTAACGATTACGGGTAGCCTAACGTACCTGAACAGGTGCAACGCGCTTAACTCCTCGAAGTCCATACCCAGTCTCAGCATCTCCTCCCTGAAGACCTCCCAGCGCTCCCTTAGGGACACGTAGAGGCAGGGACGCTCCCTAACGGCGTTTGCGTAACATACTGTTGCCGCTAGGATGGTCTTGCCTGCGCCGGGGTCGCCCTCGATAAGCATGGTTGTTCCTGCCTTAAGCGCATCGCCGAGCACTTCCTCAAGACCCTCAATACCCACCGGGAATATATCGACGTCCTTCGTTGCTCATCACCGCCCCAGTAAGGAGATGTGCTTGACCGCGTGTTTGAATCTCCGCGCTCGCTTGGTAGTTTCCGTCACATAGTATAACATAATTCCCTCTAATAGATAATTGTTCAGGATCCGGTAAATAAAAATGATTCCTAGAAACACAGCATCTTGCCTAGACCCATGGTTACTTACAAAACAAACGTAAAGACAACACGTTAATTACGGATGACATTTTAACTGCGGATCAGAACGTTCCATAGGCTATGATGAGTTCGCCGTCCATGAGTGATGATTAGGGACTCGAGCCCTGAGCCACATACGAGCTACTCCTTCTTGAATATGGCGTCGACAACGTTATTCCTAACGATTACTTTCTCAGGCTCTGACCCTACCTTATGCGTGAGCTTGATTAGGGATTTCATTCCCTTTGCCTCTATCATAACCTTATCGCCACTACCTCTTACCCTAACGTCACCCTCCCTTACGGCGTCCTTAAGCTCCACGATCACCTCAACCCTGTCGCCTAGGTCTATCACGTCGTAGTTGCGTGTTACCTCCGGAACCTTGGAGTCCTCTAATTCCTTGATAGTGGGCTTAGCTCCCTTCCCGAACTCCCTTACTACGGGGCGTCCGTCAGGGCCTATGGTTACGGAGAAGCCGTAAACCCTGCTCCCCCCTCTCCAGAGTTCCTCGTCGTTGAGCATCTGCTCTAACGCCCTGTTGAGTTCACGCATAAGTATTTCGAACCCCAACCCGAAGGGCGCGACCATGTCGGGCCTGTAAGGGGTGGAGAGGGAGTCCTCTTCCTCCCTTTCGTCCTCATCCCTTCTTCTCTCATCCTTCTTTTTCTTCTTCCTCCACCAAGGCATGACGTTCCAACTCCGGGCTTAAAACCGTGTTTAAGGTTACCACCGCCTTTAATACGCTTTAATGAAGCACCGGAAAGCTACTGGATTATACGCGCCTCCCTCTCCGGGGGCACCTCAATGACCCTCCTTAACCACGTGCCTCTGGAGAGCCACGCGAGGGCGAGGACGCCTGCCGCTATGTTGCTTGTGGTCATCGCGTACCACACCCCATCAGTCCCCATGCCGGCGAGGTACGCTAGAACTATGCTGAGCCCTATCCTCAGCACCCATAGCCTGAATATTGAGAGGGCGGCGAAGAACTTCGTGTGTCCCGAACCGTTGGCTACGGCGCTACATAGGAAGAACATGCCGAAGAACGGTATGGAGGGGGCGAAAACCTCCAGTAACCTGGACCCGACCGGGATTACCTTAGGGTCGTTCACGAAGATGAGTATTAGCGGCACCCTAAACGCTACTATGGCTATCGAGCCTACGGCGAAGCTCCCGCTTATCAGTATTAGCGACTTCCTGACCACTTCCTTAGCCCTTCCATACGCCTCCGCACCTAGGGTCTGGCCTATCATTATGGATGCCGCCCTGAAGAACCCTCCCGCGAATGCCTGCATTATGCTTATGATCCTCTGTGCAACCCCGAAAGCCGCTATGACTGTCGAGCCAAACCTAGAGACTATCGACATCATTATCGTGAACCCCAACGCGTTAGCGGACTGCTGCAGGGCTAGCGGGGTCCCTATGCTGAATATCTTCCTTAACCACCACCCCTCCAACCTCATGTCGCGGCGTTCGATCCTTATCCCCTTAACGCCCTTAACGAGAACTAAGTACGCACCCACAACGGACGTTAACGCCCTGGACGAGATGGTTGCTACGGCAGCCCCAACGACCCCTAACGCGGGCATGCCTAGGAGGCCGAAGATGAGTATCGGGTCTAGGACAATGTTCAGTATTGATGACGCGACGTTAAGCTTCATCGGGGTCTTCGTGTCGCCTAGGGAGTTAGCTATGGCGTTGTACCCGAATGCGGGGATTGTGAGGGGAACTCCCGCGAATATTACCCTCATGTAGCTTAGGGCTAGGGGGTACACGTCCGGGGGCACACCCATGGCCGTCAGTATGTAGGGTGCGGAGACGAACCCAACAACACTTATGGTCAGGCCGAAGACCACGGCTAGGAGGAAGAGCTGGCCAGCGCTCTTCTTAACCCCCACCACGTCCCCCGCCCCAGCGTACTGCGAGATCAGGGCTAATCCTGCGGAGGCGTACCCTAGGGCTATGGAGTAAACAAGCATTATGGGGGGCCAGCAAACGGTCGGGGCGCTGAAGGCTTCCCTCCCCAACCTCCCTAACCATATTGCGTCGACGAGGTTGTATGAAAGGTTGACGAGGTTCACTACTATGACGGGCCACGCCAGCCACGCTAATGTCCTATAGACAGGTGCCTTCAGTATCCTCTCCCTAGTGGCGCCGAACTCCCTTAACGCTCGGTGTTCCTCCCCCAACCCCCACCCGACCGAGGGAATATGTCGGTCAGCGACATATAAATATATTTCAGCGGAATATATTAATAGGCAAACTACGAGTATATGGGGTGTTATTGAATGGGCAGCAGGGCCAGCACTCGAGGCAGGGGTAGGCAGGGAGGACTCCTAAGGTTCCTGATACTTGCGCATGCCCTAATACATGGGAAGACCTACGGCTACGGTGTCCTGAGGGAGGTCTCCCAACTAAGTGATGGGGCTTGGAAACCCTCCGTAGGCACAATATACAAGGTGATCTCAGAGCTAGTATCGGAGGGGCTACTAAGGGAAGTGGGTAAGGAAAGGTACAGGGGAAGGCGGGTCGTGTACTACGAGCTAACTGACGCTGGCTACAAGGAGCTAAGGTGGATGGCTGACTGGCTACTCCTCAGAATAAGTACCGGGATGAAGTTCCTCACAATGCTCTACGTTAGCCTACTGCAGGACGAGAGGAGGGTTCGGGGCCCCGCAACAGCCCTGAAAGCCTTCACAGCGATCAAGGAGGCTGCGGAGGAGTTCCTAAGAAACCACAGTAGCTCAGCCAAGAGCAAAGCATCCGTGAAGCGCGCTAGGAGAGGTAGCAAGAAGGGGTAGGGACTAGCTTAAGCGCTAAAAAGCGAGTGCCTCGAAGCCTTCACGCACTCTCAAGCCACTTCAGCAGGTTGGCGTAAGCTAGGATCTTAGAGGTGTTTCTGGCCTCGGCAGGACCCGGTTTTTTCATGAAGAACGCGTTAACCTCGTAGAGTGTTCCCTTAACACTCCTGTCAAGCGCTATCTTACCTAGCCTCGCCAGATCCACTAGCATGCCTGCGAGCGCCGGTGAGTCGTTTATCCTGGCGTTGATGAATATGGAGTCCCTGAACCCGTTGAAGGACAGGTACTCTACATGCATCGCCACGAACTTCTTGTCACCTAGAGGCTCTAGGTAACCTGTCGGCTTTATGTAGTGCGGCGCGTCGTAGCCGAGTATGTCCTTAACTATGGAGGACTTCGTGAACTCCTTCATCTTATTCCTCTCAGGCACCGTCAGCGCTAGGAAGTCCGTGTTCCCGCCGATGTTGAACTGCACTATGAACTCAACGAACCTGTTCCTCTCAGCTAGGTGCTCCAGCAGGTCAGCAGTGAGCGGCGTTGCCCCAGTAGCGCCGTCATCGCCGAACACCACGGAGTTCGCCTCCTCAAAGAGCTTCACTACCGCGGGATCGTTAGCTATCGGCGTGGGTATAGCGTTCACGAACGCCACCCCCCTACCTGCCTTCTTAGCGTAGAGGTACGCCGCGTACGCGTAGGCGTGCGACGCGGAAACACCCTCACCATTCCCTTCAATAGCATTCTTGAGGGCATTAGGGTCGTTGAATGCCCTAGCCTCCTCAGTCGATATAATGTTTATTATTACGTCGGGCCTTAACTCAACCCATTCCTCGGCAAGCCTCTCGACAGCCTCCTTAAGCCCCAACTCCTCCTCTAAGCCCTTAGCCTTGATGCCTAGGCCCTTGTCTGAGTTCAGCTTTATGCCCTCCCTAACCTCAATACTCCTTAACTCGTCAGGCACGGGGTACTCCTTACCGAAGACCTCCCTAGCTACGTCGTAGAGGGTCCTACCTATCTTAGCTACGTCTATATCGTATGTTGCGATGATTCGCACATCCTCCACTCTGTAGGGTAGGTCATACTTAGCCAGCGGCACGCCGTAGGGCTTCACCAAACCCTTCCTAATCCTCTCTAACCCGACGGCCAGGTGTGAGGCCACGTACCCGGTACCCAGTACCGCCACCCGCACCATGCTCTCACCCCACGCAAAACGTTGCGTACGTGGTTAGCTAGCACCCGCGTAAGGAGGCGGGGCTACCAAACATTCTTTACAAGGTATTTACAACATACCGTAGGTATAGGTGTTAATGATGTCTACAGATTCTTTGCGTTACGGCTTAATAAAGATTTATGAATTTAAATATGCAAAACATACGATACTACCACTAAGTAGTAGTAATTATTTCTAGAAACTTTAGAATAACATAAGTAAAGCCAATAACGGTTACAATGACTAATCCTTCAATAACAAGGCCCGGAAGCGACGCCAGAAACAGCACGAACAACCTAACGTCACGTGACGCGAAGCACGGCACCCTACCAACCAATGCTGGGTGAACACCGAGTAGCTCAGGAGCCTTCGAATGAAGATAGCTCACTAGGATGTCCGCCGAGGTAGCCAGCAACCCTATCAAGGCTACGGCATCCCACCTCAGGTAGTGGGCAAGCGAGTAGGGTAGTGAGGGCTCGAACCACAACGCGTAGGTGAGTGCGCCAGCGTACACGGCTATGTCTGCAAACCTATCAAGTATTGAGTCGAGGAAAGCGCCCTTAGGTGAGGCGATCCCCTTAGCCCTAGCTAGCTCGCCGTCAACCCCATCAATTATCGAGCTGACCTGCACGAGAATCCCCGCCAACCACGCTAGCCCGAAAGCATAGGGAGCCACTGAGGCGGCAGCGAGCAGGAAGGATATGAGGGACACTTGATTAGGTGTTATCCCTAAACCGGAGCGCAGTATTGCCGCCGTTACCCTGCTGGACACCCTTCTGTTTAAGTACCTAGAGACCGGGCCATCGGTGGACTTCCCCTTAACCACTAGGGCATCACCTCCTCACCGCCTTAAGCACCTCGGAACGCCTTCCCCGGAGCAGTTCGTTCAGGTCGTCCACGGTGTCGATCTCCGTCCACGGCACGTAACCTAAGTCCACAGCACGCACATCAAGGCCTACCTCGATACCCTTCATCAGTAGGTCGAAGAGGCTGAACTCCCTCACACCCCAAGGCATCTTGTCGATAAGGCTAAACACCGTTGACTTCATCACGAATAACCCAATGTCTATTAAGTCGAAGTCACTCACGCCCTTCCCTATCTTAACCACGGCGCCGTCCTCACCCAACTTAATCTTCGTCGCCTCACCAACCTCAACGTAGTCGAAGCACCTGCTCCCAGCAACCACGATGTCGGCTTCCAAAGGCGCGCGCTCAAGAAGAGTCAGCACAGCTTCCGGAGGGTAGAGTGAGTCACACACAGAAACTATGAAGCGGTCCCCCTCAACACACTCCCTAGCAACCATCAGCGAATACGCGTTACCCCACTCCACCCTGTCATTAAAGGCAACACACACGCCCGCTGAACTACCCGTGATCCTCTCAATCACCTCAACGGAAGCGTCACTACACGACTTACCGCAGACCCTCGACACTACGACATCGAACCTACTGACCCCTGCAGCCTTAATGGCTTTAACGGGGTACGCTATGAGGGGCTCGCCCTCGATCACGTGGAAGCACTTAGGCACCCCTCCCGTCACGCCACGTAACCTCTTACCTAGTCCTGAAGCTAGTATCACTGCCTCCTTAACGGCGGTCATGGAAGAACACCTCCTTTAGGGAGGCCTCAATCCTTTGAGTTATCGTGGCTACGTGCCTAATGATTGATTTGATGAGGGTTTAAGCCGCTTCATACTTGAGTGCGGGAGTTAAAAAGTCTTGGTGAGGGGAAAGTATATTAGGTCGATATATTGAGTAGATATATTGGGTCGATAGGAATGCCAAGAAAAAAGAAGGAAGCCATAATGCCGGCTGACGCTATGAGAGGCAAGTTCAAGCTACTGTTACTGTACCTACTCAAGGACTCGCCAAAACACGGCTACTTCCTAATGAAGGAGCTAAGTGAATTCATAGGCCACACGCCGAGCCCCGGAACCGTGTACCCAGCGTTAAGGGACCTCCTCAGGGAAGGTCTAATAGAGGTTCGTGTGAGGGCCCTCGGCGGGAGGGTCGTTAAGGAATACACCATAACCGAGGACGGGCTGAGGTACCTTGAGGAACACTCCGACGAGGTAAGCAAGCTCGCCAGAATGCTTACCGCGGTAGAGATACTCAAGAAAGCCGACCTAGACACGATGAAGAAAGCTTTCAGGGAACTACTCGAGGTACTGCCCGACCTGGACGAGGAAGGGCAGGCGCGAGTACTTAACGTGCTTAAGGAATGCGGTGAGAGGCTCATCAAGACACTCGAGGAGGTGAGGAAGCAATGACCGAGTACGCGGTAAGGGCGGAGGGTCTAGTGAAGAAGTTCGGCAACATAACGGCCGTGGCTGGCGTGACCTTTAAGGTCGAGTACGGTGAGATATTCGGGTTCCTAGGCCCCAACGGAGCCGGGAAGACCACGACTATACACATGTTAGCCACGCTACTGAAGCCTACGGCCGGCGACGCGTGGGTGGCTGGGCACCACGTGGTTAAGGAGCCTGACGCGGTCAGGAAATCTATAGGCGTGGTGTTCCAGGACCCGAGCCTCGACTCGGAACTAACCGCGTACGAGAACATGTACATACACGGTAAGATCTACGGGATGGGTGGGGAGGAACTCAGGCGCAGGATCGAGGAGATGCTGAGGTTCGTTGAGCTCTACGAGCACAGGAACAGGCTGGTGAAGTACTTCTCGGGAGGCATGAGGAGGAGGCTCGAGATAGCTAGGGCCCTACTACACAGGCCTAAAGTTCTGTTCCTTGACGAGCCGACGCTGGGCCTCGACCCGCAGACAAGGGCCCACATATGGGAGTACATAAGAAGGTTAAGGGATGAGGAGGGAGTCACGATATTCTTAACGACGCACTACATGGATGAGGCAGAGGAGCTCTGCGACCGCCTAGCAATAATAGATCACGGTAAGATAATAGCTGAGGGAACGCCGAACCAGCTGAAGAAGCTCGTAGGGACGGACGTAATCTACCTTAAGGTGAGGGCCGTTAACGGCGCGGCCAACCCGTGCGACGCGCTCAGCACCCCGCCAGTCATGGAGTGCAAGCCATTAAGGGAGGGGATGGTCGCGCTCAAGGTTAGCGACGCGACCCAAGCAATACCGGTGATCCTAGAGAGGGCGGGTAAGGCGGGGCTGAGGGTCGCTGAGGTCAGCTACAGGAAGCCAACCCTCAACGACGTCTTCCTCTACCTAACCGGTAGGGAGATCAGGGAGGAGGGAGGAAGTGAGGTGGAGTTCCTCAAACACGTGATCAGGATGAGGAGGTTCAGGAGGTGAGGGAGCATGGCGAGTAACGCGTTAGGCGGCTTCGCCGTGATGGCTTACAGGCAGTTCAAGAGATTCCTAAGAACTAAGGCGAGGGTAGTGACGTCCATACTGAACCCCATAATATGGATAGCGTTCTTCGGCCTCGGATGGGCGAACGCCTTCAACTTCCCGATGGCTAAGGCAATATTCGGCGGCGTGGACTACCTCACATACTTAACCCCAGGCATAACGGCGATGGCGGTCTTCACAGCCTCATTCATAGGCGGCGTGACGGTGATCTGGGACAAGCAATTCGGGTTCCTCAAGGAAGTGTTAGTAGCCCCGGCATCGAGGACAGGCATAATCCTAGGGAGGGTGCTGGGAGACGCCGTAATAGCCGTGCTGCAGGGACTAGCAATAATGGCGTTAAGCTTCGCAATAGCGCCGAGCCTCAACCCCTACGGAGTCCTGCCAGCACTAGCGTACGCCTTCGTACTGGCCTTAGGATTCACCTCAGCAGGCGTGACGCTAGCACTCAAAATGACGAGCATGGAAGGCTTCCAAATGGTGATAAGCCTACTCATGATGCCCCTAGTATTCCTAAGCGGGGCCTTCTACCCCATAAAGTTCATGCCGGACTGGATGAAGTGGGTCGCCTACATAAACCCACTAACCTACGCGGTCGACGGAATGAGGCACTACCTAAGCGGAGTATCGACATTCAACCCACTAACAGACATAGCAATACTCTGCGCCATAACAGCAACCTTCATGGCGCTAGCCTCCCGACTCTTCAAGAAAGCAACCATAGACTAACAGCTTTTAAATCAACACACCCATAATCACGTAAACCATCATCAAGGAGAGCACTAATGATCTTTCATTAACCCTTGTAAAAGTTGCTACCACTAAGCAATTATCGATATAAAAATATTTTTCTAATTCAAGGAATACCTTCTAAGGTAATGCATTCTTATATTATAGACAGGAAGAATATGTATTGAGGGATCAACATATGATGGTTGATAGAAAGATACTGGCCCTAGCGTTAGCTATCGTAGCAATGGTTGCGGCATCGGTTGCCTCCGCCTTCGCCCTAGGGATACTGCCGCCTAAGGCGCCAGGCATGTACGTAACCATAACCCTCGCTGGGCTTAAGGGAGGAATACCTAAGAACGCCTACGTGGTTGTCCAGGTAAGCATGGTTACGCCTGACGGGCCCATGAAGGTAGTGTACAGGGGTAGGCTAAAGGGAGCGACGCTCTTCATACCGTACGATAAGGTAGCGGGGATCGCGTCAAAATGGGTTAAGGAAGGGCACGTAACGCCTGGAATGATGATAGATTACTGGGTGGTGGGCGAGAACGGAAAGCTAATAGCGTCAGGAACAACCATGGTTAACTACGACCCCTCAGAACTAATTAAGTCAAAAATACTAAGCATGCAAGCCACAGTAACCGTAACTAAGGAGCAACCAGAGCAAGAAGGAAACACATCAACAACCCTAAACGCATCACAGCCAGCGATTAAGGCAACAAGGTCTATCCAGCCAGAAGACCAAAGATCATTCACATGGTACGAATGGCGCAGAACACTCTACGT
>Ga0256914_1002320_pt1 | contig 16068 bp, 16 predicted proteins | sample HulkmetaG_FD_191571 | JGI IMG/M metagenome (GOLD analysis project Ga0256914, IMG submission 191571) | Hydrothermal chimney microbial communities from Main Endeavour vent field at the Juan de Fuca Ridge, Pacific Ocean - Hulk | ecosystem: Environmental > Aquatic > Marine > Hydrothermal vents ... | reverse complement strand
GAATTATTGATAATATAATTAATAGTTTTTTCATTGTATCCTCTCTTCTACTGTTTAAGACTCAAGAGGTACATCTTAGTTATCTCGTCCATCTTTTTAGTGATATTATCCGTTGTATTAAAAACAATAAGAGGAAGACCCCCTTTTTCAATATTGTTGTAGAACTTATGAACAATTTTCCAAAGTTTCTCAATTTTCACCAGTTTCTTCGTGATTTGAGGGGTATTATGGGGATTTTTCATCAAAATTTCAAGGTTCTTAGAGAAATTTTTTACGGTATCTCGCATCATCTCTATTGAGTTTTTATCTTTAATTCCTGATTGATATGAGATATAATATTTGGCAATACGTTGAGATAGCATACGCTGTTGTGTTGCCATATCGATGACCTTTAACTCTTTAAGCTTAAATGTATTCTGCAAAGAGTTAAAGATATACTGACTTCCCTCAAGCATTGATTCACTTAAATCCAAAATCAGTTGAGCGTTATCAAGTGTAAACTTTTGAGACGAGATATCTTTAAAATCATTAGAACTCAACTCAACAAAAGCGAGAAGATTTTTTACCTCCTCATCTTGAACAGAAGATTGCAGTTTTCTATGTGCCAATAAAAAACTATTCATCGACTCCTTCAACTGCTTATTGGCTTTGGTTTTGGCAATATTTTTACCAATATAGAGATAATCCTTGGCAATTCTCTGTGATAACATTCTCTGTTTACCTGCTAAGTTTAGTAGTTGACTGTCCGTAATATTTGATGTTGAGGTGGTATTGGCAGAAGCATCTGCTGAAAGAAACAGTGTCGTACTAAGAAACAGTACCCATCTGTAGTTTATTTTTTTAGATTTCATACTACTCTCCTACTTTTTACTAACAGAAACATAAAGTTTTGTTACACTGTTCATGTTATTTAAAATATCATTTGACTTTTTAGAAATTAATGCAGGGATAAACGTTTGAGATGAGCGATTCATAATTTCAAAAAACATAAATGACTTCTCCACCTGAGTTAAAAGCTCTGTAATCTCAACGGTATTTAACTCTGATTTTTTTAATCTCTCCAAAGAGTCTTTAAAGAGTTTCATAGAAGAACTCATCTTCTCTTCAAACTTTTTATCATCAACACCCCAAACTTTTAACATATAAAGTCCTGCCATTCGTTGAGACAACATTCTTTGTCGTCCTGAGACATCTATAATCTCGCCTGACTTTTCTCCTGTATCCTTGGCAAAGAGCTTTGTGGCATGATTTGACTCCTTTAAAAGCACCTCTAAATCCTCTTGTAATTTTCCCACAAACTTCTTACTTGGTTGAGATTTTAATCTCTTTTTAATAGGCAACCATATATTTTTTATCTTATCCGTACTAATTTTAATCTTTTTATTCTTGGTATAATTATGAAGTGCCTCTAAATGATTTTCAAAATCTTCCATTATTTTTATCAAATCATCTTGAGGCTTCCCAAAACTGTTCTCCATCCCTATCATGGCATAATCTTTTAGCATTCTCTGTGTAAACATTCTCTGTTTTCCTGCCACATCCACGGCATGCTGTGAACTATCTATCTCTATAGCAAAGAGAGTACCTGTCAACATAAATATTATCAATAAGTACTGAGTAGAGTATTTAAAAAAATATGCCATATTCAAAACTCCTAGTTTATAAACTTTATCATATAGTTATTATATTTAATATAGTATTAAGTATTCCTTATGATTTTAAGTATGCTATAATTCTGAAAATTTTTTAAAGGTATTTTATGGGATTAAAAGCAGACAGTTGGATAAGAGAGAAGTCAATCAATGAGAAGATGATAGAACCATTTTGCGAAGGATTGGTAGGAGAAGGAGTGGTCTCTTATGGACTTAGCTCCTATGGATATGATATTCGTGTGAGTGATGAGTTCAAAATTTTTACCAATATTAATGCTGAGGTAGTTGACCCAAAAGATTTTAATGAAAATAATGTAGTAGATTTTAAAGGGGATGTCTGTATCGTTCCCCCTAACTCTTTTGCACTGGCACGTACCATTGAGTATTTTAGAATGCCCAGCGATACATTGGCCATATGTTTAGGGAAAAGCACCTATGCACGATGTGGAATTATCGTCAATGTTACCCCTTTTGAACCAGGGTTTGAGGGACATATTACCATTGAGATATCAAACACAACCCCACTTCCTGCTAAAATCTATGCCAATGAAGGAATCGCCCAAGTACTCTTTTTAGAGGGCGATGAGCAGTGTGAAACCACCTATAGTGATAGGAAAGGAAAATACCAAAGTCAAACAGGTATCACACTTCCCCGCATCTTAAAAGAGAATTAATTAAAAGAGAATTAAGGTTATTAGAATATAATAATCTATAACAAATTTTATACAAGGATAGAACATGGGTTTTTTTGATTTTGTATCAACAGCAGGAAAGAGTCTACTGGGAATGGGAAATGATGCTGAGGCAATTAAAAAAGAGATAGAAGAGAGCTTTGATGAGCTACCTATTGATGGTTTAATTGTTGAAGTAAATGATGACGTTGTCGTTCTAGCAGGAGTGGCTAAAGATTTTGAAACCAGAGAAAAAGCCATCTTAATTGCAGGAAATGTAGAAGGGATTTCACAAGTAAATGCCGACCAACTTGTGAGTATGGAGATGATTTCTACTTCGGATGATACCCCTGCACAAGAGAAGCCTGAAGAGATTTTTTATAGCATTGTAAAAGGGGATACGTTATGGGAGATTGCTTCTAAATTCTATGATGATGGCAGTAAATATCCACATATTGTAGAGGCTAATTTAGAGGTAATAAAAGATGCTAACCTTATCTACCCAGGTCAAACCATTAGAATTCCAGAAGTTATTGCTTGATAATTTAATAGTCTAACAAATGGTTGAACTACTTTTAGTTCAACTTCTCTCCATTAGGATCTAATTCAACATCAATAGAGAGGGCTTCTAAGTCACCATGCACCTCTTTTTTTATCTCAACAGCTCTTACCCCCACATATTTTTTTACCACTTCTACTATCTCAGCTTTCATCTCAGACATAAAAGGTAACTCATTCATACTGTCTCTGTCTGACATAATCGCAATGGTTAACCTATCTTTTGCAATTGATGCACTGTCTTTTTTACCAAATAACCAATCAAACATTATCTAAACATCCCTGTAATTTTTTTAAAGAGTCCCACATTAGAAATCTCTATATCTTTCATATCTACTTTCTGTCCACAAAGGCGACCAGCAATACGAGTATAGGCTTGTCCTGCTTCTGATTTTTTATCCAAAATTACAGGTTTTCCTTGATTTGAAGCATCAACAACCCCTTTATCCTCAGGAACTTTACCCACCAGTTTTATGTTTAAAATATTTAAAATATCTTCACTTTTTAACATCTCTCCACTCTGTACCATCTCAGCAGAGATACGATTAATAATAAGATATTTTGCCACCTCTTCACCATTTTTAACTTTTTGTGATTTTGAATCCAAAATACCAATGGCTCTGTCCGCATCACGAATAGAGGAGACCTCAGGATTTACCACAACAATAGCCGCATCAGCAAACTCAATGGTATGCTCAAACCCACTTTCAATCCCCGCAGGAGAATCCAAGATAACATAATCATACGACTCCCGTAGCTCTGCCACCAGTTTTTCAACCTTTTTAGACTCTAGTACCGATTTATCCTTACTTTGAGATGCGGCTAAAAAATGTAAATTCTCATTTACTTTACTTTTAATAATAGCCTGTTTTAGTTTTGCATCACCATCCATTACCTGTACTAAGTCATAGACGACACGATTTTCAAGCCCCAATATCATATCAAGGTTTCTCTGACCAATATCAAAATCAACTACAATACAATTTTTGTCATTCATAGCAATACCCAAGCCAAGATTGGCAGTAGCTGTCGTCTTACCGACACCACCTTTACCACTTATTACCGCAATTACAATGCCCAATTTATCTCCTTTTTTATCACAGGTGTTATCAAAATTTCATTTTTCTTTAACTCCACCCTATTTAATTTATCTGCCAAAAGATTGTTATCTACTTCGACACCATGAAAGATGATATTTGCCTTGGGAGAAGCAGTAATCATCATAAAATTTCCATCACAACGCAATGCCCCCTCAACTACCTGAGTAATAATAAGGTTTCCTGTTGTGTGAATGGTTGCACCACTGTTGACACGATTAAGAAGCAACAAATCCCCCTCTATATTTAACTCTCGTCCACTTCGAATAATCGTGTCCAAAACGGTCAAATTATTTTGCAATCGCGTAGAGAGCTTCTTTATCTCTTCTTGGGCTATCTGCTGATTAACATCACTCTCAATTTTTTGAATATTAAGCTCTGACTCTAATGCTTTACGCGACCTACCTACAGGAATCATTTGATTGTGCAAAAAATTTAACGGTTTTTTTTTCAAATAAGCCCCAATATCACTACTTAATGTGCCTTTAATAAGAATTAGATGGTCTTTAAAAAGAGCATAGTTTGTATCAAAAAATTCTATGAATTGTTTCTCATCTGTTATTGTGGTTTCAAATACCTTAACTGAATACTGCTTACTTTTCACAAATACTCCATATTTTGTTGTTATCTATTAGTATTTAATATTCTATCCTCTTTTCTATTAATAGTCAACGTCTAACCACGCTTTGTCTGTTTTCTTTTTATTTTTATTTTCAATAATATTTTTATGCTATAATCTTTTATGAAAAATTTTATCCTTATATTAACGATATCTCTATTTTTAATGGGTTGTACACTTACCAACATTATGGCAAAGGGTAAAACCAACCATAAGGTGACTATTTTGGAGCAAATCTCACTGGAATATCCTCCCAAAAATAGTATTAAATTTTTTGGGATATCTGACCTTGCTTATGATAAAAAGAGTCACAAACTCTATATGGTAGGTGACCGTTCTAACCTCTATATCTTTTCGGCAAACTTTACGAACAGCATCAACAATCTTTCCTACCTCTCTGCACATAAAATACAAGATAACAAAAAAAACTCTTTTGATACCGAAGGGCTAACCCTTGATAGTAAAAATCAACTTCTCCTCTCTTTTGAAGGTAATGCCCAAATTACCAATCTCTCAAAAAAAGGTCATCTCAAAAATAGCCATACTCTACCCCAAAAACTGCGTAAGAAGTCCAATTATAAGGATAGAAACAAAATGCTTGAAAGCATCGCATACCACCCAAAATATGGAATAATCACGGCAGCAGAGTACCCACTAAATAAAAGAGCTAAAGATAATCAAACCCTCTATTCACTCAAAGGAAAAGAGTGGCATTTTAAGATGGAAAAACACCCAAATACTGCCATTACTGCACTAGAGGTAATGGACGATGGTAATATTTTAGTACTAGAACGAGCCTATAATGGCTATGCTAAACCCCTGTTTATCTCATTGAAAAAAGTCTATCTCGATAAGTGTAATAAACAACATCAATGTCAATCGAAACTTCTTGCCTCATTCAACTCTGATAAAGGGGATGGATTTGATAATTTTGAGGGATTAACCAAAGTGGGAAAAAATAGATATCTCATGGTCTCCGACAACAATGGTATCGCCATGCTACCAACCACCCTCACCTATTTTAAGGTTAATCCATGAATGAAGTTATACAATATCTAAAATTTCTCTTTGCACTTGTGCTACTGTTGGTATTGACCCATTTTGGATTTAAAGCGTATCAGAACGCAAAACTTTACGAAGAGATAAGTATCACCATTGCCCAACAGAGTAACGCTTCAAGACTCGCCCAAGGCAAAATAGACCTCATCACTTCTGCCATCTCTTTTGGACTTATCAAAAACAAGACCCAAGAGCGATTTGATTTAATTAAAAAGCAACAACAAGAGTACAAAAAACAGAGTGAACGTTACTTCTACTACTTTATCTATACTCTGGGTCTGCTTATTCTTTTTTCGCCTCTTTGTGAGACCTCACATGGAACACTACTTTTAGCACTAGGCTCATTTATCTCGCTTATTTACGGACTCATTAACCCCATACTTATGGTCACCATACATAAAGATGTCGAGCATTTAGGAGATGTGATACTCTCCTTTGAATCCAAAGGAATTTTGGGTTCCATCTCCAAACTATTTGATAGTGGGGAAAATATGGTAGCACTCACTATTCTTGTATTTTCGGTGATTATTCCCCTCCTAAAAATATTTACTTTAATTTTTGTTATTTTAGCAAAAGAGTTTAATTTTGCACATACCATTGTGAATTTTTTTAAACTTCTTGGTAAATGGTCAATGATAGATGTTTTTGTGGTTGCTGTCTTTTTGGTCTACTTTACAAGCAATCAAGGAGAGGTGACTCACGCTGAAATCGAAGTGGGTCTCTACTTCTTTCTCATCTATGTACTGCTCTCCATGGTCACAGCTATCATGACACAAAAGCTTTTAACTAAATCACCATCTTTACAGAAGGATGTTCTGAAAATGCCTTAAACAGTGCATCTCTCTCCTGCTCTGAAGCCACTTTACAACGGGTACTCATACTGACAAACTTCCCCTTACTAGAGCGATTACCATCTTTAAACGTATATGCTCTACGCTCCATCACTTCAATAATAGCTTGTTCTAGCCCCATTTTATCCTTACCAATAATTTTATAGCCCCATTGACAAGGATACTCTATATCAGGTTTGGTCAAACACTTATCGTCTAAAATCACCAGATACTCCTCCCTCTTTCTCCTCAAGCTGAACGGTTTTGATTACCATCCCTTTATCTATCGCTTTTAACATATCATAAATAGTCAAAAGCCCCACACTTACACCTGTTAAAGCCTCCATCTCAACCCCTGTTCTCCCTTTAAGTTTGGCTCGAACACTTAGTTTAAACCCTGGAAGCGCTGGTAACTCCTCTAGTTCTGTTTTTACAGAAGTTAACATCAACGGGTGACACATGGGAATCAATGTGCTTGTCTGTTTTGTCCCTTGAATCGCAGCAATCACAGCTGTTTGCAAGACAGGTCCTTTTTTTGCTGAGTTACTCACCACAGCATCATACGCCTCTTGTGATATCTCAATCACTCCTGAAGCCACAGCGATACGGGTTGTCTCATCTTTATCTGAGACATCTACCATCTTTGGTTTATTGTTCTCATCCAAGTGGGTAAGATTCATATACTTCTCCTAATTATAATTATTTTCGTAATTAAAGCTAGTTATCACTTAATATCGTATGGATAGAGTCCAAATACTTCTCAATAACACGCTCATCGGAAAACTCATTTATCACCTTTTTTCGTCCTCTTTTACCCATATCTTCTCGTTCAGTTGGGGTTAACTCTATCATTTTAATAAGCTGATTTCTTAAACTATAACTGTCTTGAACTTCACACAAATAGCCATTAACTCCATCATCAACCACATCTCTACATCCTGAAACATTGGTCGTAATAATGGGTCTCTCCATACTGGCCGCTTCAAGTAGTGATTTAGAAAGTCCCTCCCGATAGGAGGGTAAAACTACACAAGAGGATTTTTCAATAAATGATTTAACATCATTTTGATACCCCAAATACTCAATTAAACCCTCCTCTATCCAACCCTTTAGTGTATCTTCGTGAATCGCACTTGGATTAGAAGGATACAAATCCCCAATAATTTGAAACTTAACAGGTCTATCAAATGGAACATCTTGAATCATCTTAATTGCTTCTATATACTCCTCTATCCCCTTTTCTCGAATAAGTCGTGCCACAAATAGAAAAATTATCTCCTGCTTCTCCTTTGAAACCTCATCACTACTTTTAAAGCTATTAATATCAATACCCGAACCAGGGATTCTATCTGTATATTTAGAGGCGATAAGTCCATTTTTTACAAAAAGGTTCAAATCATCATCATTTTGGAAAAAGACCTTATTTACATAACGAAATGAAAATTTATAAAGTTGCTTTGCTACTTTTGAACTAATGGTATTATTCAAAAAAACTGTACCCAATCCCGAAACATTGTTAATAACAGGAATTTTCAACATCTTAGCTGCCAAAGTACCATAAATATTAGGCTTAATCGTATAGTGAAGAAGAATATTAGGTCTTACTTTTTTATAAATACTATGGAAATATCGTATCTGCATGGACTCCTTAATTGGATTGGTAGAGGAGTTATCAAAGGGAAGTTCTATCCACTCAAATCCCTCCTCTTGTAACTTAACCGAATAGTTATCTCTAGGAGCTAATGCAACAACCCTAAACCCATTGTGTCGCAATGCTCTCATAAGGTTTAGTCTAAAATTATAAATATTCCAAGAGGTGTTTACCACTATCATTATTGTTTTCATCATATTTATTTAAACTTTCTATAATTTATAGTTTCTAACTATATATATTTTTTATATCTAATATTAATTTTTTTTATTTTTTATTTAAAAGAATAACTACATTCCTCTTTTTCCCAAAACAACAGCAACTGTTTTCCAAATAATTTTTAACTCCAATCCAATTGTCCAACGGTTAATATAAAGACGATCATATTGTAATTTATTTTTAGCATCATAGATGTTCCGTCCATAGGGGTAATAGACTTGTGCCAAGCCTGTAATTCCTGGTCGTACTAAATGTCTTTGTTTATAATTTGGTATTTTTAAACCATAATCATCTGAAAGAATATCCCACTCTGCTCTAGGACCAATAAGGTGCATATCCCCCTTAAGAATATTCCAAAACTGAGGAAGCTCATCAATTCTTGTTTTACGCATAAAATTTCCAAATGGAAAAATACGTTGGTCATCATCTTGTGTATAGGGATTAAACTCACTGTTTTCGTGCATACTTCTAAACTTGTAACAGGTAAATTTTTTTCCATTTAAACCCACTCGTGATTGAGTAAAAAATATAGCCCCTTTAGACTCTTTTTTAATTCTATAAATCGTATAAAAAGAGATTAGAAGAGCAAATGGTGCAAGAATAAACAACACAACCAACTCTAAAACTCTTTTTTCTACATATTTAACTCCTACTAGTTGGTTATCAGATATTTTACTTTTTTTTATAATTTTTACTACTTTTAGTTGTACATCACTCATGATATTTTCTTTTCCTTATATTTTTTTACTTTCAATACTCACTTAAAAGAGACATTATCTGTCATTTTTCATTAAATTATACTTATTTTTGTTAAAATATATTATACCATTATAATTATACCAAGATAATTATGCTTTAATAATTAAAATAATATAATTTAGATAAAATAATTAATAGTTCTAAACTACATTAAAGTTTTAAAATATTATTTTTTATTTAAAAATAATATTTTTATGTTATAATTACAAATAATATTTTATTTTTTACAAAGGAAATAGATAATGAGACAATTTTCATTATATTTAATACTACTACTCATACTCAATGCTTGTAGTTTGAAAGATGAGTATGTCATGTTTAATCAAACCAACACCTTGAAACAAGGAACAAAAAAAGAGAATTTAAATAGAGTCTACACCACCCGTATAGACCCTGCAACCTTTGAGTATAAAATTCGTCCCCATGATAGGATTACGATTGTTACGTATAATCATCCCCAATTAAGCACAGGGATAGGAGGGGTTACTACCGCTGGATTAGGAGAGAATATCTTGGTCAACTCAAGAGGGGATATTCGGATTCCTCTAGTTAAAACTATTCACATTGCTGGTCTCTCTCAACCACAAGCACAATCCAAACTAGAAGAGGCTTTCGCTGAATATTTAAAACATCCCAGTGTACAACTTGAAGTTCTTAATAAAAGAGCGTTTGTTTTAGGGGAGGTGAATAACCCCGGTCCCATAGAACTTCAAAATGAACAGCTTCCACTTCTTCAACTATTGGCTATTGCAGGAGACCTTACAACATCTGCTAATAAAAATTCCATTGTTATCTTGAAAAATAGAGAGAGTGGTATTGTTACGAAAGTAGTAAGCCTAACTGATATACACTCTATCAGGATTGCCAATCAGATGATTAGACCCAATGATATCGTCTATGTTGTGCCAAATGGAATGCGTCTATTTAACAATAAAGTAGATGAGATAAATCCAATTTTTAGACTGGTTGCCAATGCTTTATCACCATTTTTAACCATTAGACTATTAAGCCAATAAGGAGCTTAGAAAATATGAACCATGAAAATAACGAACAAGAGAGTTATCTTGTAGAGTTTTTCAAGATGATTTCTCCTTATAAGTGGTCAATTATTATTATTGCACTTATTGCGACCCTTCTTGCCATACTCTATCTTCATTTTAAACCCTATATCTATGAGTCCTCCGCCATTATAAAAATAAAAACAGAAAATCATATGGGAGGAGGCACTCAAGACCCTCTTATCTCCGCATTATCAATTGCGGGGAAGTCTGAAGTTGCTCAAGAACTTGCCATATTAAATACATTTTATACCAATAATAAAGCGATAGACAAACTTGGTATGGAGGTGCAATACTTTAGTAAAAAAAATTATAAAAAACAGGAAATTTTTTCAAATCCTCCCATCATTGTTAAAGATATTAACATTAAAAACCATAAAATTATTGGAAAAATATTGACCATCCATCCCAAAAAAGATGGTTTTATGATTCAAAAAGGTGATGTTGTCAGCAATCAACTTTTCTCTTATAATAAAAAAGTAGAAAGTCAAGATTTCAGTTTTATAGTAACAAAACAGTCCAATTTTGACCAAACAGTATATATAAGACTCAATGGAAATAATCGAAATATTTATGAGAATATTGTGAAAAGACGGCTTAATGTCTCCCGTTTAAATGCGGATGTCTCACTAATTAAAATCTCCTACCAAGATACCTCTATTAAACGGGCAAATGACTATGTCAATGCACTTATTGATATCTATATCAACCAAAGTATCACTGACAAGAGTCGAAAAAATAATAAAATTTTAGACTTTATCTCACAACAACTTCTGATTACGGGAGAGAAACTTAGCCTTTCAGAGAGCCAACTTCAGAAATATCGAACCCAAAACAATGTCATCCAACCAACAGCACAATCAGAACTACTTTTGGAGCGACTCAATGCCATAGAGATAGAGATTTCAGAGAATAAAATACGAAAAAAGTTAATAGATAATCTAATTATTTTTATAAAAAGCAATCAAAATCTAGAAAGTATTGTTCCTACCCTCACCGAATTAGGGGAGACCCCAACCATTACACTAATTCAAACCATTCAAGATTTAGAACGAAGGGCCAGTGAACTCGAAGTTAGATTTACCGAAAGACATCCTGACCTTATTTCAGTGAGACGACAGATAAAACGAAATCAACGTACTGTTTTTCTTAATGTCAAAAATCTAAGAAAAAGTATCATAAATCGACTTAAAAACCTTAAAGAGCGTAGAGTAGAGGATGAAAAAAACCTCAAACATCTGCCAGAAAAAGAGAAACAGCTTATTCAATTTCAAAGAAATTATGATGTAAATGCAAAAATGTACTCCTATCTCTTAGAAAAAAAATCAGAGAATAGTATGAAAAAAGTGGCACTCATCTCCGATTATGAAATAATAGACCGTGCCTATACCAATCCTAGACCTATCAAACCTAAAAAAGCGATGATGGTAGTACTCTCATTTACCTTTGGCCTACTTTTTGGTGTCTTAATTGCTTTTATACGCAGTTCACTTATTAAAAAAGTACAAGATATTAAGGATGTTAAAAAATTAACCTCTCTTCCTATCTATGCACAACTGCCACTCTCTTCAAAATCAGCACTTGAATTTAATGTCTCAGATAACTCTCAATCTGTTTTAAAAACAAGTCTGCGTAATCTTAGAACTACACTTCAATTTATGAGCAGTAAAAACAAAGGAAATATTATACTTATCACATCAAGTGTTGCCAATGAGGGAAAAGCAACCATCGTCTCAACACTTAGTACCGTATTTCAAAAAGCAGGATACAAATCAATTATTATTGATTTGGATCTCTACCAACCAACCCTACATGAATTTTTTAATATTAATAGAAATATTGGAATGAGTACCTATCTTAATAAAAAAGACAGTATTGGCGATATTATCTCCTCCACAAGTTACCAAAACCTCGATATTATTCCCGCAGGACCAATAGCACCAAACGCCTCAGAGCTTATCCTTTCCCAACGGCTAAACTCACTACTTACCACATTACAAAATAGATATGATTATATTTTTATAAATGCTGCCCCACTTTCACTCGTAGCAGACACCCACTATCTCATGCAATTTACCGATATCAACATGGTTAGTGTAAGAAAAGACTATACCGATAAATCTTTTCTGTTTAATTTAGATAAAACGATAAAAGAACGAAAAATAAAAAATACAGGTCTTCTTTTTTTAGAAGAGGATTAATTAATAAAAAATTTAATAAGGAAAATAGAATATGAAAAAATTAAAACTTTTAACAAACATACTTTTACTCTCTTCTGCTCTTAATGCCACCACCATCTACTACAATGGAGAGGGCAATGATATTGGAGAGTGGTCAATTCAACCAGGAAGTACTACTGATGCTTCGATTACTCATGTACATGACAACACACTAAACAGTACCGTTATGCAGTTTACAGATGGAGGGGTATATCGACTTCGACTCCCCAATGCTTTTTGGGCTAATGCTACGGAGAAAATACTCTCTTTTGATATGAGACTTACTTCATACTATACTATTTATGTCTATGTAGATACCCTAGATGGTGTAAGAAAGTTATTTTATAATGCAATTAATGTTCATGTAGGACATCATAACACAGGTATTTTAAATGCTATTGGGAATGGAAGAACACACTTTTTAGCACGAAATGGAACACCTCAAGAGAATCAAAACAACCAAAATGGTTGGGTAAGAGCAACTTTGGATTTAGACAGAGAGCTAACTGATACCGAACCCAATAACCGAGTAGTGCGTGTTCTCTCTATGAGAATTGGTGGTACAGGAGGAAGAATAGATAACATATCTCTTGATAATCCTACTCGAACTACCCATGCTACAAATGCTGAAGATTGGCATATTACCACAGGAGTACCGACAGGTGCAACCATAGAGAACCATCAAGAGAGTGCAGAGCGAGGCAATGTGGTCTCTTTCTCAGGAACCAATACCAGTAACAGCTACTCAACAGGTGCCATCAGTGGTACAGGAGAGTGGAATGATACTCAAAATGATATTATCCAATGGAAAATGAGAACATCAAACAACTACAATTTTATTGTACATACCACAACAACTAAGGGTGCTAGAGATTTAATCTACTCTACAGATAGACGTGACAGTGGATTAAATATTACTGAGAATGAGATAGGTATAGGTATTGGTTGGTCACGAAATGGAGATGGTACATCTTATGGTCAAGGAACGGACGGTAGATGGCAAACCATGACCCGAAACATGGCAACAGATATTGCTGAGTTTGAGAATGGAAACAGTTTAATCTCTGTAAATGGAGTAACTGTAATAGGTACAAATGGTCGTCAAACCCATGCTCCAATGATAGCCAGTGATATATTAATTGATGACCTTCAACTCTTTAAAGCCGTTACTCCTACACCTCCTATTAAGCATGAAGAGGCAATCAACCTACATGAATGGAGACTTCGGGCAGACTCTGTTCGAGTATCCTTTACTGATAGTGCTGAGGGTGAGACAGGCTTTAGATATGTTAATGCTGATACAGCTCTTCAATTGGGAGCTGACCTACCTGCTACAGCAGGTACAGGCACATCCTCAATTGGACAGATTAATGGTCTAACACCAAACACCACCTATAATATTCAAGTACAGACGCTCTTTGATGATGGAAGAGCCATCGCAATGAGTGAACCACTAATCATTACTACGCCCAAAGACCCCAATGCAGAAAATGAGATGGCTACAGATTTGCATAGATGGAGACTTAGAGCAGACTCTGTGCGAATCTCATTTAGAGACAATGCCAATGGAGAGAGAGGATTTAGATATATTGATGATGCCACAGAGACACAACTTGGCACAGACCTCCCTGCTACAGCAGGTAGAGGTAGAGCTTCCATTGGACAGATTAATGGTTTAACCCCAAACACCAAGTATACCATTCGTGTTCATACTTTCTTTGATGATGGCAGAGAGACAGCGATTAGTGAACCACTTACTTTTACAACACTCGCCCCATAGATAGTGGCAATCATAGGGATATTTAAAGATAAGATATCCCTTTTTACTCAATTGCCTTCATCTTAAATATTTTTTCACATATTTTTAGTTATTATATATTAATGAATAATATTATATAATGTTGATGTTAGACAGATAAAACTAAAAAGGATATATCTATGAAAGAATTAAAAATATTAACCATAATTTTACTCTTCTCTTTATCATTAAATGCAACAACAATCTATTATAATGGAGAGGGCAATGATGTGGGTGCATGGTCAATTGAACCCGGAGGAACCGACAATGCTTCTATCACAGAAGTTCATGATGATACCCTCAACAGTACAGTTATGCAGTTTACAGATGGAGGGGTCTACCGATTACGAATGCCTGATGGGTCACTCTGGGCAAATGAGACTGAAAAAATACTCTCTTTTGATATGAGACTCAACTCTTACTACACCATATATGTTTATGTTGATACACTTGATGGGGTTAGAAAACTTTTTTATAATGCTATCAATGTTCATGTGGGACATCACAATACAGGGATTTTAAATGCCATTGGTAATCATCGAACCTATGCACAGCATTCCAACAGTCGAGAGGGGTGGGTTAGGGCTATCTTAGATTTAGACAGAGAGTTAACCGATACCGAACCTGATAATAGAGTTGTTCGTGTACTCTCTATGAAAATAGGAGGAACATCAGGAAGAATAGACAATGTTAGCCTTGACAATCCAACCAGAACCACACATTCAGATGATGCTGAAGATTGGCATCTTACTACAGGACTCCCTGCTGGAGGTACCATTGAAGAGATTGAAGAGAGTGAAGAGAGAGGCGATGTTATCTCTTTTTCAGGGACAAACAATAGTAACAGTTATACCACAGGAGCCATCTCAGGAGCAGAGGCGTGGAATGATACCATTAATGAGATTATCCAATGGAAAATGAAAACTGATACCAACTACAAATTTATTGTTCATACAACAACAGCCAATGGGACTAGAGACTTGGTCTATGTTACCGATAGAGCAGACAGTGACTATAATTCAGCCACTGGAGAGATAGGAATCGGAATCGGTTGGTCACGTGATAGTGATGGTGCTTCTTATGGTAATGGAACCGATAACAGATGGCAGACAATGACAAGAAATATTGCAATAGATATTGCAGAGTTTGAAACAGGGAACAGTTTAACAGCCATTAATGGTGTAACAGTTATCGGTGTAGATGGACGTACTACCAATGCCAATATGATAGCAAGTGATATCCTCTTTGATGACCTGCAACTCTTCCCATCTGTTGTTCCAACTTTAGCAACAGGAGAGGCAGATGAGCTTCACGCATGGAATATTGGAGAGACTTCTGTGAGTATATCATTTGTAGACAACTCAGAGGGAGAAGCTGGATTTAGATATATCAATACAGATACGGGAAGCCAACTAGGAGCTGACCTTCCTGCTAAGAGTGGGACAGGAGCTTCAAATATTGGAAATATTACGGGACTAACCCCAAATAGCACCTATCATATTTCTGTACAGACTTTCTTTAATGATGGGAGAACAGCTACCAACAGTGAACCACTTGAGTTTACGACAGATGAAGACCCAAATGCAGGAGATGAAGCAGCCACAGAGTTACATGGATGGAGACTAAGAGCCGATTCGGTACGTATCTCATTTGTGGACAATGCCAATGGAGAGACAGGATTTAGATATATTAATGCCGATACAGGAGAACAACTCGGTACAGACCTTTCTCCTATTGATGGGACAGGAGCATCAGGGATTGGTCAAATCAATGGACTTACCCCCAATACTACTTATAATATTCTAGTCCATACCCTATTTGATGATGGTAGAGCCACGGCCATTAGTCAATCTGTCTCTATTACAACACTCGAAGACC
>Ga0256914_1002319_pt1 | contig 16099 bp, 10 predicted proteins | sample HulkmetaG_FD_191571 | JGI IMG/M metagenome (GOLD analysis project Ga0256914, IMG submission 191571) | Hydrothermal chimney microbial communities from Main Endeavour vent field at the Juan de Fuca Ridge, Pacific Ocean - Hulk | ecosystem: Environmental > Aquatic > Marine > Hydrothermal vents ... | reverse complement strand
GGGCTCGACCTTCCTGGGGGCGAACTCCAGGACCCGGCGGACCGTTGCGGCGATCCGCTCCAGGCCCTCCTCGATCAGCTCCAGGTACTCCAGGACCTCGGGATCGGAGGGGCACTTCTCCTTCACCCTCCTCAGGGCGTTCACGATCCCCCCAAGGGGGTTGTTGATCTCGTGGGCGATCCCGGCGGCGAGAGACCCCATGGCGGCCAGCCTGGAAGAGAGGAGGAGTTGGCGCTCCTTCTTCTGGACCTCCTGGATGGCCTTGGCCACTTCCCGCTCCAGTTCCTCCCGGAAGGAACGCACCCGCTCGATGGTATTGCTGAAGACCTCGGCGAGAGTCTCCACCTCGGCCGACCCCCCCTTGACCCGGAGGGGTGTCCTGTCGTCGCCGGCGGCGAGGCGCCGGGCTCTCTCGGCCAGGGTCTCCAAAGGCCCCACGAGGTAACGGGAGAGAGCGAGGTAGAGGACCAGGATCAGGAAGAGCGTGGCCCCTCCAAGGACGGCCAGGGGGCCGGCGATCTCCCTGTGGCGGATGGGCGGAAGCTTGGGAACGTAGTAGACGGCGCCGATGGGGACGGCCTTCTCGGGGGAGAGGAGCACCTCGCACCTTCCCCGCCCCACCTCCACCACGCCTCCCGTTGCGATGGCCTCCCTGAGCCCCGCCTCCACGGCTTCCCTGTCGAAATCGGGGGGCCTGTGCAGGGCCCCCAGGGGATTCAGGTAGATCTGGTGGGGGCCGAGGAAGGTGAAGGCCTTGTTGACGATCACGGCATCCCGGAAATGACGCTTCCACTGGGGCCAGCCCAGGATCTTCGGCACCGTCAGGTGGGCCGCCCCGATCCCGGCGTTCAGCTTGGCCATGACCACCTGGATGTTCTTGCGCCAGTTGGCCACCTGAAGGTCGTAGATGTTCTTCTCTTCCCGGAGGAAGACCAGGACCAGGGCCCCGGCGGCGGCCAGGTTCACCGCCAGGATGGTGAGCAGGACCCTCATCCGGAGCGACAAGTTCCGTCCCTTTCCGCCGCCCGGAGGCAGGATCAGACCCCCCTTCCCAGGCGCTGGACCAGTTCCACCATGGGCAGGAGCAGGGAGGCCATGATGAGACCCACCACGACGGCAAGGAAGACGATGATCACGGGCTCGATCACCTTGAAGATCACGAAGATCTTCTGGTCCACCTCCTTCTCGTAGCGCTCGGCGATCTTGAGGAGCATCCTGTCGAGTTCGCCCGTCTCCTCCCCAACGTCCACCATGTTCACCACGATGTCGTCGAAGACGGGGCTCTCCTGCATGGGCCGGGCCAGGCCCTCCCCTTCCCGGATGGAGGAGCGGATGGCCTCCACGGCCCTCTGGACCTCCCGGTTCCCCAGGGAGGCCTTCACGATCTCCAGGGCCTCCAGGTGGGGGACGCCCGACTGGATCAAGGTGCCGAAGGTCCTGGCGAACCGGGCCAGGAGGGACTTGCGCTGCATGTCCCCCAGGATGGGGATCCTGAGGAGGAGCCGGTCCCTTCCCAGGCGGTATCCCGCCGACTTGGCCAGAAGGACCCGGTGGAGCAGGTAGAGGAGAACCGCCCCGAGGAGCACGACCCAACCCCACTTCTGGACGGCCTCGCTCAGGTTCATCATGGTCTGGGTGATCCAGGGGAGGTCGATCCGCTCCCGGGCGAAGATCTTGGCGAAAGTGGGGATCACGAAGACCAGGAGCACCGTGATCACGGCGAAGGCCAGGCCCAGGACCACGACGGGGTAGAAGAGGGCGCCTTTTACCCTTGAGCGAATCTCCTGGATCCGGCCCATGAATTCGGCCAACCTGAGGAGGATCACGTCCTGGACGCCGCCGAGCTCACCCGCCCGGACCATGTTGGTGTAGAGGGTGTCGAAGACCTTGGGGTGCTTCTCCATGGCCTCCGAGAGAGCACTTCCGCTCTCCACGTCCCGGGTCACCTGCTGGAGGACCTCCTTGAAGGGCCCGGGGGGCATCTGGCCCTCCAGGATCCGCAAGGCCCGGACGATGGGGATCCCGGCGTCGAGGAGGGTGGCCAGTTGCACGGTGAACTCGGAGAGTTTCCCCATGGGGACCTTCCGTCCCCCGGGAAGGCGGATCCCGGAAAGACGCCCCCCCGGCCCGGCGGGGCCTCCCGGGCTCTTCGCCCTGGATTGGACCGAGATCTTCCGCTGGAGTTTCTTCGCCATGACCTTCGCTTCCTGTCCACCCTGGGGTTGGAAGGATTCTAGCCTGGGCCTCCCGGGGCCACCAGGACGAGGAGAAGGGTGACCCCGGGCCTTCCTCCTGGTAGAAAGTCCTTCGGGGAGGCGGGGAAACGGAGAGAAACCCAGGACGGGAAAAAGATCCGACAGGGGCGAAACACATGACGATCCGAACGAAGAAGGCCGTTCTGGCCGACGCCGTCCTTTTTTCTTCTCCCCGGGAGAGGAACTTCGCCCGGGAGGTCTCCCTGGTCCTGGGAGGTGCCCTGGCCGTGGCCCTCCTGGCCCGCCTGGAGATCCGCCTTCCCTTCTCCCCCGTCCCCATCACGGGCCAGACCCTGGGGGTCCTCCTGGCCGGGGCCCTGCTGGGAAGCCGCCGGGCCTTCGCCGCCATGCTCCTCTACCTGGCCTCGGGCCTGGCGGGAGCGCCGGTCTTCGCCGGCGGCGGTGCCGGCCCCGCCTGGATCCTGGGCCCCACGGGCGGCTACCTGGCAGGTTTCCCCGCGGCGGCCTGGACGGCGGGCTTCCTGGCCGAGCGGGGCTGGGACCGCTCCTGGAAGACGGCCCTTCCCGCCATGGCGGCGGGGAACGTGGTTCTCTACCTCTTCGGTCTTCCCTGGCTGGCCGCCTTCGTCGGCCCCTCCCGGGCCCCCCTCTTGGGGCTCTACCCCTTCCTCGCCGGAGACGTGGTGAAGATCCTCCTGGCCGGAGCGGTCCTACCTGCAGGGTGGAAGTTCCTCGGGAAGAACCCCTCGGAGGACGGTGAGACGGAGGAGGTTTCCAGGGGAGAAGAGATCCCCTAGCGCCGCCGGCTCCTGCCCCGGGTCTTCTTCTTCCTGGCGGCCCGCATGAACTTCAGGGTGAACTGGGGATCCTCCCCGGTCTCACCCTGTTCCCCGCCCTCTCCCGGAGAGATCTTGTCGAAGACCTGGTCCAGCGAATTGGAGAGGGCGTCCAGGTCCTCGTTGGCGTCCAGGGCTGCCAGGGCCCACTCCACCGATTCCTGGACGGACTGGGGCTGGTCCAGGAGGGACTCGGGGCCTCCTGGGGGCACGATGATCCCCAGCTTGGCGAACTCCGCCAGCATGGAGGCCACCTCGAAGGGAGGGATCCCCCCGTCCTCGGCCATGGTCCTCACGGTGTTCTCCCCGTTGATCATGGCCAGGAGCTTGATCTGGCTGGCGTCCAGGGCCATCTCGGCCAGGACGGAGAACCGGTCCGGCGCGGGCTCGATGGGCGTATCCATGTCGGGGATGATCCGCTTGATGAGCCGCCAATCGTCCATCTGCTTGTGGGCCTCCAGCAGAATGGGCATGACGTCCAGGCGGATATCGAACCTCTCCGCGAACTCGGGGAGGTCCTGCATGGAGATCCAGCGGTAGCTGCACTCCGAGGACTCCCGGATGAACTCGTAGATCAGCTCCCCTCCCTGGTCCCGGAGGAAGCTCAGGAATTCGTCCTCTTCGAAGAAGCCCTTCTCGAGGAAGTGGAGGAAGATGGGGAGGCCTTCCTCGACGAAGCGCTCCTCCGCCTCCCTGGCCATCTCCACCGGAATCTCCCGGTATTCCTTGAGCCCCTCCCCCCGGATCACCCTCCGGGTGAGCTTGTGGGGGGAGACGAAGGCCACGTGGCCCTCCTTGAAGTACATCTCCACGCAGTTGTCGGGCTTCTCCACGACGAAGACGCCCGTGTGGTGGCCCGCCGTGAGCAACTGCATCACCTCCTCCACGGCGATGAAGTCGCCCTTCCCGGCGAAGTTGAACTCCTGGGGGGCGCTCTGTTCCAGCAGGATCCGGTCCAGGCTCAGGGCAAGCTCCCCCAGGGCGCTGGCCGTGAAGACCGTGCCCATCAGGTAGCTCACCAGGTTGGAGGGGTCGGCTCCGTCCCGGCGCACCACGGCCTTGAAGCCCCTCCGGAAACGGGAGCGGAAGAGCTCCTCCAGCAGGCTCAGGGTCTCGGACTTCAGGGCCTTCAAGTCGGACTTGCGCAGAAAGAGGTCCTGGACCCGGTCCATGAGGGCCGCGTAGTCCTCGTCGGCCTCCCTTTCCCTGCCGTCCAGGATCTTCTCCACCGTCTCCAGGATCAGGTGGGTCAGGTCCTCGGCCAGGGTGGGCGCCCCCCCCTGCTGGATGTTTTCCTCGTCGTTCATGCGGATCGAATCGCTGCAACCGCCCCACCACGCCGGGGCAGGCCGTTTCCAACCTGATGGATCGGCCCCTCCCCGCCCGGGCCTTGAGGGGGAGGAAGAAAGAAGACCGGGACGCTAGGATCTTCCTTCCCATGAACGGTCCAACCCCAACCCGACCGGCCCGGAAACTCCCCATGGGAAGGACCGGGCGCCGCCGGAGGCATCCCCTCCTCCATCCCTTGGCCTGGGTCCTCCTGATCCTCGGCCCCGCCCACCTCTGGGCCGCTTCCCACCTGCCCTCCTCCTTCGTGGACGGCCCCTACCACCGGGTCCTCTATCCCCGAATCCTCTCTCTCCTGGGGGGAACCTGCGACGGGTTGGAGTGGTCCCTCTCGGGCTTCCTCCTCCTGGCGGGGATCCTCTTCTTCCTCTTCCGCTTCCTGGGCCTGGTCTTCTCGGCCTTCCGGCCGGGCTTCCTCCTTCGCGCCGCGACGGCCCTCTTCCGGCTCCTCCTGGTCCTTTCCCTCCTGGTCCATCCCTTTTTCCTCTTCTGGGGTTACCACTACAGAGGCACCCCCTTGGAAAGGCGCCTCCATCTGGGGGGAAGGCCGGCGGGAAGGAGCCTGGAGAGGTTGGCCGCCGCCGCCCTGGCGGGTACGGCCTCCCTCAGGGCGAAAGGCCTGGACGAGAGGAGCGGCCCCCTACCCCCCCTGGCGGGCGAGGTGGAGCGGGGCCTGGAGGAGCTGGGCATGGGTCGCCTCTCCCTTCCCCGGAGGGTCAAGGCACCTCCCCTGCCGGGCATGCTCCTCCTTGCGGGGACCCTCGGGATCACCTCCCCCTTCACCCTGGAAGCCCACGCCGAGCCCGGACTCCACTGGGCGGACCTGATCTACGTGAAGGCCCACGAACTGTCCCACCTGGGGGGGATCACCGGCGAGGGAGAGGCCGATTTCTGCGCCTGGTATTCGCTGGTCACGTCCAAACATCCTCTCTACCGTTATTGCGGGTGGCTCGGCCTCCTCCTCCGGATGCCCCCCTCGACCTGGGAGGCGAGGATCCCGCGGGACGCCGCCGGCGACGTCCGGGAGATCCGGGCCCGCCGGAACCGGGGCCGGGTGGAGTGGATCTCTCGTTTCTGCTGGACCGTCTACGATCGCTTTCTCAAGAGCAGGGGAATTCGAGCCGGCGCATCCGACTACGCCCGGGTGGTCCGCCTGGCGGCACGCTTTTCCGAGGGCCATCCCGGGATCCTGAAGTGACCCGGCCGGACCTCACCGGCGGCGGCGCCGGAAGGGCCTCCGGCCCCGCGCCGGCCCGGAAGGACGTTCCACCCGGCCCTGGTCGCGGATCTCCTTGAACCCTTTGAGCTTCTCCTCCAGGTCGGCGATCAGCTCGGAAGGATCCTGGTAGCGGATCTCCACCTCCTTGGCGGTCATCTTCTGGATGAAGTAGGCCAGGAGGGGGGAGAAGGATCGGTCCTTGAGGGCGGCCGAGGAGAGGCGCTTCTCGATGTGGGCCCGCATCACGTCCCGCTGGTCAGCCCCGTCGAAAGGGAGTTCCCCCGTGACCATGTGGAAGAGGGTGACCCCCAGGGAATAGATGTCCGCCCTCTGGTCCACCGCCTCCCCCCGGGCCTGCTCCGGGGCCATGTAGTAGGCCGTCCCCGAGGTGGCATCCCCTTCCCCGGCCCCCTCGGAAGTGGAGGCGGCCAGCCCCAGGTCGAGGAGTTTCACCTCCCCCGCCCTCCCCAGCATGAGGTTCCCCGGTTTCACGTCCCTGTGGACGATCCCCCGGGAGGCCAGGTAGTCGAGTGCCCTCGCCGCGGCCAGCACCACCCGGAGGGCCTCCTCCTCGCCGAAGCGCCCGCCGGAGCGGATCCTCTCCTGGGCCGTCTCTCCCTCGATATACTCCATGACCAAATAGAGGATCTCCCCCTGGCGGGCCAGCTTCCAGGCCTTCACGATCCCGGGGTGCCGGAGCCTGCAGAGGAGCTTCCCCTCCCGGACGAACCGCTCCCTGGACTCCTCCCGGCGGACCACCTCTTCCCTGGCCGCCTTGAGGGCCACGATCCTTCCCGTGGCCTCCTCCCTCGCCTTGTAGACCACGGCGCTCCCCCCCTCCCCCGCCCTCCCGAGGACCTCGTATCCCTTCAAGCGTATCGGTCTGCCGCCGGCCTTCCTCCAGGCCTCCCACTCGCCGGGCGCCAGCCAGCCCCGTTCCACGAGGAGGGACTCCAGGTCCCTTCCCGAACGGGGGGCCTCCCTGAGCACCTCCTCGGCCTGCCCGCGGTGGAGCCTTCCTTTGTGGACCAGGAGGGCCAGGGTCTCGATGTCCTTCTTGGGCAGGGGAGGAGTCATGGAGGAAGGCTAACCGGGCGGGACCACCGGGCTCAAGCCGGGAAGCCCAGGGGCCGAAAAAACAGGTGGCAACGACGATCTAGCCCAACCATCCCGGAGGAATCGCCTTGAAGTCCGACTGGAGCGTGGTTCTGAAATATTTCGACCTGGTGGACGAGTTCCTCCGGGTCCGGGTCGTTCCCGAAGACGCCACGGCCGAGGTCTTCCGGGGCTTGAAAGTCCTGAACCGGGCAAATTACCGCAGGGCCGTGATCGAAGCCTGCGTGGTGGACTACCACGAAACGGTCCTGCCCATGCTGGGAAGGTGCGAAGAGGACTGCGACCTCTCCACGGCCGAGGACCTTCTCTACCAGATCTGCGTGGACGTGAACCCCAACCTGGAGATCCACCAGGTCTCCCTCCCCGGCATGGAGGGCGGAGTCCTGGACGACCTGTCGGGTGAGCTGGTCCGGACCCAGGAAGAGAAGAAGAAGGCCCTGATGCGGGTGGCCAACCTGGAAGAGGCCGTCAAGAAGCGGATCCTCGGCCAGGACGAAGCCGTCGAGACCCTGGTGATGGCCGTGAAGAAGGCCGCCGTGGGGCTCAAGGAGCCTCACAAGCCCGTCGGGACCTTCTTCCTCATCGGAAGGACCGGGACGGGAAAGACCGAGATCGCCAAGGTCCTGGCCCAGGCCCTCTACGGCGATCCGGGCAAGCTGGTCCGGGTGGACTGCTCGGAATACGCCCTCCCCCACGAATACGCCAAGCTCATCGGTTCCCCCCCGGGCTACATCGGCCACGGGGAAGGGGGATACCTGACCGAGGCGGTGCGGAAGAAGAAGAGCTGCGTGGTCCTCTTCGACGAGATCGAAAAGGCCCACTACAAGGTCCACAACCTGCTCCTCCAGATCCTGGACGAGGGGATCCTGACGGACAGCAAGGGCGTGCGGGTCCCCTTCAACCGGGCCCTGATCATCCTCACGAGCAACCTGGGGGTTGAGCAGATCGACCAGATCCGGAGCCGGATGGGCTTCGACCTGGCCAAGCGGCAGAGCCTCTTCGACATGGACATCAAGACCATCACCCTGGAGGCCTTGAAGGAGAACTTCCGGCCCGAATTCATCAACAGGATCGATGAAGTGGTGGTCTTCAACCCCCTGAACATGAAGATCTGCCAGGACATCGCCGGAATCATGCTCAAGGACATCGCCCAGTTGCTGGCCCGCAACGGGATCAAGGTCCGTTTCTCTCCGGGGGTGAAGAAGCTCGTGGCCAAGAAGGCCTACTCGGAAGAGTACGGAGCCAGGGAGATCCGGCGGATCATCAAGAAGGAGATCGAAGATCCCCTGGCGGTGCTCCTCCTCAAGGAGGGCAAGGTGGCCCGGGGCGCCTCGGTGGAGGTGCGCACACGGGAGGGGAGGTTCCTGATCCACCTCCAGGAACAGCCCGTCCTGGAAGAGGCCCTGGCCTGAAGAGGCCCGACCGGCCGGCCCCAAACCCCGGGCTTCCCCCTTGCCTTTCCCCGGCCGGGAAGGGATTCTCCCCCTGTATCCGGCTGGTTCCAAGGAGAAGCCCGTGTCCCTACACTTGCGTAGCCTCGTCGTCCTGGTCCTGGTCCAGGGCGCGCTTCCGGCGGCCCAGGACTTCCAGGGGCCCGACCCGGGCCGGGTCGTGGCCGATTCCGCCTTCGGTCCCGTCCGGGCCGGGGAGATCTACAGGGAGGTGGCCTGCCGCTTCGGGAGGGAGAAGAGATGGCGTTCCCTCCTGGAGAACCTGGTCCAGGTGGAGGTGGTCCTCCAGGAGGCGAGGAAGGCGGGCATCCAGGTGGACCAGGCCCTCCTGGAACGGAGGATGGCCCGCCTGAAGGACCTGGCCCGCAAAGCGGGGAAGACCCTGGACGAACAGCTCAGGGAGCTGGGACTCACCCAGTCCACCATGCGCTACTACACCAAGGTCTCCCTCCTGAGGGAGAAGCTCGCCGCCAAGGCACTGGGCCTTCCCCTCTCACAGGTTACTCCGAGCCAGGTCATGCTCTGGGTGAAGGAGGCCATGGGCCGCTACAAGTGGAAGCTCTGCCTGGACTCCCTGGAAAGCGGCATCGCCGCCAGGGTGGGAGACAAGGCCATTCCCACGGAGGTCTTCGGCTGGGCCCTCACGGCGGCCCTGCGCAAGGAGAGGAAGGACCTGATCCGGGAGATGGTGCGGATCATCGTCTCCGGCCGGAGAGTCCGGGAACTGGCCGCCCGGGAGGGGATCCGGGTCACCCCGGAGGACGAGCAGGCCGAGCTGGCACGGCGCAGGGCGAACGTGAAGAAGGACCCCCGCTGGCACGGAGCGACCCTGGACCAGCTCCTCCAGGCCAAGGGCTCCTCCGAGGCGGTCCTCCGGAAATCCAGGAGTTTCCAGGACTTCATCCTCCTGGAGAAGCTCGTCGACAAGAAGTACCCCCGGAAGGCCCAAGTGGCCTATCTCCAGGAACACCTCGAGGAATACCTGGCCCGGTTCGGGGAGAGCCGGCACCTCTACCACATCGCCTTGAAGATCCTTCCCGGCAAGGCGGATGAAACCCGCCGCCGCATCCTGGACCTGAAGAAGAAGGTCCGGGGCCTGGCCACCTTCCGGCTCATGGCGAGAATGTATTCGGAAGATCGGGTGAGCGGTCCCAGGGGCGGGGACCTCGGGTGGGTCCACAAGGTCCAGCCGGGAATCCCCCAGCCCCTCCTGGACCTGGCCTTCGAGCTCAGGCCCCTGGAGGTGGGAGGCCCGGTCCGGGCCCTGGGGATGCTCCACATCCTCATGGTGAGCGACGTCCGGCCCGTGCCCCCCCAGGAGGAGCTCCTCAAGCACGTGAGGGCCGACCTCCGGACCCTCTTTCTCAAGAGGATCCTCCAGGAGGCCAAGATCCGGTATCTCTGACCCCTGGGGGAAACCATCCCCCCGGAGGAGCCCTTCTGGAGGAGAAGCCCCGGGAGGATTAGAATGAGAAGTTTCGGGCAAGGAAGGAAACCGGGCTCCTTGCCCCTTGAAAGAAGGAAATTTTCTTCCTAATGGCCCCGTGATGCCTTTCCCGGAAGGGGAAGGGCCAGGCCCCAAGGAGCGCCAGGATCGATGCAGAAAGACCGGCCCGTCTACCTGGACAACAACGCCACGACCCCCCTGGACCCCCGGGTCCTGGAGGCCATGCTTCCCTTTCTCAAGGACCGGTTCGGCAACGCCGCCAGCCGGACCCACCCTTACGGCTGGGAGGCGGCCGACGCCGTGGCCAAGGCCAGGGACCAGGTGGCGGCCTTCCTGGGGGCCGACCCAAAGGAGATCGTCTGGACCAGCGGGGCCACAGAATCGGACAACCTGGCCATAAAGGGGATCGCCAGGAAATACAAGGAAAAGGGCAACCACATCATTACGGCCGCCACGGAACACAAGGCCGTCCTGGACACCTGCAAGGTCCTCGAGAAGGAGGGCTTCCAGGTTACGGTCCTGCCGGTGGACCGGTTCGGCCGGGTCTCGGTGGAACAGGTCCTTTCGGCCCTCACGCCCAGGACCATCCTGGTGACCCTCATGCTGGCCAACAACGAAGTGGGCACCCTCCACCCCATCGCCGGGATCGGAAAGGCCCTGGCCCAGGAGAAGCCCTTCTTCCACTGCGACGCCACCCAGGCGGCCGGAAAGATCCCCATCGACGTAAACGAACTCGGAGTGGACCTCCTCTCCCTCTCGGGCCACAAGATGTACGGCCCCAAGGGAGTGGGAGTGCTCTACGTCCGCCACGGGGGGAAGAGGCCCAGGCCCGAGGCGGTCATCCACGGCGGGGGCCACGAGCGGGGGATGCGCTCGGGAACGCTGAACGTGCCCGGCATCGTGGGCATGGGCGCCGCCGCGGAGATCGCCGGCAAGGAGATCGAAAAGGAGGCCCGTCACTGCCGGGCCTTGAGGGACCGCCTGGAGCGGGCCCTCCTGGAAGGGATCGAGGACAGCCTCCTGAACGGCCACCCCGAGGAGAGGCTCCCGAATACGAGCAACATTTCCTTCTCCTTCGTGGAAGGGGAATCCCTGATGATGCGGGTCCCGGAGATGGCCGTGAGCTCCGGTTCGGCCTGCACCTCCGCCAGCCTGGAACCGAGCTACGTGCTCCGGGCCATGGGAAGGCCCGACGAGCTGGCACACTGTTCCCTGAGGTTCTCCTTCGGGAGGTTCAACACCATGGAGGAGGTGGAGTTCCTGATCCCCAGGATCATCGAGGCCGTGGATTTCCTGCGGAAGCTCTCCCCCCTCTACGAGAAGGCCAAGAAGAAAGTCTAAGTTTCCGGAAAGACGTCTTCCCCGGGGAGGAAGAAAAAGAATGCAATACAACAAAAGAGTCATCGAACTTTTCACCAACCCCAAGAACGTGGGTTCCCTGGACGAGAACGACCCCGACGTCGGGACGGGCGAAGTGGGCTCCCCGGCCTGCGGCGACGTGATGCGTTTCCAGATCAAGGTGGATCCGGAAACGGGGAAGATCGTGGACGCCAAGTTCAAGACCTTCGGTTGCGGCTCGGCCATCGCCTCCAGCGCCCTGGCCATCGAGAAGATCCTCGGCCGGACCCTGGAGGACGCCCTCAAGCTCACCAACAAGGAGCTGGTGGAGGAGCTGGAACTCCCGGCGGTGAAGGTCCACTGCTCCGTCCTGGCCGAGGAAGGCCTGAGAGCCGCCGTGGAGGACTACCGCCGCAAGCAGGAGGAGCGGAAAAAAGGCTGATCCCGGACTTCCCGCCCCTCGCCCCGCAGCCCTCCCCCGGCGGACCGCTCCGCCCTGGGGGAGCGGAGAAGATCGAATACATCGGCGCCGGAAGCGTATGATCCTTTCGAAAGACGGTTTCGAAAGGCAGGTGCCATGAACTTCGTTCGTTCCGGTCTCCTTCTGGTTCTTCTCGGCACGGGGATCACCTTGATCCTCCTGAGCCGTTGCGTCCAGAACCCCCTGCCCAAGGAGGACCTCGCCTCGGGCCCTGTCGCCGCCGGGCCGGCCTCCCGTCCCGCCCCTTCCCTCCCCGGGGAGGAAAGAAAGTCCGGGACGGGCGAGGGGATTTCCCGCCGGGACCAGGGGGCGACTCTTCCCTCCGCCGCGCGAAACCCCCTTTCCGGGGCGGAGGAGGTCTTCGTCCAAGGCCTGGTGGTGGATCCGGCGGGCCGCCCCGTGGAGGGGGCCCGGGTGGAGGCCCTGGAGAAACGTCCCGCCGACGCCGTCGGATCCCCGCCCCTCACCCTCCTCCAGAAGAGCATGGTCGAGACCATGAAACAGTATGGAGGAATCGAAAAACTGGATCCCCTGGCCTTCGCGGAGAAGGCCTCCCGCCGGGTCTTCTCGGCCGCCCTTCCTGCGGCCCCCCTGGAGCCTCACGCCATCACGGGGAAGGACGGCCGCTTCCGGCTGGGCCCCTTGCACCGGCCCTCATGCTGGCTCCGGGCGGCCAAAGGCCCGATGGCCACGATCACTCCCGTCCGGGCCCGCCAGGGCAGGCCCGTTCTCCTCGTTCTCCTTCCTTCGGCCTCTCTCCAGGTGACCGTCCTGGGGCCTGGAGGAAAGCCCATCCCCCACTGCCCGGTCCGGCTGGTCGATCAGGGCCGGTTCCACCAGTTCAACCAGGGGGGGATGGGGGCGTCCGTCCAGACCTACCTGGAGGGCCGGACCGGTGCCAACGGGACCTTCACCTTCCTTCATCTTCCGCCTGGAGGGCCCTATTCCGCCCTGGCCCTTCCGGAAGGATGGGCCCCGGCCCTCTCCAAGCCCCTTCTCCTCTCCCCCGGCCCAATCCGGAAGGTGGTCCTCCAAGCCGGCCGGGGAGGCACGGCCCAGGTCCGGGTGGAAGGGGACCCCGAGACCCCTCTGGCGGGGGCCTTCGTCCGGCTCTTTCCCCTTTCGGTCCCCCTGGCCCTGGCCAAGGCCCTGGCACCGGCCCCGGGAACCACGGGATCGGACGGCAAGGTGACCTTCCATGGGCTCCTGCCGGGAGAGTGGGGCGTCCAGGCCTTCACCCCGGACCGCCAGCCCGCCGCCGAGACCTTCAGCGTCCGCCCGGGCGGGACGGCCCGGCCCGTCCTGGTCCTTCCTGCAGGATCCTCCTTGAAAGGTGTCGTGAAGAACGAGGCCGGCATCCCCATCCAGGGAGCCCTGGTCGGGTTCTCCATCGCACTCCAGGGCATGAACCTGGAGACCCTGGTCGATCCTCTGGTCCTGATCGACCCCAGGAGCGCCGCCCGCACCGGCCCGACAGGGGAGTTCACCCTGTCGGGGCTTCCCGGGCGCCTTCTCACCCTGACCGCCTGGGCCCCGGGTTACGCTCCGGTCACGAAGAAAGGAATCCGTCCCGGCCCCCGGAAGAAGGTCACCCTGGTCCTCACCAGGGACGGCTCCGTCTCGGGCCTGGTCCAGGATCCTACGGGCAAGCCCGTTCCTTCCTTCACCGTGGAAGCCTGGAAGGAGGGCATGATGGGCATGCGTCGCATGGTCACCTCCCGCAGGTTCCGGTCGAAGGAGGGGAGATTCCACCTGGCCGGAATCCCCCCCGGACCGATCTCCCTGATCGTCCGCTCCCCCGAGCTGGCCCCCAAGGAGGTCCCCGACCTGACCGTCGAGAGCGGCTCCGAGCTGAAACTCCGGGAACCCATCCGCCTTCCCCTCCCCTCCAGGGTGGAGGGCAAGGTCGTGGACCGGCAGGGGCTTCCCGTTCCCGCCGCCCTGGTCCGGCTGATCCCTGCGGGAAAGGTTTCCATCCGCATTCCCGGATTCGCCCCGCCCGCTCCTTCGGCCTGGACCGGTCCCGGCGGTTTCTTCCGGATCGAAAGGACGCCTCCCGGCACGTGGAGGATCGAGGCCGAGGCCAGGGGTCGGGGTTTCGCCGAAGGGGAACAACCCATCACGACCAAGGAGGGGATCCCCGTCGAGGACGTCCTTCTGGTTCTTCAGCCTCCGGCCTCTCTGGAAGGGCGGGTCTACGACGGCAAGGGCCTTCCCGACGCCGGGGTCCCCATACTCCTCCAGCGGATCGAGAACGGGGCCTTTCTGCAGAAGTGGTCCCGCACGGGAGCCGACGGCCGGTTCATCGCCACCGGCCTCAGGCCGGGAACCTGGCAGGTCATGACCATGGGGAGGAAACTCGCCAAGGCGGCCTTCGGAATCCAGGACCAGGTCCGGAAGAAAGGAACGATCGACCTGAAGGACCTCATGAGCAACACCCGCATGGAGAGAGTCCAGTTGGAACCTGGAAAGAAGGCCCAGGTCACCCTGGGCTCCCCGGCCCTGGCCGAAGGTGTCCTGGAAGGAAAGGTCACCGCCGGGGGAAAGCCCCTGGGCGGAGCCTTGGTCACGGTGATCCCGACCGGGGAAGGGAAGAAACTCTCCCCCCGGTTCACCGTGGCCGGAAAGAACGGGGGGTTCCGCCTGGAGCACCTTCCCGACGGTACCTACGTCGCCGTGGTCACGCCCGGCCCCGGGAGAGGGACCCAGAAGAAGAAGTCCTTCCGGATCCAGGCAGGCGGTAGCGTCACGATCCACGTGGACTTCGGCGGTTCGAGTGTGGAAGGGATCCTCCTGCCCCAGGGGAAGGGTCCTCTTCCGGCTGGACGCCTGGTGATCCTCCGGAAGGAAGGAAAGGAGGACACGGCGGGAACGACCCTGACCGACGAGAAAGGAAGGTTCCGTTTCCAGAACCTCTCCCCCGGGACCTACCGGGCCTTCCTCACCCCCCTGATCAAGCCCGCCAAGGGAGAGCCCTGCGGCAAGAGCGAAGCCTTCCAGGTCCGGGATGTCGGCGACCGGCCCGTCAAGATCCAGATTCCCGTTTTTCCCGCCGGCGAGATCCGGGGATCCCTGGAACCCTTTCCCGGAAAGGAGGTCCGGGTGACGGCCCAGGTCGAAGGGTGGCCCATTCCCTTCAAGGGTAAGGTCGGTCCTGACGGCCTTTTCAGGATCCCCGGCGTCCCGCCGGGAAAGGCCAGGATCACCGCCCTGGCGGGCAAGCTCAAGGGGGCCCTGGAGGTTCTCACCAATCCGGGGGAGACGACCCACGTAGTCATTCACTTGCGGTGAAGGGCTCCTCCGGAGAGATGGCCCGGGAGAGGTCCGCCGCCTTTCCCGGGCCGTTTTCCCCAAGTTCCATGGAACCGGGGAGGCCCCTCCCTAGAATGGGACTTCCCCCTGCCCGACCCGGAGGCGATTCCATGGAGCCCGCGATCCCTACCAGGGAGGCACCCGGTCCCCCCCTCCTTTCCATGGAGGGGATCTCCAAGGCCTTTCCCGGGGTCCAGGCCCTGGACGGAGTCTCCTTCCGCCTCGAGGCCGGGGAGATCCACGCCTTGGTGGGAGAGAACGGCGCCGGGAAATCCACCTTGATGAAGATCCTGGGGGGCATCCACCGTCCCGACGCGGGGACGATCCGCATCGAGGGAAAGCCCTGTTCCTTCCACGGTCCCAGGGAGGCCGAGGCCGCCGGTGTGGCCCTCATCCACCAGGAACTCTCCCTCTTTCCCGAGCTCTCCGTGGCGGACAACCTCTTCCTGGGCCGGGAGATCACGGGCCCCCTGGGGATCCTGGACAAAGGCGCCGCCCGGGAGAAGGCCAGGGCCCTCCTCTCCCGGTTGAACCTGGAGCAAGAGATCTCCCCCGACACCCGCCTGGGAGACCTGAGCCTGGGTCGCCGCCAGGAGATCGAGATCCTGAAGGCCCTGAACCTGGAAGCCCGGATTCTCGTGATGGACGAGCCTACGAGCGCCCTCTCCGATTCCGAAGTGGACCGGCTCTTCCAGGTGGTCCGCCGCCTGGCCTCCCAGGGTGCGGGAATCGTCTACATCTCCCACAGGCTGGACGAGATCTTCCGGCTCTGCCGGCGGGTGACGGTGCTCCGGGACGGGAAGTTCGTGGGAACCTCCCCCATCGGAGAGCTCGACCGCCGTGGGATCATCAGGATGATGGTGGGCAGGGAGGAGGGGGACTACTACCGCCCCGCCCCCCACAGGCCGGGGAGGGAGCTGCTGCGGGTGGAGGGGGCTTCCGTCGAAGGAGAGGGCAGGGGAAGGGGGCGACTCGTGGAAGGTGTCTCCTTCTCCGTGCGGGCCGGCGAGGTCGTAGGACTGGCGGGCCTCCTGGGGGCGGGCAGGACGGAACTCCTGGAAGGGATCTTCGGCGCCAGGGGGAAGAACTTCCGGGGGAAGATCTTCCTGGAGGGCAGGCCCCTGAGGATCGCCTCCCCCCGGGACGCCTTGCGGGCCGGATTGGCATTGGTTACGGAAGACCGGGCGAGGCTCGGGATCTTCCCCGAGTTCGATCTGACCCGGAACCTGACCGTATCCAGCCTGGCCCGTTTCGTCCGGGCCGGAATCCTCCGCTCCCACATGGAACGGAAGGCCGCCCTGGAAGCCATGGACGGCTGGAACATCAGGGCCGCCGC
>Ga0256914_1002318_pt1 | contig 16104 bp, 16 predicted proteins | sample HulkmetaG_FD_191571 | JGI IMG/M metagenome (GOLD analysis project Ga0256914, IMG submission 191571) | Hydrothermal chimney microbial communities from Main Endeavour vent field at the Juan de Fuca Ridge, Pacific Ocean - Hulk | ecosystem: Environmental > Aquatic > Marine > Hydrothermal vents ... | reverse complement strand
ATAAGATTTTTTTAGTTCTGCTACAGAACAATCTCTATTAACTTCTAAAGCTTCATAGTAATCAACTTCTGCCATTTTCTCTCCAACTATTAAAATTGGGCGAATTTTACCATATTTTTGCTATAATCTGCGACAAGATTAATATTGAATAAAGCTTAAATTTAGCTTAATTTAAATAAATTTTAAGTTTATATTGATATACTTCCATTCACAAAAGCTATTATGGCTTACTTTATCCCAAGGACATTTTATGAAATTGACATCTGTCATGAAGCCTCATGAAGTACAAAGAGATTGGATATTGATTGATGCAGAAGGTAAAACTTTTGGTCGTATCCTAACAGAAGTTGCTACTTATTTAAGAGGGAAACATAAACCATCATTTACTCCTAATGTTGATTGTGGCGATTATGTGGTTATTATTAATGCAGAAAAAGCAAAATTTTCTGGTACTAAACTTAATACAAAAGAGTACTTTACACACTCTGGATATTTTGGTTCAACTAAAAGCAAAAAATTAAATGATATGTTGGCAAATCATACAGAAAAACTCTATAAATTGGCAGTAAGAGGTATGCTTCCAAAAACTAAACTTGGTAGAGCAATGCTTAAAAAATTAAGAGTGTATGTAGGTTCAAAACACCCTCATACTGCACAAATTAACAAAGGAGCATAAGAATGGCTAAAACTATCTATGCAACAGGCAAAAGAAAATCAGCTATTGCTAAGGTGTGGTTAACTTCTGGTAATGGAGCGGTGACTATTAATGGCAAAAGTTTAGATGAGTGGTTAGGTGGACACGAGACACTTAAGATGAAGGTTAGACTTCCTTTAGAGGCTACAAAACAGTTAGATGCTGTAAATATTGTGGCAAAAACATTAGGTGGTGGATATTCTGCTCAAGCTGATGCCGTCAAACATGGTATTACCAAAGCTCTTGTTAAATATGAGGAGTCTTTTAGAGCCATTTTAAAACCTATGGGTCTTTTAACTCGTGATTCGAGAGTAGTTGAGAGAAAAAAACCGGGCAAGAAAAAAGCAAGAAGAAGTCCTCAATTCTCAAAAAGATAATTATTATATTTACCAATGTATTTATTATTATGCCTCTGTTTTTCTCATAGAGAAAACTAAACCATAAGAGATATAGAAACAAGAGATTTTTTCTCTTGTTTCCCCTTTCCCTTTCGTAAAATGGAGTTTAGAGTGAACAAGATACTTAAAGAGTTGTATGGTGCTGGTATTATATTTTTTTATTATACAAAATGGTTAATTTTTATCGGATTACCAATATTATATTATCTGCTAGAGTATAAACAAAATTATATTATGAATATATTATGGGTTTACTCTTTTATTTTAATTATTAAAGATTTTATAGTCCTATTTTTAAAAAGAAGAAGGTGAAAATATAAAATGTCTGTTATAATTTTATATGTATAAAAGAGAGTTTGAAAATCTATTAAAAAAAGAGATGCCAAAAGCGGTACTATTTTATGGAGATAATAGTTATTTAATCTCCCTATATATTCAATACTATATTAAAAAAACCGATACCGCTAACTCATTAAAAAGAGACTACTTTGATGATTATGATTTTAAGAGTGCAAAAGAATATCTATCTCAAATCTCACTTTTTGGAGATGCCAATCTACTTATAATAAAAAGAGATAAAAAACTACCAAAAGAGGAACTAAAAACTCTTTTAGAACTAGTTAAAAAAGGTAGCAATAACTATTTGATTTTTCACTACTTGGGAGCTACAAAAAATATAAAAACTATGCAGAGTCTATTTAGTTCAAAAAATGGTGCTATTTGGGTTCGACTATTTCAACCAAATATGAAAGAGAGTATAACCTTATTACAAAAAAAAGCCAAATCTATAGGTTTAAATATTAACGAGTATGCTTTAAAGCATCTTATTCTATTGTTAAATGGTAACTTAACACTTTGTATAAGTGAGTTGGAGAAATTGGCTATTTTAGGTTGTAAAATAGAGCCTCAAGATATAGATAGATTGGTATATTCAACCACACCTATTGCTATAGAGCAACTTCTTATTAAACTTTTTCAAAAACAACCTATAAATGAAATTTTAAATAGACTATTTGAGTTGGGAGAAGATGAGTTTTCACTTCTCCGCTCCACTCAGATATTTTTAAATCAGATATTTTTATTTAATTCATATATGAGCATTCATGGATATATAGACACAAAAGCTATTTTAGGTTATAGACTACCAAAACACATTGAAAAAGAGAGGATAAAATTGGCTAATAGATTAACTCCTCAATCTATATTAAAGATATTTGAACTTCTTTTAGAGGTGGAGTTAAAGATAAAAACAACCCCTCCTACAAATAGGGATTTAATCTTATATGGAGCTTTTATAAGATTACAATCTTATCTTTAAAATTTAATATTTCTTATATTTTTATAATTTCATAATCTATTTTATTCCAATTTTTCTTAATATATTCATAAGCCTCCTCTTCCAAAAATAGACCTGACATCGTATATCTTAATTTTACATTATAATTTTCAAAAATTCGGTTCTTTTTTAAAAATTCAGAAGAAGCAATTTGAAAGTTTTTAATATCATTTAGATTAATATTGAAGTTATCAGTTCTACACTGAACTAAAAAAATATCATATCCTTTTTTAAGAATTAAATTTAATTCATCACTATCTTTTTCCCAGACTGTATAACCCTGCTTCTTATATATATTTGCTATATATATTTTATAATCATCGCTACCGTCATTTATATCTAGGAACTCATTAATAGTACTTATTAATCTATTAATCTCCCTCTCTTCGCTTTTATTAATTCTTTTCTCCCTACTCTTTTTTGTATCACTAAAAACAGCATCTTTTAAGCTAGGGTTATCTATATTTAGGCAAACAGATTTTTTTTTTAATTTTATCCTGATAAAAAACTTATCCAACTGATATTTTATTGTTTGTGATAAACCCATTTTAATATATTCTAAACCTAAGTTATAATTTTTATTATCAGAAAATAATAATACTTTTTGGAAACTTCAATATTGTATCTATCAAATATAGATTGGTGTATATTTTTGAGTTGATATGAATGGTTTATTTATTCGATTTGATACTCCTATATATGACATCAATTTAGCTTTATTATTATACTGATTGATAGACTTGATTATCTTGCCGTTTATAATAAAAGGATTTCCACCTATATTTTATGATAATATTAATATTTGTTTTTATATATAAATATAAACTATCCAATCACTAAAGACGATTGGGTTTCCGACAATCTCTGCCATAAAGAAGCATTATAACAAATAATAAATAAGAAGTCAAGGTTCAGTTTTATAGCTTTCAGCTTAGTTTTTATATTATTTTAAGTATATATGGGTTTTTTTTAGTTGATTTGTTTAGATAGGTGAGATGAGGTTGCTGTTGCTATAGTTAGGATTGTAATAATGAAGCAGTAACAAATGCAATTATGATATAATTCTCAAATCAAAACCTATTTTCTAAGTAGGTTTTAATAAGTTTTTATGGACGGATAGATAAAAAATGTTATTTAATAAGAACAATCGTTTCAACCTTGCTAATTTAATCACTTTGAGTAATATATCATGTGGAATTATTGCTATCTATTTTATAGTACATGGTCAATTTTTTATAGCCATAGTATTAGCATGGATTGCAGGTGCTTTAGATATATTAGATGGAAAAGTGGCACGAAGATATAACCTCTCTACAGAATTTGGAATACAACTTGATAGCTATGCAGACTTTATCTCTTTTGTGATTATGCCATCATTTTTACTATTTTATGCAATTAGTTCTAATATCTCACCTATTGGCGAATTAATATTAGGTGTTATATTTATACTCTATATAATATCAGGTCTTAGACGACTTATAGAGTTTAATCTTAAAGTTGAAGTTGGAGAAGCAGAAAAATACTTTATTGGAGTTCCAACTCCACTAGGGGCAATTCTACTTTGGGTATTATATCTAATATTTGCATATGGTATTGTCTCAAATCCATATATAATTGGTCTATTTGTCACTATTGTTGCATGGTCATTAAATAGTAATTTAAAAATAAGACACCCATAATGATAAGTAAGATTAAAGTACAATTTAAAAATCTGTCAGAATTGGTTATGTTTCAACACAGCATATTCTCTCTACCATTTATATTTATTGCAATGGTTGTAGCCTCCAATGGTTGGTTTGGTTGGAAACTTCTATTTTTAGGAATTTTAGCCTCAATTAGTGCTAGAAATTTTGCAATGGGTGTCAATCGCTATCTTGACCGTGATATAGATGTCTTAAATCCAAGAACAAAAAATCGTCCATCAGTTGATGGTAGAGTTTCAGAAAATACAATGCTAGGATTTATTATAATCAATGCTCTAATTTTTATATTAGTAGCCTTTTTTATAAACTCTTTAGCGGTTAAACTATCAATTCCAATTCTATTTATCTTGGCTATTTATACATTTTTTAAACGCTTTTCATCATTAGCACATCTGATATTGGGTATATCATTAGGTTTAGCACCAATTGCAGGGGTTGTAGCTGTATCTGGAGAGATAACTTTATGGTCACTATATTTAGCAATAGGTGTAATGTTTTGGGTAGCAGGATTTGATTTACTCTACTCTCTACAAGATATGGAGTTTGACAAAGCCCATAATTTATACTCAATTCCATCTAAATTTGGAGCAAAAAAGACAATGTTGATTGCTAAAGTGTTTCATATCTTGACTATTGTTTTTTGGACACTATTTGTTTTAACTGCTGAATTAACATTTTTTGCACAATTAGCTATACTTCTTAGTGCAATTATGTTAGCTTATGAACATTATTTAGTAAATCAAGATTTTACAAAAATAGACAAAGCTTTCTTTACCATAAACGGATATTTGGGGATACTATTTTTAATATTAATTATTTTGGAGGTTTTTTAGCATGGAACTATTCTACACTTTAACAATATTTTCACTTATAGGTTTTATGAGTGTAATTGTTTATCTATTTATAGAGAAAACAAAAGAGGTTCAAAGAAGTGAGCGTTACGAACTATTAGAAGAGAGAATAACAAGGTTAGAGAGCTATGTGTATGAGTTGGAATCAAAGGTTTTAACTCCAGATAGTAAACTTAAGGAGAAAATAATTCAGATGTATAATGATGGAAAGGATATTATATTAATAGAGAATATACTAGGTATCCCTCGTTTAAAGATTGAAATGATACTAAAACAGTATAAAAGAGAAAATTCTTAAATCTTCTCTTGAATTTATTAATGAAATAGGATATAATTTCGTCTCCTCACATAAGCACTCATAGCTCAGCTGGATAGAGCAACGGTTTGCGGTACCGTAGGTCAGGGGTTCAAATCCCTTTGGGTGTACCATATATATTGATAAACCAGCTAATCTCTAAAGAAGATTGAACATCTTTGACTAAATCTGTACATAGAGAAAGTGTGGTTGTTAACAATCCTAACGGTTTTAATATTATTTATTGATGGAATTGAATATTAGTTGTAACATATTTTAATGCCCTTTTTTTAGCCTCATCTATTTTTGAAATATCTCTCCCACCAGCTTGTGCAAAGTCGGCTCTTCCACCACCACCACCACTTAAAATTGGCGCTATATCTTTTATCCAATCTCCAGCTTTAATTGGTGTATTTTTAGAGCCACAAGCTATCACAACTTTATTCCCTTTTTTCTGAAAAAGCATAATTGCAATATTTGTGTATCTATTTTTAGCTTCATCTATAAGCTCTTTTATATCTCCTCTATCTACCTCATCAACAATTACATTTATACCATTAATTACAATTGGCTTTAACTCTTTTTTTACTGAATTTAATGCACTCTTTAGCTCTTTTTTGAGAGATTTAATCTCATCTTTTAACCTTTTTACTCCTGCCACTACATTTTGATTTTTGACCTCCAATCTAACCTTGTGTAACTCATCTCTTAACTCTTTAACCGCTTTTATAGCACTATTTCCACATATAGCCTCAATTCTTCTAACTCCAGCACTTACTCCACTCTCTTTAACAATTATAAATAGACCAATCTGAGCAGTATTATCAACATGAGTTCCACCACAAAGCTCAATAGAGTCACCCATAGTAACAACTCTAACCTTTTTACCATACTTTTCACCAAATAGAGCCATAGCTCCACTATTTTTAGCTTCATCTATACTCATTATCTTAGTAACTCTAGGGATTGCTCTACTTATTTTATCATTTACCCAAGCTTCCACTTTTGCTATCTCATCTTTTGTCATTGCTTTTGGGTGAGAAAAATCAAATCTAAGTCTATTATCATCGTTTAAAGAACCAGCTTGGGTGATATGATTACCTAAGATAGCTCTTAGTCCCGCATGGAGTAGATGTGTGGCTGAATGGTGTTTCTCTATCTCTACTCTATTGTCATCTACTAAAGCCTCCACCCTATCACCAACAGAAAGCTCCCCCTCTATTTGAGATAGGTTCATATCCAAAAACTTTTTTGTATCAACTACTTTCGCTTTGCCCAATAGTTCACCTTTATCTCCAATCTGTCCTCCTGCTTCAGCATAAAATGGAGTTTTATCTAAAAGTACCCAACCTTTACCATTTAATTTATCAACTCTTTTAAAATTTTCATCTAAAAGGGCTAATATTGTAGCCGTGGTCTGTTTGCTTTCATATCCTACAAATTCATTATACTCTCCAAATTTCTCTTTTAAAGTTTTAAAATCACCTGTAGTGGAAATATCACCTGTACCTCTCCAATTTGCCTTAGATTGTGCCTTTTGAGCCTCCATTTTTCTATTAAATAAATCAATATCTAAACCCATCTTTTTCTCTCTTAGCATATCCTGAGTTAAATCAAGAGGAAATCCATAAGTATCATATAGTTTAAATGCTACTTCACCATTAAATATATCTTTTGTATGAGTTAACTCTTCATTAAACAGTTTAATCCCAGCTTCAATAGTATCAAAAAACCTCTCCTCTTCCATCTTCATAGATATTTTAATACTATCTGCTCTCTTTTCTAAATATCTATACTCTTTTCCCATAACAGAAATAAGCGTATTTACCAATCTATACATAAATGGTTCTCTTAATCCAAGTAGATAACCATGACGGATAGCTCTTCTCATTATTCTTCTTAAAACATATCCCCTTCCCTCTTTATCAAAATTAACCCCCTGTGCTAAAAGGAAAGAGACAGAGCGGAGATGGTCAGCTATTACCCTATAACTTGCACTATTTTCTGCTTCATATCTGTATGGAGTACCAACTATATTGCCAATTTTCTCTAAAAATGGCATAAAGAGACTTGAGTGATAGTTGTTATCAACACCCTCTTTAATTGCTACCACTCTCTCTAACCCCATACCTGTATCTATACTAGGTTTTGGAAGAGGGGTAAGAGTTCCATTTTCATCTCTCTCATACTGCATAAATACCAAGTTCCAAATCTCTAAAAATCTATCTCCATCTCCACCCATTTTATCTTCAGGAGAGTTGAATTTATCCTCTCCTTGGTCATAAAAGATTTCACTACAAGGACCACAAGGACCTACATCTCCCATTTGCCAAAAGTTATCTGTATCGCCAAATCTTAAAATTCTATCTTTTGAAATATATCTACTCCATATCTCTTCTGCTTCATTATCACTATTATGAACTGTCACCCAAAGTCTATCTATAGGCAATTCTAAATAATCACTGCTTGTAACAAACTCCCAAGCATAAGCTATTGCCTCTTCTTTAAAATAGTCAGCAAAAGAGAAGTTTCCTAACATCTCAAATAGTGTGTGGTGTCTAGCTGTATATCCTACATTATCGAGGTCATTATGTTTTCCACCAGCTCTAAGACAAGTTTGAGAACTTGTTGCACGAGGAGGGTTAGGGATAGGAGCTTCACCTGTAAAGATATTTTTAAATTGTACCATACCTGCATTGGTAAACATTAAAGTTGCATCATCGGGTACTAAAGCAGAGCTAGGTACCAACTGATGCCCTTTACTCTGAAAAAAGTCCAAAAATTGTTGTCGAATATCCATAATTATAATCCCATGTTTTAATTAAAGATATTTTAGCTAAAATGAGGTTAAAAAGTTAGTCTAATAGATTGGAATTTATAAAATTTTTTTTCAATAATCTATACTATCTTAACTCTACATATTAAAATTATTAACTAAGTTAAAGATATGTGTATAGAAAAGTAAACAATATATTTATATTATATATTATAAGACATAGATAAACTTGTATAAATCCTCTTTATGTTATCTTGTTATCATAAAAATAATTAAAAAAGGAAAAATAGTGAAACAGATATTGTCAATTGTAGCAATTACTGCTTTATTCTCAATTGGAGTAGTAGCAGATGAGGTGAAAGCTGAAACAAAAACAGAAGTGGTTCAGACAAAACAGCAGAGTGGAGTTGTAATCAATCTTGCCGGAAAGCAGAGAATGCTTACACAAAAAATGAGTAAAGAGGCACTTTTTATTGCAAAAGGTATAGATGTAGAAAAAAATAAAGATAACTTAAAGAAAACTGCTGAACTTTTTGATAAAACTCTTAAAGGTTTAGTAGCAGGAGATAAAGATTTAAATCTTCCAAAAACTGAAAACAAAGAGATTTTAGCTCAATTAGAAGAGGTAAATAAACTTTGGACATCTTTTAAAAAGAGTATAGATAAAGTAATTGAAGGGAAATCTGATAAGGCAACACTTGAAGCTATTGCAAAAGAAAATCTACCTCTTCTTAAAAATATGAATAAAGCTGTTGGAATGTTTACTAAAGCAAGTGGTTCTAAATTAAATCCAGAGATGGCAAAAACTATTAATCTTGCAGGAAAGCAGAGAATGTTAACTCAAAAAATGACAAAAGAGTTGCTTTTAGTTGCTAATGGTATTGATGCAGACAAAAACAGAGAAAATGCTAAAAAAACAGGTCAGCTATTTGAGTCAACTTTAAAAGATTTAACTGATAAGTGTAAAAATGAAGATATTAAAAAGCAGTTGGGTGTAGTTGCTAAATTGTGGGGTGATTATAAAGCCATTATAGAAAAAGTTGACACTTCTGATGCTTCATTAAAAAAAGCAGAAGAGTTAAATATGCCTCTACTAAAAGAGATGAATAAAGCTGTTAAAATGTATGAGGCATCTATCAAATAGAATTTCTTTTCTCTATATGGAATTATTTAATAAACTCCCTAGCACTAACGCTCAGGGGGTTTAATTCTTGTATTTTAAACTCTTAATATATTTCTTAAATCTTCTATTTAATGTTGATTGTGATAATTTATCTATCTCTTTTTCTATTTTTGCAGAAGCTGATTTAATTTTAGGGTCAATATATAAAATAAGTGGGTCAACTTTTAATGCTTTATAGTTAATTCCTATTAGTTTTAATCCATCAAGCTCTTTAATTCGAGATAGAGCCACATACCCTTGCCCAACTTCAAATGTTTTAGATAGGTCTATTTGAGCAGAACTTAATGTCATACCTTGTGATTTATGAATTGTAATTGCCCATGCAAGTCTTAATGGTATTTGAGAAACCGTTGCTAAAATTTCACCTTGATTATTTTCTAGTGTCCAATCCTCATATTCAACTCTTATTCTATCTCCATTAGATGTTCTAACTATCGGCATATTATCTATTGGACTAAAACCCTCAACAACTCCTGTTGTTCCATTTACATAATCTTTTTCATGGTTGTTTTTAATAAAAATTACAACAGCATCTTTTTTAAGAGTTAACTCTTCTAATACAAGTGATGATTTAAAGATTTTTTCAACATTTTTTTCACTTCCTTTGGACTCATATAGATATACTTTTGGTTCACCTTTTAACTTATTTAACTCAATATTATTAATCTTGTCCACATCTGCATTATGTGTATATAGTTTTGTAGGTGTAAAATTTGGAGTTAACTCAATATTAAATCTACTCTCTAACATATCATAAGTATAGTCTGATATTTTACCCCCTCTAATCTCATCTAATATCCTAATAAGTCGAATATCATTTTGTCTAAATTTCTCCTCTAGGTAACAACTTTTTAGATTTAACTCTTTCCAAGATTGGGTTTGCCAAGCAAATCGTTTCTCTTTTTTAGTTTTAGATACGGGAGGAAGTTGAAAGAAATCACCTGATAGTACAACTTGGACCCCTCCAAATGGTTCTATTGATTCCTTAAAATTTTGAAGTATAATATCCATAGCAGAAAATATCTCAGGAGAAACCATTGAAACCTCATCAACAATTAGAACTTGAAGATTTTTAAATCTCTTTTGAAGATATTTTTTATCTAAAAGATAATCTATATAACCCTCATCAATTTTATCTCTAATACCTAAAGAGAAATAGGAATGAATAGTTTGCCCTTTTAAGTGGGAGGCTGAAATTCCTGTTGGGGCTACAACAGCCGGATATATCTTTTGAGATTTTAGGTATTTAATAAATTCTCTTAACAGATATGTTTTTCCCGTTCCAGCACTACCTGTAATAAAGACATTCTCTCCTAATTTTAATATATTTAATGCACTTTTCTGTTTCATAATTAAACCATTATACTATCTATTTTCTCCTGCATCTGTTGAAAGGAGGTTAATTTATATGTTATATCTTGATAAACCTCCATATCACTATCAGTAATAATATTTTTATCATCTATAAATAGAAGGCTGGGTAGCTTTTCTGTTTTTATTATTTGAGTAATATTTTTATGAAGGGAATCAGATTGTACCCTGTCTAAAAGAACACTATAATAATTTCCACTATTTATTAACTCCATAAATTTATCAATCTCAAAAACTATATCAAAATCATAACCCAATTTCTCTATTATGGCACCAACTATTTTGGCCTCTATTTTTGTCTCTTTATATATTAGAATATTTTTTGTAACACTCTCTATCTCTTTTTCTGCAAAAAACTTTTTTAAAATATTTAAAAAAAGGTTTAAATCAATAGGCTTTGGTATATATTCGTCCATTCCACTAGATAAAAATCTCTCTCTATCTCCATTTAATGCATTTGCTGTTACTGCTATTATTGGTATATGGGTTAGATTATTCTTTTTTTCATACTCTATTATGGCTTTGGTTGCTTCAACCCCATTCATAATGGGCATCTGTATATCCATAAAAATAACATCATATTTCTTCTCTTTTCGCATCTGAAAGCCTATCTGCCCATTTTCAGCTATATCACAATTAATCCCTATATTTTTCAGTGTATGTTTCATCATTTTTCTATTAATAGGATTATCTTCAACTACAAGTGCATTTATATTATTAAATATGGGTAAATTATTTTTCATTTTTAGTAATCCTCTATTTTTTTTAAATTATATCTCAGTTATTATAACAAGAGAGATAATTTTATATTTATTTTTCTATTCATTTTGATAAGTGAAATCAATAATTGAAAAAAAATTCACAATTTATTTATCTTTATGTAAACAGTTGATATAATTTCATCGTCAAAAATAGTGATATTAAGTAAACTTTTATAAAAAATGTATTTGAGATTATCTTCAATAGGAGAAAAGATGGGTAAAAAGAGAACTATAGGAATGTGGTTATACTCCAATAGTGGTGGTAATGCTATTGGAAAAAAAATTGTTAAAAAATTAAAAGAGAGAGATATTGAGACAATAGAGAATATTAATCTAAGACATGCTACAGCCAAAAATGGAAATATTATTTATAATGGGATAAAACTAAACAAATTAGACCTATTTTTCTCATATAATGCAGGGGAACAGACACAATATCAAGTATATCTATATCAAGCTCTTAATCGTGTTATTCCCATGATAAATAGTTACGACTCTTTTGCTCTTACAGAAGATAAGTTTCAAACTGCATTTCTACTTAGACAACATGGTATATTGACACCAGATTATAGATTATGTCACAGAGATGATACGGAGGAGCTAAGAAAGACAATTAAAAAGTGGGACAAAATGGTATATAAACCAACTGATGGTTGGGGTGGTATAGGACTTACAAAAATAGAGAGTGAAGCGAATTTAGATATGTTAATGCCATTTCTAAATCAGATAGATTTGAGATATTTTTATGTAGAGAGGTTTATAAAATATGATAATACAGATTTTAGAGTAGATATAGTTGACGGCAAATTTGTCAGTTGTTATGGTAGAAAAGCTAGTAATACGGATTGGAGAACCAATATAACAAGTGGTGGTTCTGTATTTATGAGAGAGGCTAATGATGAAATTATAAATATAGCCAAAAAAGCCGCAAAAGTTTGTGGGACTGATATAGCAGGTGTTGATATTATATATGATTTAGAAAAAGAGGAGTATATTGTTTTAGAAGTTAATGGAATTCCAGCTTTTGCAACACCTGAACAAGAGAAAATGGGACTAAATTTTAATGATAAAAAGATAGACCTCATAGTAGATATGATAGATAGAAAAACAAAAAAATAATAAAATTTAAATAAAATAGAGGATATGTAAAATGGGCTTAAAAAATAGTGAATTACCAAAGTTAGGATTTTTATATTTAGATTATGTATTAAGATTTTTTGACCATTCAAACTTTAAAGGTTGGCCAAATAAAATAGAAAGTGTAACTTACCATTGGAAAGATGATAAAGATAGATTTATAGCTGAGGTTAAAAGAAAAAAGATTGATGTATTAATTGGAAATATTCCAGCTACTGCCTATGAGACATTTAGAGAAATAGCACGAGAATTACCAAATGTGAGATTTATTCCATCTCTTGACACTCAATTTTCAAATAAATCAAAAGAGAATGTAACAAGATTTGCATGGAAATATGGTCTGCCAATTCCTAAAACATACATATATTATAATAGAGGAGATGCAGACACATTTTTAAAAAAGACAAACTATCCAAAAATTATTAAAAAGTCTTACGGTCCATCTAACTATGGTGGATATTTCGTTCATAAAGTTAATTCATATAAAGAGGCTAGAAGCCTATTTGATGAAAAGAAATATCACCCTATGTATATTCAAGATTTTGTTCCTATGGAGGCAGACATTCGTGTAATGTTAATTGGTCATAAACCGGTTTGTGCATTTTGGAGAAGAGCTCCAAAAGGTGAATGGCTAACAAATACATCTCAAGGTGGAATAATGGACTATATGAATGTTCCAAAATCTGTATTAGATTTAGCAGTTAGAGCAAGTAAAGCTGCTAATGCAGAGTATTGGGCATGTGATATAGCCTATGGAAAAGATGGAAAAGTGCGAATTTTGGAGTGTGCTACAGCCTTTGCAGCATTCCCTTATATTCGAGATTGGATTGGTCAATATTTAATGTGGTCTCTAAGTAAGGGTAGATTTAGAAAACCAAATATTCCAATGTTTAATTGGGAAGAACTTGGTAAAATCTCTCCAGATTTATTAAAAACTATGAGACATATTACATTTGGTGAGTATAGACCATCTTATGATGAAGCTTTTTTTAGTGCTAAGAAAAAAGTATATGGTGAAAAAAAGATTTATCTACACCAATTAGACTCACAATATAAGATGTTTAATGTTAAAGAGAGAACATTTGAAGAGTGGCCAAGTGAAAAATGGAACTATCAAGATAGATTTGCACTCAAAAATTTAAAATCTATGAAAGTACCTTTACTAAAAAAAGAGGAAGCACCTGAAGTTAGTGGAGATGAAGCGTCAGAAGTTATAGATATAACTAATGAAGAGTTAGAGAAATTTCTTCTATCTATAAAAGGTATCGGTCAAAAGAAATTGGCTAAAATTGTTACATATTTTGATACCCATGCTAATATTATAGAGACACTTCAAAGAGAGCCTAGAGCCTTAGGAAATGTAAAGAGTATTAATGTTAAAATAGTTACAAGAATAGCTGAGGCGTGGGAAAACTATAAAAAAGAGTTATTAGTGTCTGTAATAGATTAAATTGCTCTAAGTTTCTAGCTTAAAATATGCTCTTGAACTTCCCAATCACTAAAGATGATTGGGCTTTCCTAAAACTCTGCTACTTAAAGCAGAATAATTCACAAATAAATGAGTATAATAGTATGATATTTAGGTGTTTATTTTTATTTTTTTTTATCAATGGCGAAAGCCGATTTTAATACTACAAGAGTAGATAAATATTATAATAATCTATGTCAAATCTTAATTGATAGTAGTAATAGTGTCGATGATTACTTTATAGATGGTAATGGTAGCAAAAGTAGTAAAACAGAAGCAGAACTTAAAACATCTTTTGCTATGGAAAGTGGCAAAAGAAGTGAATATGCTATGCGTCTAAGAGTTCGTTTAAATTTGCCCAAAATCCAAAAAAAACTCCATCTTATCTTTGAAGATGAAGACAGTGATGATATATTTTATGATGGTACTACACTGGATAATCAATATAAAGTAGAAGATAAAAAGTACTTTTTGCGTTTGGATTTCTTTAATGAGGTTGTAAAAAAGATAGATTTGACTACAGGTATTGGTGTTAAATTTAGAGGTTTTAATCTATATCCGTATTTCAATCTAAAAACTAAATATATATTAGATAATAAAAATGCAGTAGCTAATAATCGTTTCCGTATATATAGTAATGGAGATTATGAGGATACCATAAATCTTAATAAATTAAGCTATTTTAGTGGTACTGTTTATCTATTTTACCGCAATTTTTTTAGATATAGAAGTTGGATAGATAGAACAAGTATAGTAAATAGTATATCAACCACAAAAATATTAACAGACAAAAAGAAATTAACCATAGGTGTCTCTTTGGCTAGTGAACTTAATATTTTTAAGATATATATCAAATATAGACAACTATATTTAGCCTATAGAGAGTTATTTTATAAACATTGGTTATACTATGAATTTTCCCCCTCTATATTATGGAGAGAAGAAAATAACTATGACCGCTCATATAGATTTATGTTTAATATTGGTATAAATTTCAAAAAATATTAATCTGTACTAAAAATTCTGTTTTCTATGATTTTTTATTAAAAAATAGATTATAATTTGTAAAAAGGTAATTGCATGGAAAGAACTATTAAGTTGGAAACCTCTTGGTTAGAGGAGCTAAAAGATGAATTTAATAAACCATATATGAAAAATCTAAAAGAGTTTTTAATACAAGAGAGAAAAGCGGGTAAAAGAATTTTACCAAAAGGTTCACTCTGGTTTAATGCACTTAACTCAACCCCACTATCTAAAGTAAAGGTTGTAATTATTGGTCAAGACCCATATCCAACTGTTGGACACTCTCATGGACTCTGTTTTTCTGTTCTTCCAACAGTTAAACCTCTTCCTAAATCACTTTTAAATATATATAAAGAGCTATTTGATGATTTGGGGATTAATAATTTTCATACAGGATACCTCCAACCTTGGGCAGAGCAGGGAGTTCTACTTTTAAATGCAACTCTTACTGTTGAGGCTGGAAAATCAAATTCGCATCAAGGAAAAGGGTGGGAAATTTTTACCGATAAAATTATTGAAATAATCAATAGAAAACTAAATCATATTGTCTTTATATTGTGGGGGAGTTATGCTCAAAAAAAAGGTTCATCAATAGATACAAGACGACATTTAATTATTAAATCTCCTCACCCGTCACCACTATCTGCATATAGGGGTTTTTTTGGGAGCAGACCATTTTCATACACAAATACCTATCTAATTCAAAATGGTATAATCCCAATAGATTGGAGAGTATAAATTAATCATTTTCACACTGTTGAATATTTAAATTAGAGAGTAATCTCTCTATAAATTCTCCGCAAGTTCTACTACATATATAGTCATCTCCCGAAAACTCCACACTACAAAATGACCTCTTCTCATCGCCTTTTCTATAAATCACCTCAGGATGTATATCCAATTCCTGTTCTAAATTGGCAATATTCTTACATATTTCAGATTTATAAGATGGATTATCATATTCAATAATCAATCTCATATAACTCTCTTCCATTCTGACCATGGCTGTTTTTTTACATAACATAACATTTCCTTATAATTTAAATAGAATGGCAATATAATAACACCATTTACTTTATTTTATACTTTAAATAAAAAAAAAAAAATA
>Ga0256914_1002317_pt1 | contig 16106 bp, 15 predicted proteins | sample HulkmetaG_FD_191571 | JGI IMG/M metagenome (GOLD analysis project Ga0256914, IMG submission 191571) | Hydrothermal chimney microbial communities from Main Endeavour vent field at the Juan de Fuca Ridge, Pacific Ocean - Hulk | ecosystem: Environmental > Aquatic > Marine > Hydrothermal vents ... | reverse complement strand
CAGTCCGTGATTTGCAGAAAGGACTCCGCAGCATGGTCAAGATGGCGAATCCCGAAATGGGCAAACTGTACGAGGCCATGAACAGTACCTATGCCCGTATGATGAAATTCGTCAACGAAACCGATGTTGGAAAGAAGCTACTCAAGAAGCCTCTCGACATCGCCAAAGAGGATGAGCTGTTCGTCAAGATGGCGACGAATCTGGAAGGAAAGACTCCCCAGATCGTGCAGGCTTTCGACAAGCTCGCTCCTGCGAAAAGGGCGGCGGCGGAACGGAAACTACTCGAAAGCCTCGTCAACACTTCCAAGGTCGATGCCACATATCTCAAAGAGCCGATCATCGATTTCGAGAAACTCGGCCAGAAGCTCGATAAAATCTCTCCCTTCAAGGATAAAATCTTCCGAATGAACAGGGAAGACTTCGAGATCATGAAGGATGTCGTCGACCGTGTCCGTCCGATCAACAAACTTCTCAGAGAAGGTTTCAAGACCCGATCGTCCGGAGGGAAGGTCACGTCGGATATCAATAGCTGGCTCTCTTGGGGTATCGTCAGGGTCGCCCGCCTTCTTTCTCAGTCCGTCTTGCAGTTCTTTTCCAAGGACATCGCTTTCAAGAAGACGCTCGGACAGGCCGTTGCAGAAACAGGTATCAAGAGTCCGACAGCCGTCATGAAGGTATATCAAGGCATGGGACGGAAAGCCATCCCACTGCTCTCAGAAGCTCTCGACCTCAAGAAAATCGAGAAAGCCATCCGTGAGGGCAAGGGTGTCAAGCTCAACCGCTTTGAAAGTTACGCGATGTTCGGTGTCCCTTTTGGAATGGAGATCAAGACTGACGACAAGGGCAAAATCACCGATATCAAGTTCGATGCGGAAAAGGTGGCAATGGGCATGGCCTTCGCCGGAATCTTCCTCGGCAAGGCTCCAGAGTCCCTTGTCCGAAAAGCCCGCCAGATGCTCAAATCAGGCAAGACTATGAAGGATGTCTGGAAGGAGCACGGGATTTATCGCGGTGTCGATGGGAAATGGAGACTCGCCTTTCAGAGCAAAGATTTCCGCCTTGATATGAAGAAGTTCGAAAAGTCCATAGAGAAGACTCAGAATATCCTCAAGAAAAAGATGGCTACGGAATCTCAGTTCGACCTCTACGCCGTCATGGATGGTTTCGGGTCTCGTCAGGAAGCTATCGCCTACGCTATGGCGAATCCGAAGTCAGGCCTTGGAAAACTGCTCAAGAAGATTCAGAGTTACGAAAAGCAAATCGAGAAGGCCAATACCTACACCTTAGAAGACATCGTCACCAACAAGAATGCTGAAATTTTCAAACGTTATCCTGAGCTTCGACAGAAGAAGGTTGTGCTGGAACCTGACGAGCCTATGAATGCCGGGTATAGCAACCCTCATCAAATTTCCCTCAATCCCAATACTTACATTGCTGCTATGGACAAAAAAACAGGTGAGAGGCTGTTGCAGGACACGGTGACTCATGAAACCCAGCATTCTCTGCAGACCATTTCCGGTTTCAGCGGCGGCGGAAACATAGACACCGCCGTCTGGGCTTCAGTCGCCAAAGCCGATTCGAAGGCAGCTTCCATCATCAAGAAAATCGCCGGAGCGAAGACGGAGGCCAATAGGGAAAAGTACTTCAACGAGCTGGCCGAGTACATGGCGGCCAAAGGCTATCCTTCCCCCTCGGACTGGTTCGCTCGGCATAAGGATGAGGTCGTCAAGGCATACCAGAATATGTACGGAGAGGCCGAGGCGAGATTCGCTGGCATGACGAGAAGTATGTCGGCCAAAGACCTCGAAAATATGAGAAAGGCTGGAATCCTGCCAGAAGAGGTCATTGTCAAAAAGAACAGATTGAAGAGCTGGAAAGACCTTATCGTTGTGGACAAAGAGAATCCGTTCTTTTTCCATGAGCCGCAGGCCTATTTCAATATCCTGACCAAGAAGGGATATCAGCCCAAGCCAGAGCATTTCGTCGCCCTGAAACTGGCGGGAAAAGACCCTGTTTCCATACAACGGGTCGAGAAAATTCTCAGCCAGACCAAATCTGGACAGAAGGTTTTGGAAAAGGCGAAGAGGGATGGCCTCCGCCCCCTGCTGGCGTATATGACCGACGAAGAGCTTTCCAACCTCTCGACGGCCATCTACAAAAACATGAAGCAGGCCATCAAGTCCGGCCAGACCTACAAGGTCAACGAGCTGGAGTCGGCAGCCAAGGTCGGAGCTAGGGCGAAAGAGTGGTATGAGAAGCAGACCATCGGTCTCGAGTATCTGATGGGCAAACAGGATGTTGATTTGTTCAGGAAAATCACAGGTATCCTCTCCGCTCAGTCGGAGGTGAGTCGAAACGCCTACGATGCCATCAAGTTCTGGACGAAGTGGACAGAGGCCGGGCGACCTACGGATTTCGATACCATCTGGGACATCGTTCATGGGAACAAGATTTTCGCCACGAAGGTCGACGCTTTGAAAATCACGCAGGCCATCAACGGGCAGAAGGTGAAGTACAAGTCCATGAAGGTACCTTCATTCACCGCCAACCTCGAAGGAGACATGTCAAAGTTTGTCACCGATACCCACGAGGCGAGATTGAAAGGTGTCAACGCCCCGAACATAGCGAAAGGAGTCGATCTCGCCGACACCGTCATTGGACGTATCGCCGCCGACAAGTTGACGCAGAAGAGCGGAATGCTTTGGTATCCGGCCGATGTGCAGGCGGCTTCTTGGACATTCTCCAAGACTCTCAGCGACATGGTTAAGGACAACCCGGATGCCCTTGAAAGAATTCTTGGCAAACAGGCCTTCAATGAGATGAAGAAGTTTGTGAGGAAGGAAGGTGCGGGATTTGTGGACAACTACATCCACAACGCCATCTTCAAACGACTACTCAAAAAATTAGGAGTGACAAATGCTGACATCAAAAGAGCAGGTGAAGTCGTTGCTACACGCAATGCGACAGGAGCAGAGGCGGAAAGTCGGTTACCTCTCACAGGTTTTGATAGGAAAACCCTTGGTAAATTGGCAGTCCGAGTCCTCAACACCAACCAAAGCAAGGAAGCGAAAAACTTCGTCAAAAAGCTGAAGAACGGCTGGAAGATAGACGGGTCAAAGGGAGGTACGAGCTACTACATCGTCGATCCCGCCAAGGCCCAGACGAGACGGGATGTCGTCTATGTAGGCGGCAAACCTATCAAGCTGACCGAGAACGATGCCGTCATCAACCTGACTCCGGTAGGAGGGGTCTCCAACGAAGAGTTTATCAAGAATTCCAAACGGTATATCGAAGAGCTGAAACGCCTCGCCAGAAAACATGGCGTGAAGCTCAAGGGCGGACTGTCGGTAGTAGACGGTCTCTTCGAAGGCTCCAGCGAGAAGTCCCTGCAGTTCATTGTCCGTGGCGATCAGAAGAATGTGAAGAGGTTCGTATCCGAGTACGGAGACAAATACAGTCAGTGGAGCGTCCACATTGGCAAATTGACAAAGAATCCGTTCAGCGTCAATATCCAGATTCCGAAAGGCAAAGAAAAAGAGCTTCACAATCTTCTCAAGAAGCACGGTTTCGCCGGGGCGACTTACGACAACGGTGTTCTTCGCCTCGATTTCATCAAGGAATACAATCCGAAGTTTGGCAAGCCCGGTTTCCATCAAAGAGAGGAGTTTCAGAAGTTTCTCAAGGAGGCGCAGGCTTTGGCGAAAGATGTAGGCGGAAAGGCGGAGTTGAAGAATGTGGACGTGACCCCGATTTTCAATGGAAAGTTCATGTCAGGAAAGAACATCGAGACATACGACAAGTATATCCGACTGCATCCGGCCACCCTAGGTGCGATGCTCGGCTTCGAAGTCGGTCAGGATGACAAAGGAGATTGGCACTTCGCCTACGATCCTGCCAAAGGCCTTCTTGGGGCTGCAGGAGCCGCTTTGATGGTGAATCCGAAGTACGCCAAGTCCCTCGCCAGCAAAGAGTTCAAGGCTTTGATGGGATGGCTCTACCGGACTGGCAAGCTTCATATCCGTAATCCGCACAAGGTCATCACAGAGGCGAAGCTGGTAAAATATGTCCATCACGCCAATCAGGCAGCCAATCCAGAGGAGAGTGAATAATGGCAAGAGAGATTAAAACAATCCGTGACAAAGACGAGGTGGAGCAGCTCTCCGACCTGAACATGATGTTCGGCGAGGCTCACACCCACAACCAGACTTACAAGAACCAAGCTCTCGAAGCGAGGAACTACTACGACGGGAACCAGTGGACGGAGGAGGAACTCCGCATCCTTCGGGAGCGGAAACAGCCCCCTGTCGTCTACAACAGGATCAAACCCATCGTCAATACCATCATCTCCTTGCAAAAGGGCAACAGGGCCGACATTTCCTTCAAGCCATACGATATGAGCGACCACGATTACATGGTGGCTCAGTTCTATACCACCATCGGTAAGCACGACAATCGCATCGCCAAATACGCCTACTATGAATCACGGGCGTTCAAAGACTACGTCATCACTGGCCGTGGGGCGATTCAAGCCTACTACGACGAGGAGAAGGAGCGGTTGGCCTACGACTATATCGATTTCCGCGATTTCTATGTCGATCCCTCTTCGAAGATGGACAGTCTGGAAGATGCCGACCACGTCCATATCGCCACCTACATCGACGAAATCGATCTGAAATTGCTCTACGGAGCGGACGTGGACGATGTCACCTCTTCCAATTCAGGTTTCGACGAAAGTGAATTACCTGCCATCGAAGCAGGGGTGGCCGACAAAGTCCGCCTCGTGCAGAGCTGGGTGAGGGTACCCGTTCGTGACGAAAAGACTGGGATGTTCAGGAACGAATACGACTGCTTTATCTGGATCGATGGAAAAATCCTGAAACACTATGTGAATCCCTACCCGACGATGGGGCGTTACCCTGTGATCCAGATGACCCTGTATCGTGACCTCGACAACCATCCTTACGGAATCGTCAAGGAGCTTATCGACCCGCAAAGGGTGTTGAACCATACCCGCTCCAAGGCTGCCTTCGTTCTCAACACCCGCAAATTTGTCTACAGGGAAGGCGCGTTCGACGGCTCGGAACGTGATCTGGCCGAGAAGCTCAACCAGCCCAATTCACTCGTCGCATTGGAAGATGGGGCGAACGACATCGCCGACATCACTCCCAAGCAGGATTTACAACCTCTATTGGCGATGATGGAGCAGAGTCAAGCCCAGATTCCAGATATCGCCGGAGTGGGGGAAGAGGTCTCTGCAATGGCGGACAAGACCCTGTCCGGCCGGGCCATCGCTCTCCGCCAGCAGAGCGGTCTCACCCGGCTCACCGAAGTGTTCGACGGGCTGATGAGATTCCGTGAGGCGGTGGGACGGTGTATGCTCTCAATCATCCGTGACTATTACAGCTATGGAAGAGTCGCACGACTTATCGCTCAGGGAGGAGACGAAGAGGCGAAGCAGATCGATGTGGGCAAAGTTTGGGATTTGGTGAACAAGGACACAGTTACCGAGTTCGACATCGTCACAGGAACCGATCCGGTCACGTTGACCCAACAGACCGAAGCCTATCAGAACTTGCTCCAGATTTTCGCCCTGAATCCGCAGGCGGTTCCGGTAGAAGCCCTTGTACAGTTCTCCAACATGAGCAACAAGCACGAGATTCTTCAGGTTATGCAGCAGCAGAATCAACAGTTGCAGCAGATGCAACAGCTTCAGTATGCGGTCGAGCAGCAACAGCAGACGATCGAGCAGTTGCAGAAGGAGTTGGAGGCTAAGGACAACACAATTCTGAAACTGCTCCAGCAGGCATCTCAGAATGTAGGTAGACAGCAATAAGTTTGTGCTATAATTTACATATAACAACCCTTACCAAGGAGATATGATGGCTGACAAGAATTTCAACCCGGCAGAGCTGGAGGTAGACGAAATCGAAGAGGCACTGGCCAGTGCCGACTTAGACCTCGATGATGAGGAAGAAACGGACACCGAGACCGCCGAAGAAGGCGAGGAAGAAGTCGAAAACGAACTTAAAGGTGATGAAACCGACGAATCAGAAGAAGAAGGAGAAGAAACCGTCGACGAAGACGAGATTGACGAGGTGCTGAAAGCCCTCGAGATCGACACCGCCAAAGAGGGCGAGAAAGAATCTGAATCTGAAACCGAAAACGAACTGACGGAGCAAGAAGAGGAAGACCTCCTCTCCAAGCTCCTTGAAAACCCTGAAGAAGTTATCGAGTCTCTCGTCGAGAAGAAACTCGAAGAGCGGCTCAGGCAGGAAACCGAACAACAGCGGATGATGGAGGAGAAGTGGAACACTTTCCTCACTCAGGCTGAAGAGGTATCGAAAGAATTCCATGACTTCGACGAGGTCATGGACGAAGGCGTTCTGGCCAAACTGGCGGAAGACCCGAAGAATGCGGCTCTTGTGCTGGAGGCCGAGAACATTGCAGAGGCGGCGTACTACTATGCGAAGTTCGGCACACCGATTCCGTCCGCCAAACAGCTCAAGGAGCTTTTGACCAACCAGCCTGCTTCTGACGAAGAAGAAGGCGAAAAGAAAGAAGCTCCCAAGCCTCCCAAAGGCAAGGCTGTCGGCGTTGTGGACGAAGACGTGGTGCCGGATACGCTCGATACAGCCGACCTCGATTTCTGAAATCGAATAGGAGATAGAAAATGGCTCAAACTGTAATTCGCCACGACGACGCATTGGCGATTCGTCAGTGGGATAAAAAGGTCATTCTGGCCGCTCGTAAAGCGACCTTCTTCGACCAGCTCAAGTCTGTGGATACGACCAACAAAAAAGTCCAGAAGATGGTCGAATCCTATGAACGCAAGGGTATGGCAGTCCTTACCGACAACAACGGATTCATGCAGTCGAAAACCCTCGGCATGAACGAGGGACGCGAAGCAATCTTCCCGCTGCAAGTCCACAACGAGGACGAAGCGTGGGTCACCGGGGACAACCTGCTCGAAGGTCACGAAAAGAACCTGAAATTCGCTGACCAAGCAGTTGTGTGGGATGTCTACAAAATCGGTGTCAACCGTGGAGGTACCCGCACCAAATACGAAACGGCACTCGACCTCGTCCGTGCGATGCACACTCAGGTCAAGATCGACGTTACGGAAAAACTCGACCGCCTGCGATTCAGCGCTCTGAAGCCCACTGCGGCTCAGAATGTCCTGACCACCAGCGGTACGGCGATCCGTGAGCGTATCGGCGAAGTCGTGGATGCGGCTCAGACTGGCAAAGGCATCGAAGCCACTGGCCATGTCATCAAGCCCGTCTACATCGGGGGCGAGCCCTACTATGTTCTTGGACTGTCCATCAACGATGCACGGAAGTGGGTCAACAGTGCGGACTACCTCGAATCACAACGACTGGCGAACATCCGGGGTAACCGCAACCCGGTATTTACTGGAGCATTGGGAACCATCGAAAATGTCATCCTGATGAAGCACCATATGTTCGAAGACGGCAAGTCCATCCTCATGGGCGCCCAAGCCATGCTCGAACTGTGGGGAGGAGAGAAACTGAAGCAGGTTGTCGGTTATGGAAAGTACGGTTCCGAAGAGTCCATGAGCCTCGGTGTTTTCCTCTACTACGGAGTCGAAGGCGCCAAATTCTCAGACGGATTGGTATTCGGCACCCTGCAGGCAAACGTAATTCCGTAACAAGGAAACTGAATGAAGACCAAACTGATGGTAGTCGTTCTTGACGAGGGAGAGGCAATGACAGTCCCCCTCGCCAACGGAGAATTCAAAAAGGTGGTCAAAGGCGACATCGTAGAGGTTGCCGAAGACTATAAGAATGCCTACCTCGAACCTCATAAGAGCCGGGGAAAGCAGGCAGAGAAACAAGGAGATAAGTGATGGCTAAATTCGTAGACTATCAAAAGACCCGCACCTTCATGGTAGGTGTCGGTTCTGACGCTCAGGGTGTCGGTAACGAGATTTTCGTCGACATCCCCAAAAATTCTATCGTTACGGTCAAGGCGGCTGTAGCGGTTCCCTTCAACGGAATCGAGCCTACACTGGACGTTACCGACACGTCTGGGGGCTCTTATATCAACGGTGCAGACCTCGCAACCGTTGGCATGAAAGGCGGTGGCGATGGTTTTCTGTCAACGGACGGTTCCGTGAAGATCGCGGTCAGCGGTTCCGGCTCCACGACTGGGACGGCTTTCGTTTCCGTGACCTACATCAACGAAGAACTGTCAGACGGGACTTGGAGCAACGAAGGCTAAGGAGTCGCTCTGGCGACATGACGGCGAGGGCGACTCCGCTCTCGCCTTTGTAGTTTAAGGACTGGCAAAAATGGATTACTACAACTTGCAGGAAATCCTCGATAGCGGCAAAATCGACCAGTCCATCGTAGGTGCTGTCAAGCGACTCAAACTCGCCATCGAAGATGTAATCAATCTACAGACAGAGCTCGAAAAGAAGCTCGAACAGATTTACACTTCCGGCCCGATTCAGGGAGACGGAACCCAACAAAACCCCCTGACCGTTCAGCTTCCCCCAGTTATAGGAGATATGCAGAAGTCGGTGTACGACTCCGACGACGATGGTATCGTGAACGACTCGGAGCGTCTCGGCGGCAAACTGCCGAACGAGTACGCCACGGCTACTCACACTCATCTGGTCGAGCAGATCACCAACTTTACCTCAGGAGTCCTTGCGATTCAGGAGATTCAGAATGCCATCAACAAGGCGCATGAACATCCAAACAAGGCACTACTTGACGCTCTGACCAATAGCGGGGACGGCTCTCAGTATTTCGGTGACGATGGAAAATTCCACCCACTCCCCAGTCCCGGAGGCGGCGACGGTGGCGGAGATATGACGATGGATGTGTACGATTCCAACAGAAATGGTATCGTCGACGATGCGGAAAGGCTCGGGGGCAAATTGCCGAACGAGTTCGCTCCGTCGGCGCACACTCACACTTCCACTCAAATCACCGACTTCAACACGGCCGTGGAGAACAACCCGACGGTTCAAAACCTCGTATCAGCGAAACATACTCACTCCAACAAGGCGCTTCTCGACGTTCTCACAAACAGCGGGGACGGCACGAAGGCTCTGATGGACAATGGAACGTATGTAGTCGTTTTGCAGACCGTCGCGGTCGACGGTACGACTATCGCTGGCGACGGAACTCCGGGTAACCCTCTCAGGGTCATCGGAGGAGGCGGAAACGATACGATCGACGGGAATGATGGCAGCACTACTTTGGATGGAGGCGACGCTTATTCAAGCGGCACAGAAATTATAGACGGAGGAGCAGCTAATGGCTAAAATTCTTTTACGCAGAGATACCTCTGCAAACTGGCAATCGGTGAACCCGATTCTGGGCCAAGGCGAACTTGGCGTTGAATTGGATACCGGGAAGGCGAAGCTTGGCGACGGGACGACTGCATGGAACGACCTCGCCTACTTCAAGGATGTCGTGTTCGAACAGACCGACAAGGACAATATCCAGACTGCTCTCAGTCAGGCTCACAGCCACGCCAACAAGGCTTTGCTCGATGCTCTGACGAACAGCGGGGACGGTACGAAATTTCTCTCAGACGACGGTACATACAAAATCATCGAAGCAGGTACAGCGAATCAGGAAGTCTACACTTTCGACACCTATGGAGACCTTCCGGCAACTGGTGAAGAGAACCAAATCTACCTGACCAAGGATACTTCCACGGCATATATGTGGAACGGTACGACTTCGAAATACGAGCCTACAAGTAAGACAGAGGTATACGCGACATTCAGCGACCTTCCGACAATTGGTGTTCGTGGGAGGCTATATCTCATAGAGGATGAGAATTCGATCTATAGGTGGGATGTCGCTACTTCTAGCTATAAAGCTGTGTCTGGAGGAGCTGGTGCAACTACTTTCGATGATTTGACAGACACTCCGTCGGTTAAAATTGCGGGTAAATATGTCAAAGTAAGTGACGATGGAACCGTATTGGAATACGCTGATGGAACAGGGGCAGTTAATCTTGAAGGAGTTGTCTCCATTGATAGCGTCATTGACCTTGTGAATTACAGTAACGGTGTAGAAGATGGTACCCTGATCTTTTGTAAGAGCTTCTGGCCCGGCTACACTGTCGGAGGTGGTTACTTCGTTTGGGATTCTACGCAAGATGTGAATCTGGCCGACTATGGAGATTTTATCCCTTCAAAGGTGCTCGGAAATGGAATGTGGGTACGCCTGAAAAATTATGGGATAGGATTCAACCCGTCACATTTCGGGGCTCTTGGAGACGCTTCTCCGTGGGGAGTGACCCATCCTCTCAGTGAGTTCTTCACAACAGCCGAAGAAGCAAAATGGTGGTTCCCCTTCCTTGATGATGATTGGAGTGGGTGGACAGCCGATGAATGTGCGATTACAAATGCGATAATGAATGCTCAGAAAAATGCTTCCATTAAAACTGGGTATTGGTTTAACGACCTTCTTTACTGGAGAGACTTTGAAGGCTCTTTCGAAACGACAAGGGGGCTGTATTTCTACTCAGGCAGAATCAAGATCGATCTCAATTATTCTGAAATCATCTACAAAGGTACAAGACACGGAACTTTGGAAAGGCCACAATATACTTTGAGAGTGGCAGGGATGCTTCCTTATAGGAATACAGGAGGCGGACATGGTGTCCCCACTTATAAAAACTATAAAGGCTGGTGGGATGAACTAGAAGATGTGTGGCAGGCAAACACTCAATACAATGTAGGGGACAGAGTACGTCCTACAGGAAGTAGTTATTATATTTATGAATGTATTTCAGGAGGTACGTCAGGCAGTTCCGAACCTACATGGGATGAAAATGACGAGATAGGAAGGACTCCCGGAGAGACAACCGATGGCACCGTAGTGTGGAGGACGATACGGGCATATTTCGGAGACGGGTACAGTGCCATGAACTTGCTTCTCCTGAAAGGTGTCTTTGTAAGGCAAAATACTTCCTATTCTGAAAAAGAATTTCCAAGAGTCAGTGGTATCGAAGTATGCTGGGGCGCGTCGAATTCCCGTCTACAGGATTTGAGAATCAGGGCTGACTGGGATGCTTTGGTGTTCAGTGGGCTAGGAATGCTGGCTCCTGTAGAGAATATCAGAATCGAGAGCTGTGGTCGGGATGGAATGGTTTTCCCACAATACTATGGAGATTTTACCACCTGTATGTGGGTGAAAAAATGTGAAATCGCAAACTACGGAAGATACGGAATCAATGCGTACACCGGAGGTATCTGGACTGACTTCGTTTTCGAAGATATCGACGTAGAAGGCTGGGATACGACTCGCTGTGATGGACTGTTCAGCGATGATTATAGTTGGTACTGGCAGGGTGTTCCGGCCGCTATGCTTATTCGAAACGGAAGTGACACATTTATCAGGAATGTCAGAACCGAAGACATCGGAGATGACCATGTCAATTTCCACTTTTTCGAATCTTTCCCTGATGTCGAAAACAACCATGAAATGAGTTACTTCTATTCAAGAAGCAGTAGTGTCGGAAAAACTCAGGAGTACGAAACATTCCTAGCAACAAATTACCGTAGTGAAATCACGAATATCCATAATGCGTATGTAGAAGACAGCGATGATGTTACGCACACTTCATTGTCTTCAGGGATTGCGATTCGTCACAAAACCACCAGTATAATATATCTTCCAAAAAATAGTGGCATACCTAAAACGGCAAAAATAAGTCAAGAAGATACAGTGACCATTAGAGAAGCGACTACATATCCTCCGGCTGGTAGTACGATGTATCTTTTACCAACCTATACAAATTATCCAGTTGCGACTCTTAGTATCAATGGTGATTTGTTTGGCAACATATCGACAAAACTTAGACTTCCAACCTACACCAAACTTATTGATTACAATGGTGTAACTGTCGAAGTGCTGGATGGATATTGCCACTCCTCTGCTGGTATAATCGGTTTTCGTGATTATAACAATCGCTATTCTTACGGGAACAGCAAAGATTATGGAAAATTGCTCTTCAGGAGTCGGTGGGATTTATTCAAACCGTATGCAAACTTTAAGGGTTTAATCAGATCAGAAAACTCGGTTACATGGTGGACGGCTGAGGATTTCGTAGGATCACTGGGCTATGTAGAAGTAGATAGTGATGGGAATATCTCAGAATACCGAGAACAGATGCCCTTTATGAGAGGGATACTTCGTGAAGTTGCAAGTGCGTCTCCAGCCAGATTTGCAAGAGAGGCCCCATCATGCGGTGCCCGGAAACATACCGATGAACTTTACAAATACAGCGACACTTTCATTATAAGTGACTATTATTTCACCGGAATAGCTCCCGGTACGAGATTTACGAAACTGACTATTACAAAAGATGGCCGCCTCGGACAGGATTGGTCGGCAGAATGGGCAGTCTCCACAAATACTCATGTCAAGGGAAGCGATGAATTAAATGTATGGCTACCGCAGGAAAGTGGAAAGACCTGTGCAGTCAAACCTTCTCTTAGGGGAGGTATCGGTACAACCGTAATTGAACAACCAGACTATCCGACATGGGCGGCCAATACGGCATATGGAGGAGATGGTCAACCTCTTTATGTAATGCCTTCCACCGCCAACGGATTCTTCTACGAAGCGACGACGGCTGGTACGTCTGGAAATACTGAACCTGCATGGCCTACTTCCAACGGAGCGACCATCACGGACGGAACGGTTACTTGGACAGCTCGTAAGATTGTCACATGGGAGGCTAAGTATCCTCTCGGCAAAATGGAATACACAGGCCGGGTATACGAAACAAACAAGATCAGCGGAACCACTGCTGACAGGCCTACTGTCAAGGAAATCGGTTTCCAGTATTTCGATACAGACCTCGGCAAACCGATCTACTGGGACGGCTCGCAATGGGTTGACGCAAACGGCACGGCAGTCTAAGGACTCCGTGCTATAATATGAAAAACCTTTAAGGAGGGAAAAATGGACAAGTACAATACCAAACCTTGGTGGGCTTCGAAAACTGTCTGGGGAGGTCTCGTTACCCTGCTGGCCGTAGTGCTTGGGGTCTTTGGGTATTCCATCACTCCAGAAGATCAGAAACAGCTCGTCGAAACTCTTAGCCAGATCGGAGCGTCTGTAGGTGCGGTCATCGCCATTTACGGACGAATCGTGGCGACGAAACGTCTCAAGTAAAATGGTACGAAAAATCGTTTCGATCATCTACGCCGCCATCGAGGCCCTGAAGAGGGCCCGAGAGGCTTGGCGTAGAGGCAAATTGGCCAAGGAGATGAAGCACCGTGACGACAAGGAAACTACTGATAATCTTAGGGATATACTTCGGTAGCCTGTTTCTCTCGGCCTGCTCCAAGGTCGTTGTGCAGGATGCCGAAATCAAGGCCCACTGGATAAAGGCTGGGGAAACAGCTCCATTCGGAGGCATTCTGCTGAACGACTATACATACTATAAAATGAGGGTAAAGCTCGATGAGTGTAGAGGAAAGACAGATTGATTGGGCTCAGTGTCCTATTGGAAGACGGTGCGAAATGAAAGTCGATTTCCTGTCGAAGGCCCATGACGATACAAAAGAGAAGCAGGAGAAAATTTTGCAGAAGGTCGACATGATCCACGAACAGACTAGCAAGCTCTCAGGGAAGCTTACGATCATGGCTTCGATTTTTCTATTGATGGCGGCAGCTGGTATCTCTCTGCTGTTCGATATTTTCAAAGATATTCTCCATAAACTTGGAGGTGTTGGATGAGTCTGTCAGACAAACAATGGATGTTTCTACAGAACATCGCGAAGCTGATCCAGTATGCCGAGTCCATCGGAATCAAGCTCACGGCAGGCGAGGCCTATCGTACACAGGATCAGCAGATTCTATATTACTACGGAAAACGACTAGAAGTCAGGAACCACTCCCCAGAGATCGTCGATGGCAAAAAACGAAGCTGGACGATGTATAGTCAGCATCGTCGTAGACTTGCGATGGATTTCAATTTTTTCGTAGACGGAGAGCTGACCTACGATTACGAAAAAATCAAACCTCTCGGCGAGTATTGGGAAAGCCTCCACCCAGACAATCGGTGGGGAGGGAATTTCAAAGCGGTGAAAGATACTCCGCATTTCGAAATGAAGGGATGATATGCCGTTCCAAAAATGCAAGGTAGGGAAGAAAAAGGGAATCAGATGGGGAAAGAGAGGGAAGTGCTATACTGGCAAGGCCGGGCTGAAAAAAGCCTTCGCCCAAGCCTACGCCATATACAAGAACGGAGGCGGAGAAAAGCCTACCTTCCCTAGATGAAGCTGAACACTCCGTCTACCCCCTTTTCTTTCCTTCTCACTTCTACATCTCTGGCGACCGGGCTTTCGCCTTCCAGATATTCTACGGCGAGGGTGGCGTAGCCAGCGATGTCCCTGTAGGTATCGATAAAATGCGGATCACCTTTGAGTCTCACCAGTTTCTTGATGATATAGTCGATAGCTTCCCGCAGTACCGGGTCGTCGACTCCTTCAAGGAGAATCTCTCTGATTTTTGCCGCGTCTTTGGCATTGTCTGAAAAACGGCCATAGACCGCACCTCTTTGATTAAGCACTTCTGGTCTCTTCGTACTCTTCATTTTCAGCCTCCTTCAAAGCTAACAATTTGGCCCCCTTGACAAGGAAGCACAGCATATATTTCGGTATCTTGTAGGAAAACGGTTTTTCCTGATCCGGAAGATTCCACATCCTCTGGTAGACGTAATCTCTCCACGAATGCTCAGTTCCTCCGCACTCTTCGTACATGAATTTCGAAATCCTGTTCGAGTTCATGTCGAACCTCTCCGTCAATTCGAAGTAGATCGAGTGGTTCATGTCCCAGATACGGAAAACGAGGTCTTTCATGTACCTGAAAAACCCGATATTGATGTAGACGGTTTCGCACCTTTCGTTCATCTCCGCCACTTTTTTCCACGCCACACCTTCTAGTTCCGGGTTTTTGTGAGCGAATACATGAGGGGACGCTTGACTCGAATCTTCGATATCCGAAACATACGACGCTTTTTGCCACTCGTGTTTGAAATTGCCACTGAATCTGGTATAGTCGATCTTGTCACTGTCCCCAATGCGCATCGATAATAGATTCAGGATATTTCTCACTTTCGGCTTCATACCTTTTTATATTCCTCCTTACCCGTTCGATTCTCGACCGTATAGCCACAAGGAGCCCTGACAGGCGCTCGGCTTCTTCCGTCCCAGTTTCGGTCAAGAAATACTCCTCACGCTTTTTCAGATAATTCGATTCCAGCATCCCGAGTTTCGCTTTCTCGACTTCGAGCAGTACTTTCGGAGGGATACCTGTCTTCTTGAAATACTCTTCCAAAGAGCATCCGTAGATTTCCTCTTTCGACCACTCCATCACAGCTCCTTCATGTCGTAGAAAAGTAGCCATGCGAACCCGAGAACGATCATCGTCGAGCAGACAATGAAAACAGTCTGACAGAACAGTGTCATTTCACTTCTCCTTTGACGAAGGGGCAATCATGATATAACTTGCAGTATTTACTGTCACAGAGGAACCCGGTGGGATTTCCCGTAAACACCACTTCTGGCGCCGCCTTCCCCGACAGTACAGTATCCACGCTCTTGACCAGAGTCTCCAAGAGATAGTGAGTCCTCTCTTTCGCCAGTTCCAGAGGCAAGTCGTAGACCGCCTTACCATTGACGATATTGTGGATTCCGGCAGTGTCAAATTTCTTGCCAAACTCGTTTTCCGCCAGCAGGGCGTAGGCAGATAGTTGAAGTACATAATTTCGGGGTGTCGCTTTGCGTAGAGTCGTCTTAATGTCAACGATGGAGGCTTTTTCGACAATATCCGCCGTGCCTTCGAGTGCTTCCACATAGTCCGACGTAATCGGGAGCCGGAAATGAGCCTCCACTTGGTTAGGTTCCGTCCTCTCCATGAGCGGCTCATAGAGCGAAATATTTTCGACCACGATCTTCTCGTAATCATCTGGATTTTCGTCTTCCTGAACATCGACATCTTCCTTCAGTTTCCTGTGAAACTCCTCGACGGCGGCATCGGTCATCACCGACTTCGGTGGAAGTTTTCCGCTCTCGATTTTTTCCGTGTACCCGACCTCCGCCC
>Ga0256914_1002316_pt1 | contig 16110 bp, 7 predicted proteins | sample HulkmetaG_FD_191571 | JGI IMG/M metagenome (GOLD analysis project Ga0256914, IMG submission 191571) | Hydrothermal chimney microbial communities from Main Endeavour vent field at the Juan de Fuca Ridge, Pacific Ocean - Hulk | ecosystem: Environmental > Aquatic > Marine > Hydrothermal vents ... | reverse complement strand
CGGCGAATCTCCCGCCGGGCGGTCCGGGCCGTGCTCCTGGTGGTGATGCTTGCCGGTATGCCCCTCACACTGGCTGCATTTCGACTCGGACGCATCTGGTGGTTGGGAACGGACACGGATCAAGCTCGAACCATGGAAGCACCGGGGACCGAAAGGTATCATCTGGTGCAGCCGTCCCCCGTGCCCACCCAGCAACCCCGGGTGGACTCGAGCACCGGCCCGGCTCCCCGGGTGGAGGAGGTGCGCGGCGCCGCTGGCAAGTTCTCCCCTGCGGACTCAGCGTTCGACCTTTCGAGCACGGCAGACCAGGCAGCGAACGGCAGGGCTGGCGTCTACCGGAACACGATGCCCACCCCTGTCAACGCGGGTGACCCGATTCCACGCACGGTGGCACGCCTGGTCGCGGAAGGCCGATTCGTGGATCTCCATGCCGACACCATCCTGCGTGCTGCGCGGCGGCACCAGGATCTACTGGCCGAGTATCCGGGCGCCGAGGTGGACATTCCGAAACTTCGCCGTGCCGGGGTTGGGTTGACCTTTTTCGCAGTGTGCAGCCCCCGGCCGCGCCTTCGGCCCGGATTCCGCACCTGGAAGGACTTCGCCTTCATCCGATACTTCAAAGAGGTCATGGCCTCCCACCCGGACCTCGAGCAGGCGTTCAGCGCTACGGACGCCCGGCGGATCCAGGCACAAGGGCGCATCCCGGTCGTGCTGTCCATCGAGGGGGCCGGGATCCTGCTGAACGATCCAGGTCGATTGCAGACCTTGTATGAAGCAGGGGTACGTGCCATCGGGCTGGTCTGGAACATCACGAACACGCTGGCCGATTCTGCCCGGGACGAACCGAAGTGGGGAGGACTTTCTCCTGTTGGCAGGGATGCGGTACGGGAGATGAATCGCCTCGGTATCATGGTGGACGTCTCCCATGCGTCCGAAGCCGCATTCTGGGACATCCTCGAGACCAGTACCCGCCCGGTCTATGCGTCCCACTCCAACGCGCACGCATTGCGGCAACATGCACGCAATCTCAAGGACGAGCAGATCCGGGCGATTGCCGAGCGAGGCGGCATCATCGGTGTCGCCTTTCATCGGACATTCCTGAAGCGGGGAAGGGGACCGGCGACGATCGAGGACGTGGTGGCGCACGTGCAGCACATCGCCCGGGTGGGAGGTATCGGCTGTGTGGCCATCGGGACCGATTTCGGGGGCGGGGCGATTCTCCCTGCCGGCCTCGGGGACATCGGGAAACTGCCGGCGCTCGTGGAAGCGCTCCTTCGTGCGGGGTTTTCCGAACAGGAAGTCCGGGCCATCATGGGGGGCAACGCCATGCGCTACTTCGAGACCATCTGCCCTTGAGTCAGCGTGAGCGCTTCTTGAGCGAGATCGTGAGCGTGAACCGCGCCACCGGTTCCTCGCCCAGTCTGCTGGGCACGGTGGCCACGACCTCGACAGGCATTTCCACCCGCTCCCCGCTTTCCGCTGCGGCCTGAACCAGGGCGGCAAGTGCCTTCCCCTGCGTGCAGGTAAAGAGGACATCTCCTTCTGCGCGCTTCAGAAACTCACCCGACACATCCTTGAATACGAGTGAGATGTTCTGTTTGCTCTTGCGAATGCAATCCATGGCGATCAAGGCGGCTGCTGCGTCCGCCCCCACGCTCAGGGCGCCAAAATACATGGAGCCCAGGTGGTTCCGTGTCCGGCGGTTGAGCGGTATCTTCATCACGACCCGTTCGTCGTCCAGAAAGACGACCCGGGGGCGGCAATAGTTGAGCATCCGGATGCGGAAGAGGCCGAGATAGGTGAGGAGGCCGTTTGCGAACAGGGTGTTGATCAGCGTGCGCCAGGTTTGTTTCATTGTGTACTCCAAAGCGGGACGGGAATACCTCACCGACAGGGGAGGCGCTCCCTGCCGGACCCGTTTCCGCGAGATGATGCCATGATTCGCTTGCAATGTCGTCGATTATAGCCTATAGGCGAACGGGTCGCCCAACACGGAATCGGATTCAACATGCCCTTGACGACCCGGGGTGCGGCGCACACTACTTGCCCCAAGTCAGGACCAAGGGCGGTCTGGATGGCCGGTGGCCCGTTGGAATCCGCCTGCTTCCATGGCGGTGAACGTGACCTCGAGGACGCATGACGCCCGGTGACCGGACGTACGACCGGCGACCCAGGCGACTACCTGCGGGAGATTCGACGGCTCATGTTACCCTTGACGACATCGATAGAACCTTCCTCCCCCCGATCCGACCCGGGGCGAGAGAAACTGCTGAGCATGAAAGAGACCCGGCTGATGTTCGAGCGTCTGTCCCGCCTTTTCGGAGACCGGGAGACGATGATCATCATCGCTGTGGTTATCGGGGTGGCCGGAGGTCTGGTTGCAGTCTTCTTCCGGTACCTGATCGGCGCGTTCGAGGACCTGGCGTGGGGAGAAGGCGGCGCCACTCCCCTGGACAAGTTCGTCAACGCTGCCTGGTACTGGCGTCTGAGCATTCCGGTGCTGGCCGGCCTGATCGTGGGTGTGATCATCAAGTATGCCGCACCAGAGGCGAAAGGCCACGGCGTGCCCGAAGTGATGGATGCGATCTCAAGGCACGGAGGCGTCATCCGTCCGGTGGTGGTGCTCGCCAAGTCGGTCGCATCGGCCATCACCATCGCCAGCGGTGGCGCGGTGGGCAGTGAAGGACCCATCGTTCAGGTGGGCGCCGGCCTCGGATCCACCCTCGGGCAGTGGTTGCACCTCTCCACACCGAGAATCAAAACCTGCGTCGCCTGCGGCGCCGCGGCCGGTATCGCCGCCACATTCAACGCCCCCATTGCCGGGGCGTTCTTCGCCGCTGAGGTCATCCTCGCCGAGTTCGGATACCAGTCTTTCAGCGCCGTCGTGGTCAGTTCGGTCAGCGCCACCGTGGTCTCTCGCTCCATGCTTGGCGATGTGCCCGCGTTCGCCATCGGCGGCTACTCCGTGGTACACCCGGCCGAGATGATCAACTATGCGCTGCTCGGCGTCGTCACCGGTTTCGCCGCCGTGGCCTTCGTCCAGTTCTTCCACTGGTTCGAGGAGGCCTTCGAGCGCACACGGCTCGCGCCCGAACTGATCAAGCCGGCCATCGGGGGGCTCGGGTTCGGGGCCATCGGTCTCCTCCTCCCCGAAGTGCTCGGCGTCGGGTACGAGACCATCACCGAAGCCCTCCAGGGCCACCTCACCTTGACCATCCTCCTCGCCCTTTTCTTCGGCAAACTCATCGCCACCAGCCTGACCCTCGGCTCCGGCGGCTCCGGCGGCGTCTTCGCGCCCGCCCTCTTCATGGGCGCAGCGCTGGGTGGCATGACCGGTATCCTCACCGCCGCCGTCTCACCCTTCCCCATGGCCAGTCCCGGCGCCTACGCCGTGGTCGGCATGGGGGCCATGGTCGCCGCGTCCACCCACGCACCCATCACCGCCATCCTCATGATTTTCGAGATGACCGGGGACTACCGCGTCATCCTCGGTCTGATGATCTCCTGTATCCTCGCCACCGTCGTGGCACAACGCCTCAGAAAAGAATCCATCTACACCATCAAGCTCCTTCGTCGGGGCGTCGACTTGATGGCTGGACGGGAGATCAACGTGCTGCGCCAGGTCCGGGTCCGAGACGTGCACCGGGGTGCGATCGAAACCGTGCCTCGAACCGCCACCCTGGGCGAACTCTATCACAGAATGACGCATTCGCCGCACTACGAGTTTTTTGTCGTGGATGACCAGCAGCGCCTGGTGGGCGTGGTGAGCGTGGACGACCTCCGGAAGGCTCTGCCCGACCTGGAAGGGCTGAAGGACCTGGCCATTGCTGACGACATCATGTCGAGTCCGCCGATTTTTGTTCGGGAGGATGAAACGCTGGACGTGGCCATGCTTCGGTTCGGGCAACGTTCGTTTGAGGAGCTTCCGGTGCTTCCGGCCGGGGAATCGATGACGCCCATTGGAACCATCCGTCGACAGGACGTGATCAACGCCTACAACAAGGAGATCATGAAGGTCGACCTGGGTGGTGCACTCTCGACCCGGCTCTCCTCGGCGGCCCGGTTGCGTACCTGGGAAACTGTGGGTGGGTATGTGATGGCCAAGATGGAGACGCCACCGCACCTGTGTGGCAAGGAGTTGCAGGAGTTGAAGCTTCGTCAGCGGCACGAAGTTCAGGTGATTTTGATCGAACGGGCCGCGGGTCAGGGGGATGATCGGTTTACTCTGCCCACGCCGACCTCGGTTCTTCAGCCGGGCGACCGGATGATCGTGTTCGGGAGGCGTGAGAACGTGGATCGGATTCTGGAGCAGGTGGGATAGGTAGGGTGGTGGATGGCTCGACGCGGGGGAGCCCATGGGGGTGCAGCATGGCGTGCGCGGGTGTCCGTTTTGTGGGCTCATGGGCTCATGATGCGCCCCAGTGGATTCGGAGGAGGTAAGGCCAGGGTCCGAAATCGACGTCGTCGTCCTTGGGGCGCACCTCGATGATGAAGGTTTTGGTCCCGGGGTGGGCTTCGTCGGGGCACGGTGTGGACGAGTGACAGTAGATCAGGTCGGCACCTGGTTCCTCCGAGTTCCAGGTAGTGATGTACTCGTACGCGGCGCCGGTCCATTGATACATGTGGAGGTAGAGGTCGTAGTCTGCTGGACCCACGAGCGGTTCCAGGGTCACATAGATCTGGGAGCCGACCGCGTAGTAGTAGTCGCGGTCCCCCCGGTGGCCGATCATGGCGCGGATGGCGCGGCTCCAGCCACTGGATGAGCTGTACTTGTCGAGGAACCCGCGCAAGGGGAAAGCGCGGGAGTCCTGGATGGGGGAGGTGGAGGTTTCGGGGTCGAACGGGATCGCGGCGCGGTCATTGGGTTCGAAGGGGTCCACCCCGCCGGTCCGGTAGATACCGGATGCGAGCACATCCACGGATCCGTTTGCCAGGAACCGATTCAGGTCGTAGGTTCCCTCGCCCAGCGTGTAGCAGTTGACCGAGGCGTTGTCCGAGCCGATGAACAGAATATCAAGACGTCCGTCTCGATTGAGGTCGGTCAGCAATGGTGGGGTTCCCGGCACGTTTACCGGATACCCGTCCATGAGGGTGCCGGCGTGCATGATCTGGAGCCCTCCGCTGCCCATCTTCACGACCTCCCAGGTGCCGTCTCCGTCCAGATCCACCACGCCACCGCCCACGTCGGTCACCCGGTCGTCGAGAAGCAGAGCACCGGTTCCATCGATGGGCGCCAACCGGGGGAAGGAACCGAGGGTCGTGGCCGGTGTGGCAGGTGTCCCGTCGTAGTTCCAGGCCAGGGACCCGCTCGAGCCGACCTTGTTGCTGAAGTAGTGATAGACCTCGAGTTCTCCGTCGGCGTCCAGGTCGGCAAAGATGGGCCAGGTGCCGCCCGCGTAGGCGTTTTCCCGGTCGGGCACGACGAAGGTGGTTTCGGGGTCGTTTTTCAAGTCGCCGGTGGCCCCGTCGTACACCAGCACGTATCCCATGCAGGGCGGCTGACCCGAGCTGTTGCACGTACTGTAGCCGGTCCCGATGACGATCTCGGCGATTCCGTCTCCGTCCAGGTCGGTCAATCCGGCCACATCGCCGCTGAAGTAGGCGTCTTCAGGGGGGGTGATGGTGTGGATGGCCTTGGCGCCACCTGCTCCATCCCGTAGCACGATGGAGAGGCTTCCATTCCCGGATCCCACGATGTCGGTGATTCCATCGTTGTCCAGGTCGAACACCAGGCCTGGTCTCCAACCGGAGGTGGTCACGGAGTAGTTCTCGAGTTCGGCACCGTTGGTCCCATCCAGGACACGCAACCGGCCACTCTCGTTCAGCACCACGTCCATGGTACCGTCCAGGTCCATGTCTGCGACCATGGGGTGCGAGTACTGAACCGATGCCGACTGGGTCCACTTCAAGGTCCCATCGCTGTGCAGAACCGTGACCCGGCCTGCGCCCTGGACGACGAGTTCGAAGGGATTGGTGTCGTCCATCTGGGCGGCAAGCAGGTAGCCGCTGGTGACTCCGGCATAGTAGGGCCACACTCCCGTGCACATGCGTGGACACTGATAGTCTGCCACTGTGGCGTTGCAGTCGTTGAGGCGGCCGTCGCACAGTTCAGGCGCGCCGGGGTACGTGGTGGAAGCGGAATCGTCGCAGTCATCGGCGACCAGGGACCGTCCGTCCGGGGGGGCGTCTCCGATTCCATCGCCATCGGTGTCCCGGAGGCAGTCTTCGGTGCCGCCGGTGCCCCTGGCGCCGTGCCCGTCGCCGTCGAGGTCCACGTAGGTCGTGATCTCGGGCAACCCTTCGTCCACCGCCCCGTTGCAGTTGTTGTCGATCTCGTCGCACGCCTCCTCCGCGCCTGGACTGATGGCGCTGTTGTAGTCGTTGCAATCGCCTCCCTGGCTCACGTATCCATCCGGGGCCTGGCATGCCTCCCTCGAGTTGTAGGATGCACCGAACCCGTCGCCATCGCCATCGTAGTAGTAGGTGGACTGGACCCCCTCATCCACCTGTCCGTTGCAATTGTTGTCCTTCTCGTCGCAGACCTCCAGATTTCCCGGAAACATCTCTGGATCGGTGTCCAGGCAGTCGCCCCCGGTCGCCGCGGTGTAGGCACCAGTGGCCTCGCACAGGCACTGGCTGTCCGCACTGAGCCCGTATCCATCCTGGTCTTCATCGTGGTAGAGGCGGGAGCACCCCTGGGCGAGGACCTCGTCGATCTCGCCATCGCAGTCGTCGTCGAACCCGTTGCATTTCTCCGACTGGGAGGGACTGGCCAGGTAGTTTTCGTCGTCGCAATCGCCGGGCCTGGTGGCATAGCCGGCGGTGACCGAGCAGACGCAGACCCCAATGTCGCCGCCCCAGGTGTCCTGGTCTGTATCCAGGTAAGCGGCGGTGCACCCCAGAGCGCCCTCCTCATCCACTTCCAGGTCGCAGTCATCGTCCCGGCCGTTGCACACCTCGTTGGCGCCGGGGAAGACCTGCCGGTTCTGGTCGTTGCAGTCCGTGTTGTCCTCCACATAGCCGGAGGGGGGGTCGCATCCCGGTTCCGAGGACGCCGTGGCGTCACCGAAGCCATCGCCGTCCATGTCGGCGTAGAAGACCGCGGTCACCCCCTCGTCTATCTCTCCGTCGCAATCGTCGTCCAGCTCGTTGCATGCTTCCTCGGCACCGGGGTGGATTTCCGGGGTGCTGTCGTCACAGTCTTCGCAGGCCGGATACCCATCCTCGTCCAGGTCCGCATAGGCCACGGAACCGTCGCAGTTGTAATCGTTCGGATCTGTGCAGTCCTCTTCGGGAGCGCCTGGATGATAGTTCGGATCCTCGTCGTTGCAATCGCCGGCCGTTGCCACGTAGCCTTCGGGGGCTTCGCAGGCCGTGACCGTGTCATCCGCCACACCGTACCCATCGCCGTCCGTGTCCCGGTACCAGTCCGGCTGGTTCACCGATGCAGCGCCGTCGACCTCGCCGTCACAGTCGTCGTCCACACCGTTACAGAGTTCGTCCGCACCAGGGTGGATGGCCGGGTTGACGTCGTTGCAGTCCGAGTTGTCCGCCACGTACCCTTCGGGGGCCTCGCAAAGACCTTCCAGGCGTTCGTCCGGGTTCCCGAAGCCATCCCCGTCGTTGTCGGCGTGGAAGACCACCTCGAGCCCCTCGTCGACGTAGCCGTCGCAGTCGTCGTCCACGCCGTTGCAGACCTCCTCGGCACCAGGATATGCTCCGGCGTCCGCGTCGTTGCACTCCTGGCACGCAGGGAAGCCGTCCCCATCCGCGTCGGCATAGGCCACCGAGCCATCACAATTGTAGTCGTTCGGGTCGGCGCAGTCGTTCTCCTCAGCCCCGGGATGAAACGCTGGGTTGGTATCGTCACAGTCCCCTGGGACCGCCACATAGCCTTCAGGCGCTTCGCAGGCCATGACCGTATCCCCGGTGGTTCCGAACCCGTCACCGTCCTGGTCCCGATACCACTCGGTCTGGTCCGTGGCCAGTGCCCCGTCCACCTCACCGTCACAGTCGTCATCGATTCCGTTGCAGACCTCCTCGGCCCCAGGGTTCACCGCCGTGTCGGTATCGTCACAGTCGGTCGCGTCCACCACGTATCCCTCTTCCGGATCACATGTGGGCGCCGATGGGAAGGCAGGATCTCCGAATCCATCTCCATCGGAATCCCGGTAGAACGTGATCACAACCCCTTCGTCCACCTCGCCGTCACAATCGTCGTCCACTCCGTTGCACGTCTCGGCCGCACCAGGATAGACAGTCGGATTGCTGTCGTCGCAATCCTCCTCTTCCGCAAAACCGTCCTCATCCTGGTCGAGCGGTACGCCAATCCCTTCGAGCAGCACCTCGAGTTCGGGCTGACCCTCGTCGTTGGAAGTGATCCGAAGGGTACCTTCGAACGATTCGGGAGCCCCTGGAGTGAACCGGACCACGACCTCGACCGAATCGCCCGGAGCCACCTCCACCGAATCCACCTCGTCCACCAGCGCGAACGCTTCGGTCCCGGCGGAAACCTCCGCCCCGAACATGAGGGCCGCGTCCCCCTCGTTCTGGACCTCCACGGCAAGGTCATGCGCGGTGCCCACCACCTGCTCCCCGTAATCCAGGGCCGAAGGAGCAACCGCGATTCGAGGGGCGCTGTAGGAAGGCGTCGTGCTCGCCTCCACGCTGGCGTCGTCATCGCTCGCCTGATCCGGACAGGCGGCAAGCACGAAAAGACCGGTCACGGCCAAGAACACGGACCAGGCTCGCTGACCTCGACACGCCACCGGCCCGGCAGGCAGCAACCGTTGTCGGGGTGCCTCTTGTTCGAGCTGCATTGGGACCTCCTGACGAGATGTTCCGACATGATGCGACCCCCACCCGGGACCGCGCAGGCATGTTGCGATCGATGAACCGGCAAGATGTCAGCAGACTGAAAATCAATTTCAAGCATAGCCGTTCCAGGTCGGACGGCGCAACCACTACACCACCGACTCTTCCCCTCCCAAGAGTTCTCGGAGGCACGCCATGCCGACGTGTGTACGACTCCCCCGCCTTTGTAGTGTCCCCCTCCGAAGCAGGATACCCCCGGTGATGGACCCACATCTGGGCGTCCGGTTGCGGAGGTGGTACTTGAGAAAACGGAGGAAGACGATACGGCCGCCTGGATTCCGTGTGCCCGGAAGCTTCCAGCAATGCCGGAATCTTTCTTTCTGAAAAAAGAACCATGCATCGTCGGAAGAAACGCGCTTCCGCTCGAGTGATTTCTGGATATAATGAATACGAATTGGCGTGTCAACAGTGTCACACGGACCCATGACCTGTCAGGGAGGAGGAGGCCTCATGAGGAGCGAGCAATTGGGTGTCAGGGCCGCAATGGCGGTCGTACTCCTGGCCGTCAGCATGGTGTTCATGGGAATTGACAGTTGTCTTCCCCTGGACCTTGACGGCGACGGCTACGGAGTGATCGACGGAGACTGCCACGATCTCAACCCCGCTATCAACCCCGGGGCTCCCGAGGTGTGCGACGGGTACGACAACAACTGCAATTGGCAGATCGACGAGGGCGTCCTTCTGACCTTCTACTACGATGGAGACATGGACGGTCACGGTATCCCCGATGTCACGGTGACAGGTTGCAGCACCCCTTATGGGTACGCGGACACGGCCGACGACTGTGACGACGCCGACGCATCCATCCATCCCGGAGCAGAGGAAGTGTGCAACGGGATCGATGACGACTGTGATGGCGAGGTGGACGAAGACGTCATGCTCCCGTTCTATGCCGATGCGGACGGAGACGGGTACGGAGATCCGGCATCTGGACTCCTGGCGTGCGAGGCTCCGGATGGCTACGTGGCGGACGACACCGACTGTGACGATGCTGATGGTTCGGTTTTCCCCGGTGCCGACGAGGTCTGCAACGGGGTCGACGATGACTGCGATGATGAGGTGGACGAGGGAGTGCTTCTCACCTTCTATGCCGACGCAGATGGGGACGGATATGGCGATGCAGGCACCGCGGTGCTCGCATGTGCGCCCCCGGCCGGGTACGTGGCGGACGACACCGACTGTGACGATGCTGATGCTTCGGTTTTCCCCGGTGCCGACGAGGTCTGCAACGGGATCGATGACGACTGCGACGCGGAGGTGGACGAGGGAGTGCTTCTCACCTTTTACGCCGACGCAGATGGCGATGGATACGGCGACGCGGAGAGCACCGCGGCTGCCTGCACCCCTCCGGATGGCTATGTGGCGGACGACACGGACTGCGACGATCTGAACGCCGCGGTGAACCCTGGGGCCGAGGAGGTCTGCAACGCCATCGACGACGACTGCGACGGGGTGGTGGATGAGGATGTTCAGCCGACCTTCTACGGCGACGCGGACGGCGACGGATACGGGGACCCGGGCACCACGGTGCTCGCATGTACGGCCCCGGCCGGTTATGTGGACAACGACGGCGACTGCGACGATACGGATGCGGCTATCAATCCAGGGGCGACCGAAACCTGTGACGGAGTGGACAACGACTGCGACGGCGCGGTGGACGAAGGCTTCGACAACGATGACGACGGGATTGCCAATTGCTTCGACGAGGAAGAGTGTGACGATCTGGACAACGACGGAGACGGCTTGGTGGACGAGGACGGGGTCTGTGAAACCTGCAACGATGGCATTCCGAGCGGGTGTATCACGCTGTGGCAGGCCCACGCCCGTGGCGAGGTATCCATGACCTCGACCCAGAACGGGGAGATCGTCGCCGTGACCAACACCGGCGCCCACGACCTTTGCCTGGATGAGCAGATCCTTTACACCAGTGCCGTCACGCAGACGATGTTCTTCGACCCCGCCGTCACCGACGGGCCGGCCGTCGTGGCCCCGGGTGAAACCTACTCCCTCTACTACGGTTCCTGGACCACTGCGAACGGATACTACGCGCCTTATGCCGGGCTGCCGGCCTGGTGGTGCGTGGAGAGTATCCAGATCGGCGCACCGGGCGGGACGTTCGACTACTATGGCGAGGAAACACCGGACGACATCGTGGCATTCATTGCAACCGAGACCGACCTCGACGCGGACGGCGTGGAAGACCATGTGGACTGGGCGGGCGAATACGGGGTGCAGGCAAACTACAACATTTGGAACTACCAGGCGGGCCACGCGGTGCTGACCATCGGCAAGACCGCCGAGGCCGTCGGGCCGGACATCACGGTCACCCTGACCTCCCGCAACGTGGGCTACCTGGATGGAACCGGCGTCGTCACAGACACCACTCCGTACGGGTACACCCTGGTTTCCACATCGGCGGAACCCACCTCGAGCACCGTCAACATCGACGGCACGATCACCATGACGTTCGACGTGGCGGTCACCGGGACCGGGGGGAGTGTGGACGCCAACAGCACTGCGATCACTTACACAGTGACCAAGATTCAGCCGTCTGACGCGCCGTACGTGGAACTGGCCCCGGCTCGGATCGACTACAATGACGGCGACTTCGATGTGACCAACTATTCGGTGCCCGCCGCCGTCTACGGGTTGGACTTCGACGGAGACGGCGTCTCCACATGCGAATGATGCCGATCCCGCCCATTTCCCTGGATGAACGGACGCCCCCGTCTGGACATCCCCCTTCGCGACACGGTGCTCCGTGATCTCCAACGTCCGGGAAACCACTCCGCCCGACCGTTTCGTCCTGTCTTGAGACCGACGATCCCGTTCCGAGCGACGTGCGCCGCTCCGAGTCCAGGGAGATGGGCCGAGATAACCCCTTTTCAACCGTTTTCGGTCCGGTACGGAACCAAAGGATCCCGAATCGTGCTGATATGGTTGACCTGGATGTGAACCTGGGGTACATGGAAAACGGAGCGGCGAACAGGAGACCACGCGCATGAAGCCCCTTGCCGAGTATCTCGATCTGATCCAGGGGAAGAAACTGGAGGAGTTCGTTCAGGAGCACCCACATCCGGTCCTGATTGGACTGGGAGTTATCGCCAGCGAACTCCAGCGGAATCCAGCCAAGGCGGCGGGCACCATGTTCGTCAACCTGTCCGCCATGCCGGGAGACGATGAGCGGAGTCCACAACTCAACCAGGTGTTTGAGATCACTGGTGCCGATGGTCGGTCGAGCGATCAGATCCTGATCGGTTCCGCCCCGGAGAACGACATCAGCATACCGGACAGTTCACTCTCCAAGAACCACGGGCACTTTGTATTCAAGGATTCCGAGTGCTACGTGGTCGATCAGGGGTCCACAAACGGCTCGTTCATCAATGGATCCAGACTCGAGCCCAACACCCCATCCCTGCTGAAGGGCGGCGACGTACTGACTCTCGGGCGCCTCAGCTTCACCTACTACGACGCGCTTTCTTTTGCCAAGCTCCTTGCCGTTCAAGCGATGGCTCGAGGCCGCGGTAGGCGGACACCGCGGACGCCCGGGAGCGCCCGGCTCACGCCAACCAGCCGTCTGCCGACCGCCACGCCGGGGGGCACACCACAGGCCGCCCCCTGGGCCAGGAAGCCCACCGGCAACATTCGAAGCACAGGCGTGGTACAGCAACCGTCCGGCCCTTCCCCGTGGCAACCCGGGGGCGGTCCACCGTCTGGTGAGTGGCGTCAGCGGGCCATCGGGACGATTCCACCAGGTCAACCCGGGGCGTCGACCCGGACGACCGGGCAAGGTTCAGGTCAACCCGGCACCAACCTCCCGGCCCATCCCCCACGAAAATCCTGGTTTGCCCGCCTCTTGCTCTGGATCGCTCGGTGGCTCCAGCGCCTGGCGGGGGGCGAGTAGTATTTCTGCCGGCAGCCTCTGACGGCGGGGCATACGCATACACCGGGCACAGCCAAACAGTATGAAATCCCTTGTGTTTCGCGCTGCCATTTTCTATAATGGTCGGAGAGTCTGTCGCTTGCCGTTCTGATCGATGTGGCGCGTAGCGCGACTGTCCTGTCAATTTCGTTCCACTCAGGAGATCGAATGCGTATCGCCATCCTTGGGGGCGGCGTCGGGGGGTTGAGCCTGGCCCATGCCTTGCGCAGCCTGGCACCGGTCCCGCCTGAGATCGATCTATTCGAGCAGGCGCCGGTTGCAGGAGGTTTGGTCGGCAGATTCCAGCATGCCGGCCGCTGGTATGACCGCCACTATCACGTGGTTCTTCTTGGTGACGAACATCTTCGGGCTCTGATTCGAATCCTCGATCTTGATCACCTCCTCACGTTCACCCCGTCCCGGGCGGGTTTTTGGGACGGTGCTCGAGTGATTCCGTTCAACGGTCCGTGGGACCTGCTCCGCTTCCCCTACCTCACCCTGGTGGACAAGGCGCGGCTCACCGCCACGCTGTTCCACGCCCAGCGTTGGGGGGACCCCCTCGCTTTGCACCAGACCGAAATCGAACCCTGGCTTGTGCGACTGGGCGGTCGGCGCACGTTCGACCGGATATGGGCCCCGCTGCTTCGAACCAAGTTCGACGGCTCGTTCGAGGGGCTCCCGGCCACCTACTTGTGGAGTCGAATCCGGCGCATGCAGTCTACTCGAGAAGGAGGAGTCCGGGAGAAGATCGGGATTTTGCGTGGAGGAACCCAGGTGCTCGTTGGAGCGCTTGTGAAGAGCCTGAGCCGCATGGAAGGCGTTCAGATCCACACGGGAGCCCGTGTGGCGGCTCTGGTGCCGGAGGCACACGCAACCGGTGTAGTTCTGGACGGGGGCGGGAGGCATGGTCCCTACGACCTGGTGGTCTCCACGCTTCCCACCCCGGTTCACGAAGCGGTGGCGGCCCCGGCTGGAGCGGGTGCACGGGTTCGCACACCGGATCGGTACCTCGGCATTGTGGACGTGGTGGTGGTACTGAAGCGGGCGCTCACGTCCTACTACACCCTTTACCTGCTGGACGCCTCCCTTCCGTTCACCGGGGTGATTGAGCCGACCAACCTGGTTCCGGAATCGGCCCGTTGTGGGGTGCACCTGGTCTACCTTCCCCGGTACACCGCTGTGGAGGGGGATGAATATCGGCAACCGGACCATGTGTTGAAGCGCCGATACGTGGACAAGTTGAAGGCCATGTTTCCCGACCTTGGCGGCGAGGACGTGGATGGGGTGTATCTGTTTCGAGATCCCTTTGTGGAGCCGGTCCACCTGGTAGGGGGGGAGTACCCTCGATTTCCCGAATCGCTGGGCACGCATAGACGAGGCGTCTACCTGATGAACACCGGGCGCCTTTACCCGTTGCTGCACAACTGTGAAGCCGTGGTGGCCCTGGCTGGCCGAACTGCGCGCTTCTTGCTGGAGCGTCATGCCTGACAGTCGAGGCACCGGAGCAACGATTCTGGCCTTGAGCCACGGAATCCTGGCGGCTGCCCCCCTGGTATCGGAGTATGGGTGGGGACGAACGGCCCTTGCCGGCGGCATGGTGACGCTGCTTGCCCGCGCCTGGCTCCATCGCATTCCGCCCCGAACGCGACTGCCATGGTTCAGCTTGGTCATTCCCGCTTCCGCCGGCCTGGACTATCTCGTGGGCACGCCCTCGGCCCCGAGGACCTTGTTGTACCTGGGACTCAGCCTGTGTGCCCTGGCCGTGGGAAGTGTTGCCGAGCGCTGGGCGCCGGCACGGGATAGCAAGAAGTGGTCTCGAGCGTTCTTCCTTTTCCTGGCCCTGGTTGCCTTCGTGGCGTTCGGCGCACTTACCTACAAGGCCGCAATTTTCGGAGACCGGGAACTGGGTCAGGATACCGCCTATTTCGAACAAAGTATCTGGGGATTCGTGACCGGCCGGAGCTTTTTTCTGGGCACTTCTCAGGCATGGTGGCGCTACTCGCCTCCGCTCCAGAGCCATTTCGGCATGCACTTTTCCCCGGTTCTCTTTCTCCTGGCGGCGCTCTACCGTCTGTGGCCCAGTTACCACCTGCTCCATCTCGTCCAGGTGCTGGCCGTACTGTCCGCAGCGATTCCCATTTTTCTCCTCGTGAGACGGGAAGACCCGGTCGCCGCGTTCCTCATGGGCGTTGCCTACGTGCTCCATCCCGTGGTCGGATACCAGACGCAACTCGCATTCCATGTCCTTTCACTGGCCGCTCCGGCCGTGGCCTGGGCAGCGTTTTTTTTCATTCGTGGCCGCCTCTGGCTCTACCTGGCTGCACTCGCCGCCGCTTGCTGCGTCCGGGAAGACCTGGCCTTGCTGGCCCTGGTCGCCGGCTTCCCGGCACTCCTGTCCAGGTCCCATCGCGCCAGAGGTCTGGCATGGATCCTCCTGCCTCCCCTTGTCGGGGTCATGGGCGGAACCGTCGCCCTCCTGACGACCAGGGCTTTCTGTGATGGTGGGAACGAGGTCATTCAGGGTCTGTTCAGCCACCTCGGCGATTCGCCCCGGGCGATCGTGGTGAACGCCGTGACGCACCCACTCACGTTCCTGGGGTTCATGTGTGATCGTTTCCATCTCCGGTACCTCGTGGGACTCCTCAGACCCGGTTTGTTCGCAGCACTGTATCACCCCCTCACCATCCTGGTTCTCCCGGTCCTGGCCATCAACCTACTGGCTCGAGGCGCCGGGACGGCCTCCCTCGACATGTACTACAGTGTCTACATCCCCCCGGTATTGATGAGCGGCGCGGTGATGGTGTGGACCCGTGCCGCCTCGAAACTGGCCCGCCTGGCAAGAGCTTCCCTGGAGCAGACCCGGATTGCCGTGGCCGGCCTGATGATCGTCGCAACCCTGCTCAGCCTCCCGTGCGTGCTCAACAAGCGCCAACTGGCCTGCTATGTCCCCCGGCCCGACGTGGAGGACATCCGCATCGTGCTGGACGCCATCCCCCCGGACGCGGCGGTCGCGGCTCCCCGACACATGGCCCACGCGTTGGCACGTCGCGAGAAACTCTACCTGGTCAATCGGTGGGCCGATTATTCCAACTACGACCCTGAATACGTGGTTGTGGAGACCGATTTCTCCGCCCTCGGCCTCAACGACGGAACAGTCGAGTCCTATCGCACCTACGCCGAAGAACTGGCCCACGGATCCGAATTCATCCCGGTTGTGGTGCGCCCCCGATTGATTCTCTACCACAGGGTCTCGAAGGGGACCCCCGGCACCGGTGCCGACACGACGAATTCCGATACGGAGGAGAACCCATGAG